>Ga0068872_10001270_pt1 | contig 20346 bp, 14 predicted proteins | sample NOAtaG_7_FD_66441 | JGI IMG/M metagenome (GOLD analysis project Ga0068872, IMG submission 66441) | Freshwater lake microbial communities from Lake Erie, under a cyanobacterial bloom - NOAA_Erie_Diel1S_2200h metaG | ecosystem: Environmental > Aquatic > Freshwater > Lake | place: USA: Ohio, Lake...
TCATTGCCTTGGTGATCGCTGTTGGAATATTTCATGTAGACATTGATAACTGGGAGCCATTTATGCCAAATGGATTTACCGGTGTAATGGCTGGTGTTTCTGCAGTTTTCTTCGCGTACATTGGTTTTGACGCTGTTTCAACATTAGGCGAAGAAAGTAAAAATCCTCAGCGCGATCTTCCGCGTGGCATGATATATTCTCTAGTTATTTGTACTGTTATTTATATCATCTTGGCTTTAGTACTTACCGGAATGGTGTCGTACACAACATTAGGTGTAAGCGACCCTTTAGCAGAGATCTTTAAATCGAAAGGAATTAAATGGATGTTATTTGTTGTGTCTATTGCAGCAGTTGTGGCGATGACAAGTGTGATGTTAGTTTTTCAAATGGGACAACCACGGATCTGGATGAGCATGAGCAGAGATGGTTTGTTGCCAAAAAGATTTGCCTCAATTCATCCGCGCTTTAAAACCCCTGGCTTTTCTACGATCATAACAGGCTTAGTAGTTGGCATCCCAATTTTTTTTACCGACGAGAATTTTGTTTTAGATTTTACAAGTATTGGAACCTTGTTTGCATTTGTACTGGTTTGTGGAGGTGTGCTTACCTTACCACGCAACACAGACGCCAAAGTAAAAGGTAAATTTAGAATGCCTTATGTAAATGCAAAATGGATAGTGTCTATAATAACTATTGTGGCAATGGTTATTGTTTTTATGAAAGCATCAGAGATATTTTATATTGTAGATGAGGTAGCGAAAACAACCTCGTTCAATTACCCGATGATCATTTTCTTTTTTGTATGGGCTTTAGTTGCAGTTTTCTCTTTTATACGCAACTATTCCTTGATCCCGGTTCTGGGAGTTCTTTCGTGTTGCTATTTACTTACAGGCATGGGATGGAAGAATTGGGTAATGTTCCTTATTTGGTTATTGATAGGATTGGCGGTTTATTTATTATACGGTTATAAGAACAGTAAACTCAACACTCAAAATAAAAATTGATCTATGTTAGTATTGGTTACAGGCGCAACTTCGGGAATTGGTAAAAGTACCGCTCAACTTTTTGCAAAGAATGGTTATGACTTGATCATTACCGGACGCAGAAAAGATCGCTTAGAAAGTGTATCTAAAGAATTACAAGCCGCTTATAAAGTAAAAGTATTAACGCTGAGTTTTGATGTGCGAAATTTTTCGGAAGTGGAAAAGGCGATCAAGTCAATTCCTGCCGAATTTAAAGATATTGATATTCTAGTAAACAACGCAGGCTTAGCAGCCGGATTGTCTGCTATACAAAACGGTGATCTTTCGCATTGGGAAAGAATGATCGATACGAACATTAAAGGACTTTTATACATGACGCGTGAAGTGTGTAGAGGAATGATCGAGCGAAAGAAAGGTCATATTGTAAATATTGGTTCTGTTGCCGGTAAAGAAGTTTACGCGAATGGAAATGTGTATTGCGCCACAAAACACGCGGTTGACGCATTAAATAAAGGCATGCGTATCGATCTACTTCCACATAATATTAAAGTAACCGCTGTGAACCCTGGAATGGTAGAAACAGAATTTAGCATTGTTCGTTTTGACGGCGATGAGGAAAAAGCAAAAAGTGTTTACAATGGCATGCAACCTTTAAAGCCCGAAGATATTGCGGAAACTATTTATTGGGTAGCCACTAGGCCGGCGCATGTGAATATTAATGATGTGATCATTATGCCAAACGTTCAGGCTAGCGCAACAAATGTGATAAGAGAATCAAATGCAAAATAAAAAACATACCTGGTATGCTTTTATATCTGTATTAGTGTTTAACATCACCATGATGTTTGGTCAAGGCCATAATTCTCGCGATGCTTATACGCGATTTGGAATTGCACCCGTTGTAGGCTTCTATAAATTAAACAGCTACCATGCACTCAATCCAAAAGCCAGAATGAGTTTTTCTGTTTTTCTTAAACGAGAGAAGAGCATGGATCGATCTAATCGCGCATTTCTTTCCATGGGATTAGAATATTTACTCCATGGAGCAAGTTACCGTTCGTATTATTTTAGTCAGGATACCTTGCAATTGTATGATGGGAGTATGGGCTATAATTATCGTTTGAACATTGGCGAGCTCAATGCGCCCATACAAGCAAAGATCACTTTTAAAAGCACAACCAATAGTTTAATTACACCTTATCTTTCTGTGGGTTATCATCTGCGCTATATTCTCAATACAAATTTAAGAGTAGATCAAGATGGTGCGGAACTCAAAGATGAATTTGTTCATTTAAAATTTAAGAACCCTCTATTGCAAGAGAGGTTCAATTCATTTGCAGGGATCAATTTTGGCGTTCAGAATCATCGCACGCGATCAAATTCGATCACTGTCTTCTTAGAACTTTCTTATCGATATGGATTTTCACCATTTGGCTTTAAAACAAATTATTCAGCATCTTCAGTTTATCTCAATTCACAACATTTAGCACTTAATTTAGGCATAGGTTTTTAAATTGATGCCTGATAAATTAGCATTACCTTTGTAAAACAACCAGTAATTTAGGTTCTGACAAACTACTACCAAATATTAGGCTTAGCAAATTTTGCTTCTTCAGCTGAGATCAAAACGGCTTTTCGTCGATTAGCAAAACTGTATCACCCTGATGTGAATCCAAATGGTCAGGAGCATTTTAAAAGTGTAGTAAAAGCCTATGAAATTCTTTGTGATAATTATAAAAAGTCGCAATATGATTACCGTTTAAAAAGCTTTTTAAATAGTTCGCAAAGAGTTAATCAAGCAACTAAAAGTAACCAAACTAAAACTTACGATTTTAACGAGGCTGAATTAAAACGCAGGCAATATTACCAAGAGCATTATAAAAAGCAATATGAGCAAAGCCAGCAGAGATCAGAAACTGTTGAATTAAAAAGATCAAACAATGAATTTAAGAACATCATTATAGCAACGCCTATGGCTGTGTTATTGATCATGCTTATTTTAAATGTGTGGCGCGATAAACCGGAGATCAAAGTAGTTCCTTATAAGGAAGAGGTAAAGCCCATTAAGGTGGAAATTGAAAAACAAAGAAAGGTAGTGAGCACCGGCGATTCTCCTTATGCCGATTATTATGGGGGCTCAATAAAAGATACAATTAGTAAGAGAATATTAAAATTCAAGAACATGTGTGGCAATGATCTTATTCTTTTTCTATTTAATAAAAATGATTTCATTAGAAGTTGTTATGTAGAACATGGCTATGAGGTGAGTTTAGATCAACTGCCAAAGGAGATCAGCTTAGTGCGTATAATGCAAGGAAAGAATTTTGAGTATATACAAGAGCTTTCTAAAGCCGGTGTATTTGGAGCTTTTAAGGATAGCTGTAAGTTCTATCAATACAAAAAGAAGTTGAGATTAAATGGCAATAATAACCTTACCATCATCAATTTTGAGGAGCAAGGATTTTCAGAGGTGGGAGAGGAAGGCTTCTTTAAAAAGGACGGTTAAAGATATTCTGTTAAGCGTTTAGGAATGATTGCTGATCTGTTTGCTGGAACACTTTGAGCTTTCAATGTTTCTTTTCGCTCTGTAGTATTGTGATATTTGTTCACGCCAATAAGTACAGATCCATTTTGCTTATAGTTTTCTATCAATGCATTAAAATCTTGGTTGATCTTTTCTTGGATGAAATTTGAATTGATACATGCGATCAATCCACCTTTTGCTTCTATCTCTTTGAATTTTTCCCAAGCGTGTTCTGCTAATTGTTCGGTGAGCTGTTCAATATAATAACTTCCTGCAGCCATATCAGCTACTTTGTTCAAATAGCTTTCGTCTTTTAATATATGTTGTTGGTTAATGGCCATGCGTGAACTAAATTCATTGGCCTGATTGAACAATTGATCGTAACCTGCAATGCTTAAACTATTGCATCCGCCAATCACTGCGCTCATCGCTTCAGTGGTGCTTCTTAATAAATTTATATAAGCGTCTTTTTCGCTTTTATTAAGCATGGTTGTTTGCGCGTGAATGTATAATTCATTCTTGCTTTCGTATGAGTTTAGTAAAAGCGTGATGAGTTTTCGTAAAGCACGAAGTTTAGCGATCTCCATAAAATGATCACCGCCAACAGATACACTTATATGTAAAGGCTTATTTTCAAGAGAATGAGAATTATTCAGATAATTTAAATACTCATTGCAGTGCGCTATGGTAAACGCCAATTCATTCACTTGTGTGCTTCCTGCTTCTTGATACAAGGATGCGTTGACAGGTATGTGAACTAATTTTTTTAATACCGATAGATCTTTTTCTTGTGAATCATGCCATTCGCCATAAAAAGCAAACAAATGAATGGGGTCGATATTAACGAAGCATTTTAGTTTACCGTCAAATTCATTTCTCTTTCCATAAACGTTAGCAAGATCTTTAAGAACATGCAAGGCATCGTTGCTTATATTGAACTGCGAATAAATGTGTTCGAGTGAAATACCTTTTATAAGTGTTTTTGTGTCAATTTTTTTAGAAATGTTGAATACTAAACCTGATGCTCCCTTTTTTAAAGCTTGTAAGGCTTGATGATTCGCAAATTTCACATCGTGTACTTCAATGGGCTCGCAAATATCCCAATCGTTGAATTCAAAAATAGGCGTTTGCTTTTCAGAAGTTTCTGCGGTATAGAACGGCTTCACATTAAAGCCATTTTTGGTATGCCATAAAAGCGAATCGTATTCGGCTCCTTTCAGATCTTTTAGGATCTGATCTTTCCATTGCTGTTCGCTTACGCTATTAAATTCGGTGAATAATTTATCCATTACTTAAAGTATATTCGAAACTTCTTTTTTAAGATATTCTAATGCTACGTCGTTTGGTAATTTTTTGTCTAGCCCTGCAGCTATATTCAAAATCATCATGGCAAGCTCGTTACTTGGCGCATCTTGATGAACTTTGGTTGCCGAAATATTAATGAGTTTGATCAATTCTTCTTTCGCATTTTTGATCAATTCCCATGAACCATAACTCACATAGATCTGCTGCGATAAATTATGTTCGTATTCTGATTTTATGGTTTTTATTAATTCTAATTGTAATTGATGCGCATTCATTCCGTTCTTATTGATACGCACAACCAAGGTATTTGGATTGATCCTCTCCAGGTAAATCACAAAACGCTCATAGGCTTGTATCTTCAGAGGCAAGACGGCACTTTGATTATTTTTCTTTAATTCATGTTCTCTTTTTTTCTGATCATTCTCTAACATACTCTTTAAAATGATGTATGCCGCAACAAATACCATTGCTGCCGGTAAAACGATCTTTAATATTTCTAAGAATGCTTCCATTATTTTTTAAGTTGTTTTGATTTCACCAAGTCTATACTTTCCTTATTCTTGAAGAAATAGTATTCCGGGATCAATTCGGGACCGTCCCAACTCATTAAGGCAGCAACAGCAATAACTTCCTTCGAAATTAAACCTGTAGTTTTATTTAAACTCCAAGCCTCGTGAAATTCAAGCCCTAGAACCTGAGTTATTCTGGAAGTAGAATCGCACATTAGTTGGCTAATATTTTTACCATCAATCTCCCTTGTCACTGAATCACAAATACAAAATAATCCTTTTTTTTCTTCGAATTTAGAAGCTTGATTAAATTTAGCATCGGTCATAACCGAGTTAGGATCAAGGATCATCGTTTTTAAACTTGCTAAATACATGGAGTAAGCCTTGTATGTTAGGTAATTTGGTTTTGTACCCATTACTTCATCCACATTAGCCCCTTTTGCGCTCAAACTATCAGCTTTAATAAAGGCATACCAATTTGTATCCGTAATTGGTACTTTATAACTAATGAGTTCTGTTAATTGTGTTGATTCAGCTTGAGCTTCAGCTGGCTTATCAAGCACTTTTTCATTCTCATTTTTGCATCCGTTTAATAATATTAAGCAGAGCGTCAAAGTGGTAGCGATAATTTTCTTCATTTTCGTTAATATGAGAGCATTAATTTCGAGAATTTAATCCATTTTTAAAAATTAATTAAAGTATGGAATAACAATTTTTTCGCATCTTTATATAAAGCATTTAATATGAAAAAGAAGTCGGTTTTAAGCATTATTCTGTTATTTTTAGGAGGGGTAGTGTTTACGCTCCCCTTGTTTTTTAATCCTTATAACACCATGAAATCAATAAGTTACGGAAAAAACGATTCATACGAAAAACTCTGGAATAGGGTAGACAGTTGCGAAGACAAAGGCTTAACTGAGAGCGCCTTAAAAATAGTTGAGCTTATTTACGATAAAGCAAAAAAAGATAATAATGCACCTCAGTTTGTAAAAGCGGTGATCAATCGCATGAAATACAAACAATATAAAGAAGAATTTTCATTAGAAAAGAATATCAACGAACTACAAGTTGAAGTTGAAAAAGCAAAATTTCCTGTAAAACCTGTGCTTCAAAGTTTGCTAGCCGATGCTTATTGGCAATATTTTAATAACAACCGCTGGAAGTTTTATAACCGAACACAAACTGTAGGGTTTAAAAACGAGGATATCTCCACCTGGGATCTTAAAACAATAACCTATGCCGTTATAAGAAATTACAAGGAAAGTTTAAGCAATACCGATAGTTTAAAAGCAACACAGATCGATGTATTTGATGATATACTAAATAAAGGTACGCAAGAATGCAGAAAATGGCGTCCAACCCTTTACGATTTTTTAGCTCACCGTGCATTGGTATTTATGGCCAATACAGAACCTGATGTACAACGGCCTGCAGCGCGTTTTAATATTAACGATGCAGGTTTTTTAGCGCCGGCCAGTGAATTCACTAAATTAAAATTAGTAAATCCTTCAGATAGTTTAGAAACAAAGTATTTTGCATTGCAAATGATCCAGGATCTTATCAATTTTCATTTAAATGATAAAAACCCTGATGCGCTTATCGACGCTGATCTTTTTCGATTGGATTATATATATGCAAACACGCAACATCCAAAAAAAGACACTTTATATTTTAATGCCTTAAAAGGTTTGCAACAGATCTACAGCACTCATCCACGTTCAACAGAAATGGATTTTAGAATTGCTACTTGGTACAATAATAAAGCAAATGAATATAATCCGCTTGAAGGCGACACTTATAAATGGTATAGAAAGCAAGCAAAGGAGATCTGTGAAACGGCCATCAAAAAAATGCCTGACACCTATGACGCTAAAGAATGTAAGAACCTGATCTATCAAATTGAAACAAAATCGCTTAACCTTACCATAGAAGAAGTAAATGAACCACTTAAACCGTTCCGCGCTTTGGTAAGTTCAACAAACATCAACAAACTCTATTTTAAGATCGTAAAAACCTCTCATCAAGAATTAAGAAAGGTGTTTCGCAAAGAGTGGGGAGAGAAATTGTACAATGCATTGAATAGCTTGCCGACAGTAAAAACTTTTGAGCAAGCGATCGAAGATGATAAGGACTATCAAAAACATCAAGTGGAGATCAAAATGCCTGAATTGCCTTTTGGCCATTATGTAGTGATCACATCCTTAAATCCTGATTTTAAATATTCAAATAATCTGGTGTTGTATGCACAGTGTGTAATTTCAAATATCTCAACAATGGAACGTCGCCGTGAAGATAACGGCTCCTATGATATTTACGCACTGCATCGTCAATCCGGCGAAGCATTAAAGAATATTTCGGTGCAAGTGTGGCACGAAAAGTACGACTACGGCACGCGCGATTACAAATACACTAAGGGAGAATTCTTAAAGACCGACGAAAAAGGTTTATGTACCATTAAGCCAAAAGAAGTCTACAACGATAATAGTTTTTATTTAGAGTTGATCGACGGACAGGATAGTTATTTTAATAATAATTCTTACTATACCTACAAGCCAGGAAATAACGATTACACTAACACGGTTACACATTTCTTTACCGATAGAGCAATTTATCGTCCCGGTCAAACTGTTTATTTTAAAGGCATTATTCTTGAAACTAAAAACGGCAAGAATCCTGTAATAAAACCAAACTATCCGGTGAGTGTAACATTTTACGATGCGAATTATCAAAAAGTATCTACGTTAGAATTAACATCGAATGAGTACGGATCAGTGAACGGATCTTTTGTTGCCCCGCAAGGTTTAATGACAGGGCAAATGCACATTACAGATGGCCATGGCACAGCTTATATTAGAGTAGAAGAATATAAACGACCAAAGTTTGAAACTGATTTTGATCCGGTAAAAGGTTCGTTCAAAATAAACGACGAGATCACAGTAACAGGAAAAGCGAAAGCTTATGCCGGTAATGTGATCGATGGCGCTAAGGTATCGTATCGCGTTGTACGAAAAGTAAATTATCCATACTGGTGGTGGTGGTATAGGCCGTATTCTAATAGAGGTGGTGATGTAGAGATCTTAAATGGAGAAACCTTAACGAATGATACAGGTTCGTACATCATTAAATTTAAAGCATCACCAGATGAATCAGTAAATAAAGAAAGTCAGGCAACTTATCAATATGAGATCTTGGCTGATGTAACAGATATCAATGGCGAAACGCATTCAACATCTTCGTATGTTACGGTTGGTTATCAATCATTGCAATTAAGTATTTCAAATGAACCCATCATTGATCAAAAAGCGATCAAGCCAATTACTATTATCACAACAAATTTAAATGGTGTAGCTGAAGCCGCTAAAGGGAATTTTAGTGTTTACAAATTAAAGCAACCAAACAAAACGTTCAGATCACGTTTATGGACTCAGCCTGATCGTCAGATACTGTCAAAAGATGAGTATTATAAAACATTTCCAAATGATCTTTATGGAGATGAACTGAATAAATTCAAATGGGAAAAAGATAAGCAATTTGAAAAAACATTTGATACCGGTTCAAAAACGGAATACGACCTAAGTACCGATCTTAAAAACTTGAAACCTGGTGTGTATATGATCGAGGCGCTTTGTAAGGATAAGTTTGGCGAGAACATAAAGGCTTTCCAGTATTTTACACTTTACGATAACACAAGCTCTATCATGCCCGAGATTTTACCTGCATGGTTTTACACTGCAAGATCAAATGCACAGCCTGGCGATAAAGTAAATTTTGTTCTGGCTTCAGGATATGACAAAGTAACTTATATGTTCGAAGTAGAGCGTCAAGGAAAATTAGCGCTGAGTCAATTTCAAGCTACCTCTTTAAATCCTGTAACAATTGATGTGAAAGAAGAAGATAGAGGAAATATTTCGTATCATACGTCATTTGTGAAGCACAACCGTTTTTATAATTTCAGTAATGTGATCACTGTTCCTTTCACCAATAAAGAACTGGACATACAATTTGAAACATTCCGAAATAAATTATTACCTGGTCAGCAAGAAGAATGGAAAATTGTGATCAAAGATAAAAAAGGCGATAAGCAAGCGGCAGAATTATTGACGAGTATGTACGATGCAAGTTTAGATGCTTTTGCACCGAGTTACTGGTCGTTTTATATTTATAATAGTTTTTATACACGTTACAATTGGTATTGTCGCGCTGCACAGATCAATAATTCTACAGAGTTGAATAACATCACTCGCAGTTATGAAAGTATGCCTGGAAGATATTATGATCAATTGAATTATTTTGGTTTGAATTTTTATAGCTACTACTATGGTAATAGAAGATCCAGAGATTATGAGGACTCCGACATGAAATCGATGGACATGGCAGAAACAGCCGCCATGCCAATGGAGGAAAAGGAATCGGGCGGAAAAGATAAGAGTGTTTCAAGGAACAAGAATGATGAAGCTTCAAAAAAAACATCTGCTAAGCCTGGCAAGAGTGAGTCTGGCGACTCTAACAATGCAGATGGCCTTGCTGCACCGGGAGGTGTTAAAGGTGGAGAAGGAAAAAGTGATAATGATCTTGGAAATGTAAAGGCAAGAAGTAATTTCAACGAAACGGCTTTCTTTTTTCCAAATTTGGAAACAAACGAGAAGGGCGAAACTGTTATAAAATTTACTATACCTGAAAGTTTAACCAAATGGAAACTGCAAGGATTAGCGCATACCAAAGATTTGAAGGTTGGTCAGTATACAAAAGAAGTGATCACGCAAAAAGAATTAATGGTTCAGCCAAATCAGCCGCGTTTCTTTAGAGAGAATGATAAGATCATCTTTATTTCTAAGATCGCTAATTTGTCGGATAAAGAATTAGCAGGTAATGCAGAGTTGAAGTTATACGATGCCTTAACTGATAAAGAAATATCGTTTAGTATCATCGAAGCCTTGAGCGGTAAATTCCCTACTATTGGTTGGAGAGATTTTACAGTTAAAAAAGGACAGAGCACCTCTGTTGAATGGACCTTAAATATTCCTGAAAGTGTTTCGGCAATTAAATATAAGATCGTTGCCAAAGCCGGAAATTTTTCGGATGGTGAAGAAATGGTAATTCCGGTTTTAACTAATAGAATGTTGGTAACAGAAAGTATGCCATTACCTATTCGCAGTAATCAAACCAAGGAATTTAATTTTACGAAGTTCATTAATCAAAACGGGAATTCTACGACGCTCAAAAATCATGCGTATACCTTGGAATTCACAGCAAATCCTGCATGGTATGCAGTGCAAGCTTTGCCATATATCATGGAATACCCATACGAATGTGCCGAACAAACATTTGCGCGTTACTATGCGAATAGTTTAGCAACCTATGTGGTGAATTCAAAACCAAAAATTAAAGCGGTATTTGAATCATGGAAAACACAAAGTCCTGATGCTTTCTTATCTAATCTTCAAAAGAATCAGGAATTAAAAGCTTTAATTTTAGAAGAAACACCTTGGGTATTGCAAGCCAAGAGCGAAAGCGAGAATAAAAAACGAGTTGCTTTATTATTTGACCTCAATACCATGAGCAACGAACAAGCACGCGCTTTCAAAAAATTAAAGAAGGCACAAACATCAAATGGTGGTTTTTGGTGGTTTGAAGGCGGACCGGATGACTGGTACATCACGCAACATATTTGTAGTGGCTTTGGACACCTAGATAAATTAGGCGTTATTAAAGCAAAGGAAAATATAGAAGTGTCGAGTATGATGTATCAAGCAGTAAGGTATTGCGATAATCGTATGCGCGAAGAGTATGAATGGATCAAAAAGCATTACAAGGATTATCAAAAAGAGAATCATCTCAGTTACATGGCCATTCAATATTTGTACATGCGCAGTTTCTTCCCTGATATCGAAATGGATAAACGTAATAAGGAGCATGTGGCGTACTATAAAAAGCAAGAGCAAACGTATTGGCTATCCAATTCGCGTTATATGCAAGGTATGATGGCTCTTACATTGCATAGAGACAAAGATCTTAAAACGCCTAAGGATATTTTAAAGTCGTTGAAAGAAAATAGTTTGAATAGCGAAGAAATGGGAATGTATTGGAAAGAGAACTATGGATATTATTGGTATGAAGCACCAATTGAAATGCAAGCCCTAATGATAGAAGCATTTGATGAAGTGAACAATGATACCAAAGCGGTGGATGATCTTAAAACATGGTTAGTAAAAAGCAAACAAACGCAACATTGGGGAACAACGCGTGCAACCACAGAAGCGGTTTATGCGATGTTATTGAAAGGAACAGATTGGTTAAGTACGGAGCCGAATGTTGAGATCCAAGTAGGCGATATTAAACTGGATCCAAAAACAGATCCTAGTATTAAAGTAGAACCGGGCACAGGTTATTTCAAAAAAACATGGACAGGCTCTGACATTAAACCAAACATGGGTAAAGTAAAAGTGATCAAAAAAGATGTGGGTGTAAGTTACGGTGCTGTGTACTGGCAATATTTTGAACAGTTAGATAAGATCACTCCGCATGAAACGCCATTGAAGCTAAAGAAGCAATTGTTCTTGCAAAAGAATACTGCTTCCGGTCCGGTAATAGAACCAATTACAGCAACAACCAAATTAAAACTGGGCGACAAAATAAAAGTGCGAATTGAATTACGCGTTGATCGTGATATGGATTATGTACATATGAAAGATATGCGCGCCAGTGGCTTTGAGCCGGTGAATGTATTTAGCCAATACAAATGGCAAGACGGTTTAGGTTATTTTGAAAGCACAAAAGACGCCGCCACTAATTTCTTCTTCCCGCATTTGAATAAAGGAACATTTGTATTTGAATATGTATTGTTTGTGAATCATTATGGTGATTTTAGCAATGGTGTAACAACAATTCAATGTATGTACGCACCGGAATTTACTAGTCATAGTGAAGGAGTAAGAGTACAGGTGAATAAGTAATTTTATTGTAAATGAAAAAAGAGGTAGATTTGTTCTCATGAGAATGATCTACCTTTTTTTATGTTTAACAATTTCCCCTTTCGCTTTCGGACAGGATAAAAAGGACAGCATCATTGCTCAAATAAAAGTTGAGCAAGAAAAGCTCGTAAAGTTCTATCTTGATTCAACCAGTACTCCTTTAGCAAAAGGTGAGAGAAAAGATTTTGTTGGCATTCATCATTTCCCTATCAATTTAAAATATAGGCTTGTTGCACAGCTCGAAAAATTCACAATATCCGATACGGTTATTTTTCCAACCTCGAGTGGTAAAAAGAAACGCTATATTAAATATGCGAAAGCAAACTTTAAATTAGATGGTAAAAAACATTCTTTAGTATTGTATCGAATGGCTGATCCTAAAAAACCGGAGTACGCTAAATTGTTATTTCTTCCGTTCACCGATCTTACAAGTAATAAGGAAACTTACGGTGGTGGACGTTACATCGATCTTGAAATGACTGAAGCAAATTCAATAACTATCGATTTTAATTTATGCTATCAGCCGTATTGTGCCTATTCGCATAATGGTTGGAATTGTCCCATACCGCCGCAAGAGAATTTTGTGAATGCTAAAATAAAGGCTGGGGTAAAAAATTGAATTTATTAGAGGCAGAAACCGCAAAGATGCTAATGCATTTCGCAAAGTCCGCCGCGGCGGAGCGCAAAGAACGCAAAGCACAGTTGTTTTTAATAAGGAGGCAAAGACTTTGTTAACGCAAAGATCTGGATGAGTAGGATCGTTCTTTGCGTAAACGAAGCTTCTTTGCATTCTTTTAATTCATCACGATTAGTTGGTTCTTTGTGCTCCTTGCGCTCCGCCGCGGCGGACTTTGCGAAGGCCGCAGGCCGCTTTGCGGTTTCTGCCTCTTTATCTAGATAAGTTCAACGATCTTATTCAACCACTCTTCATCATTTCTATCAAACGAAGAATACTCATCACTGTCAATATCTAAAATCGCAATGGTATTTTTATTTTTATCTCGCACCGGTATCACGATCTCTGATTTCGAAAGCGCGCTGCAAGCAATGTGTCCGGGAAATTGATCCACATCATCTACAATAATAACATCATTCAATTCCCAAGCCTTTCCGCAAACTCCTTTTCCTTTGGCAATTCGAGTGCAAGCAACGGTTCCTTGAAACGGACCAAGAACTAACTCGTTATCTTTCACCAAATAAAAACCAACCCAAAAAAAGTCCATGCCATATTTTAAGGCCGAACAAATGTTAGCCATATTGGCGATCAGATCCTTTTCTCCTTCCAGCAATGCTTTCACCTGAGGATAAAGTTGTTTGTATTTTTCGGATTTGCTGGTGGCGTTAATGTGGATATGTTCAGCCATTTTCGTTTTTTATTACAGATGTTAGTTCGTCCCGATAACTATAGGGAAGTCTCAATTTGTTGTTACGTATCGAAAATTTAGGAATGTGAATGAAATAAGTTCCTACAAGGCGTGTAAAAATTTTAAACCGCAGCATATTAAGATATGTGAGGATTTAAAATTTTTATAACAACGCAGTAGGAGCTTATTTGATTCACATTCCCTATTCGTTGATCCAACCAACAAGGGTCAACACTTCATCAGCATCTACCTTTTCAAATTTCATTTGCTCGTAATTCCATACGGCCATGCCTTGCTGGTAACTTTCAGTACCAACGATCAATTCTCTTACAAGTGCCACTGTATTTTCAGTGCTCTTGAAATTCTTTAGCTGGAAAGGATATTTACCAAGCTCTTTATTATTATTAGCCAGTAATACTCTGCGTCCTTGCGGTGTAGATTTTACTTCAGCAGCAAAACCGTTTAAAGGATAAGTGAAATTCATTTCTTCTACTTTATCATTTTTAGAATTTACCAACACTATTTTATCGCCGTAATTCAAAGTAGTAACATATTTATCTTCTTTTGTTACAATGGGCGTTTGATTACCCGGCTTAAATGGGATCTTTCCCATCAATGTTGCGTTCTTTGAATCTGCATTCACTTTGTAAAAACTGATCTCCGTATTTTCTTTATTGTAATAGGTGTAAATAAAAGTGGTGTTATCGATCCACCACATTGGAGGATCAGGGATCTTTCCGTCTTTTGTTATTTGTCCGTAACCTGCATCTTTTACTAATTCTACTTTTGGTTTGTTTTGCGGATATAAATTCAACTTAATAGGCATTGCTGTTTTATCGTACTCAACATCCTGCCCAAGTTTTGCTTTAAAGGTTAAGTTCTTTACTTCGCCGTATGTTTTTGTTTTGAAATTATAAACCGAATAAAATTTTCCTTTGGCAAAATCGTTGGTATAAAATATTGCACTATCACCACTGCATCTTACTAAATTGGCTCTTCCGTCAAATAATATCTTTTTCTCTTTCAAGTCAATGATGTTCCCAATGCCGGTGATCATGTAGCGATCTTTATAAGTAGTGCAAGTGCCAAGATCGGTTCGAATATAATCCTTACCACCTTGCTTCCCATTCACAACTAATATTTCTTCTCGCCCTGTAAAATGTCCGTTCAAAAAATGGTAAGCATATATTTTCTGTTTGAATTCTGCTTTTACTGGAGTTTCTACATGCACTACAATGAGCGCTTGTTTTGATCCTTGTGAAAAAGAATAAACACCAAACAATACAAAAAATATAAGACACAGTTGACGCATGTTATATCGAATTAAAGAAATCAAAGAACAATCTTACGCCTGTTCCTGTTCCACCTTTTATGCGATAACCGTCTTTAGCAGCTAAAAAAGCAGGCCCTGCAATATCCAGGTGGTAATAAGGGTAATCTGTAAATTTTTCTAAGAATTTTCCGGCCGTGATCGATCCCGCATACGAAGTGCCTAAATTCTTTTGATCGGCAATATCACTTTTCATTTGTTCAGCGTAATCATCCCAAAACGGAAATTCTGCTAAACGTTCAAACACTTTATTACCGCTTACTTTTAATTTATCGCTGTATTTTTTTGGCGCATTGCCCATACTTACAATGCCACTTGTCCCTATAGCAGCCATAGCAGCACCTGTTAATGTGGCAATATCAATAGTTAATTCCGGCTTGTAACGTTTTGCAAAATGTAAAGCATCTGCCAATATCATTCGTCCTTCAGCATCTGAGTTCAGCATTTCAACTGTGCTGCCATCCATCATCGTAATAATATCTCCGGGTGCAAAGGCATTAAATCCTGGTCGGTTATCTGTTGCCGGAACCAAAGCGATCACATGAACATTTAATTTAGCTTTTGCAATGGCGTACATCGCTGCACCAACTGCCGCTGCACCTGCCATATCGCATTTCATAGAATCCATGCTGTTTGGCGTTGGCTTCAAACTCAATCCACCGGTATCATACACAACACCTTTTCCAACTAACACAAATGGTTTTTTGTTTTTTGGTTTGTGTTTATATTCCATTATGGTAAATGTTGGTTCATCCACACTTCCGGCATTCACCGAAAGTAAACCACCCATTTTAAGTTCCGTTATTTTTTTCTTGTTGTACACTTCTACTTTAAATCCCGCTTCCTTTCCCATATGCTTAAATGCATTGGCAAGATCAGTTGCGTTCAAACGATTTACTGGTTCATTAACCAAATCGCGTGCCTTAAAGGTGGCTTCAACTACAATATTAAGTTTGTTTAACACTTTAGCGTCAAATCCACTTCCAACTACATTGATGTGTTGTAAGGTGTTTTTTTGATCTTTTGCTGTAGGTTTGTGTTTAATGAATTGGTAGTTCGCCAAAGCCGCACCTTCCGCTGCTGCGTAAGAATATGAAACTTGCTTCGTAGAATTGTAAATATTCAGGTCTTTGCCCTTTAAGCCGTTTACCAGGTCGGCAACAACAGCCCCATGTTTACGGCAATTTTCTAATACTAAATGCGCCTCTTTTTTGGTATCAAGCAGTAAAATCGAGATAATTCGACCACATGAGTTAAAGCTGAGCTGTTTTTTGCTAATATCTTTGAAATAAGTGTCTAAATAGCCAACCTCTTCCTTAGTAAAACCGTAATCTGTATGGTTCTTCCAGGTTGTGGAAATCACTAAAACAGGTGATCCGGGACTCGCTTTTTTCTGTACTTGAATAGTGGCCATAGTTGGGACAGGGTTTTTGAACTTCACGAATGTACGAAATACATTAAAAATTCCTAATTTTTTGTGGGGTTCAAATAAGCGAATAAAGTGGTAGAAAAGTGGTAAATTTGTACCCCATTTAAACATAAGGCATGACAGTTGATTCCCTTTTACAACGCGCTTTAAAACTCGATTTTTTAACAATTGAGGAGGGTATGTTTTTGTATGAGAACGCCTCAACGGCTGAGTTAGTTTTTATTGGACACGAACTGCGAAATATCCACAAAAAAGGAAGCAAAAAAGTGACCTGGCAAATTGATAGAAATGCCAACACTACCAATGTGTGTATTGCCAATTGTAAGTTCTGCAATTTTTATAGAATACCAGGCCATGCCGAAAGTTATATTACCTCCATTGATACGTATAAAAAGAAGATCGAAGAAACTTTTAAATGGGGAGGCGATCAGCTGCTTTTACAAGGTGGACATCACCCCGAATTAGGCCTTAGTTTTTACGTGAATTTATTCAAAGAATTGAAGGCTTTGTTCCCCGCTTTAAAGTTGCATGCCTTAGGGCCGCCGGAGATAGCGCATATCGCTAAATTGGATAAATTAAGTCATACCGAAGTGCTAAGCGCGCTTAAGGAAGCAGGCCTGGATAGCTTGCCTGGCGCGGGAGCCGAGATATTGAACGATCGCGTTCGTCGATTAATTAGCAAAGGAAAATGTACCGGTCGCGAATGGTTAGAAGTGATGAAAGCCGCGCACCAATTGAATATTACCACAAGTGCTACGATGATGTTTGGCCATATTGAAACTATTTACGAGCGCTTCGAGCATCTGGTGTGGCTTAGAGAGGTTCAGACCCTAAAACCTTCGCACGCAAAAGGCTTTTTAGCCTTCATTCCTTGGCCATTTATGGACGACGGAACACTGTTAAATAGGGTAAAAGGCATTAAAAACAATGTAACCGCCAACGAATATATTCGTATGATAGCCCTGAGTCGCATTATGCTTCCAAATATTGAGAACATACAAGCAAGTTGGTTAACCGTAGGAAAGGAGACAGCAAAACTTTGTCTTCACGCCGGAGCCAACGATTTTGGAAGCATCATGTTAGAAGAAAATGTGGTAAGTGCAGCAGGGGCGCCGCACCGTTTTACATATAAACAAATTCAGGAATCCATTAAGGATGCCGGATTTGAGCCTCAATTAAGGAACCAACAATATGAAGAAAGGGTGTTGCCTGAGCATATTGAAGAACAAACTATAAATTATTAATAAGATACCAAAATGGCAAAAGAAACCGCAATACGTTGTTCGCTTTGTAATCGCGATAAAAAAGATGTAAAGATTTTGATCGCTGGCGTTAACGGACACATTTGTGATAATTGTGTATCGCAAGCCTATCATTTAATTGCTGATGAGAATTTAACTGATAATTCAAGCAAACAACAAATTCAAACCTCTTTGAACTTATTGAAGCCTGTTGCGATCAAAGCAAACTTAGATGAGTATGTGATCGGACAAGATGATGCGAAAAAAGTTTTGGCTGTTGCAGTGTATAATCATTTCAAGAGGATCTCTCATGCCATGAAGAACAAAGAAGAGATCGAAATAGATAAATCGAATTTAATTTTAGTTGGAGAAACAGGAACCGGAAAAACATTATTGGCGCGCACCATTGCAAAAATGCTGAATGTACCATTTTGTATTGCTGATGCAACCGTTTTAACGGAGGCAGGTTATGTAGGTGAGGACGTTGAAAGTATTTTAACGCGTTTACTGCAAGCTGCGGATTATAATGTGGAAGCGGCCGAAAAAGGAATTGTATTTATTGATGAGATAGATAAAATTGCGCGCAAGAGTGATAACCCAAGCATTACACGTGATGTGAGCGGTGAAGGTGTGCAGCAAGCGATGTTGAAATTATTAGAGGGAACAGTGGTGAACGTTCCGCCGCAAGGTGGACGCAAACATCCGGATGCAAAAATGATCGCTGTGAACACAAAGAATATTTTATTTATTTGTGGCGGCGCATTTGATGGCATCGATAAAAAAATTGCGCAACGTTTAAATACGCAAGCAGTTGGTTATTCGGCATCAGTTACACAAGAAGAAATAGACAAAGGGAACTTGTTACAATATGTTTCTCCTCAAGATCTAAAAGCATTCGGTTTAATTCCTGAATTAATTGGTCGTTTACCGGTGTTAACCTATTTACGTCCTTTAGATCGCAATGCATTACGTCAGATCTTAACTGAACCAAAAAATGCCCTTACAAAACAATACAAGCATTTGTTTAAAATGGAAGGCGTTAAATTGGAATTTGATGATGATGTGTTAGAATTGATCGTAGACAAAGCCATTGAATTTAAATTAGGCGCTCGTGGTTTACGCGGTATTTGCGAAGCCATCATGACCGACATCATGTTTGAATTACCAAGCGAAGAAAAAGCTCCTAAAACCTTTACCATTACCTTGGAATATGCCCTAGATAAATTAAAAACGGCGAAATTAAGTCAGTTAAAGGTTGCGTAATTTATTTTAAATGCTCTATCTTCATAGCTCAATTTTAGAGCTATGGATTTCTCCAATTACAATTTTACAGTTACCGATCGTTTTGTGCGCTATGCCAAAATTGATACGCAAAGCAATGTTAACTCACCAACTTGCCCTAGTACCGAAAAGCAAAAAGATCTTTTGCGCTTGTTAGTGGAAGAGCTAAAGCAAATGGGAATTAAAGACGCTGAAATGGATGAGCACGGTTATGTGTATGCCACCATTGAAAGTAATACCACTAAAAATGTACCGGTACTTTGTTTTTGTTCGCATGTAGATACGGCTCCTGATTGTACGGGCACCAATGTGAAACCTGTAATTCATAAAAATTATCAAGGGCAGGATATTGTTCTTCCGGGTGATACTTCTCAAGTGATCAAAGTATCTGAGCATCCTGAGCTGAAAGATCAAATTGGTAATGATGTTATTACTACCGATGGAACTACACTCTTAGGCGCAGATGATAAAGCGGGCGTTGCAGAGATCATGGATGCTGCACATTATTTAATGACACATCCTGAAGTGAAACATGGTAAAATTAGAATTTTGTTTACTCCTGATGAAGAAATTGGAAGAGGTGCCGATAAAGCAAACATAAAAAAATTGGGCGCCGATGTGGGCTATACCTTAGATGGTGGTACAGCCGGTACACTGGAGAACGAAACCTTTAGCGCCGATGAGGTAACAATTAAGATCAAAGGATTTTCAACGCATCCTGGATATGCGAAAAATAAAATGCAACATGCTGTAAAAATTGCAGCTGCCATTATTAATCGCATCCCAACAAATAAAACTCCCGAGACCACCGAAAAAAAGGAGCCGTTCATGCATCCAACGTTTATTAACGGTGGTTTAGAACAAGTAGAATTAAAATTGATCATTCGCGCATTTGATACACCTACTTTATTACAATTGGAAGAGGAACTTCGCCAGATCGTTATTGATGTATTAAAGGGCTACAATAAAAGTTCTTACGAATTTGTTGTAAAAGAACAATACAGAAATATGGGGGAAGTACTCGCTAAAAACCCAAATATTATTAAACATGCACTCGAGGCAATAACACGCACAGGATTGAAACCTGTACTTGATAGTATTCGTGGTGGCACTGATGGCTCACGTTTTTCATTTATGGGATTGCCAACCGCCAATATTTTTGCCGGAGAGCATGGCATCCATAGTAAACAAGAGTGGGTGAGTACACAAGATATGCAAAAGGCAACAGAGACCATTGTTCATTTAGTGAACATTTGGGAAGAGAATTCAAAATAGTTTTCTTGGCTCATGAAAAAAATTATTGAGCATCTTCCTTCGTACAAAAACTTTCCTATCGACGTTTTACGTTTGGATCTATTACATCCGTTTTATGGTGGTAATAAATATTTTAAGTTAAAGTATAATATTCA
>Ga0068872_10001272_pt1 | contig 20322 bp, 27 predicted proteins | sample NOAtaG_7_FD_66441 | JGI IMG/M metagenome (GOLD analysis project Ga0068872, IMG submission 66441) | Freshwater lake microbial communities from Lake Erie, under a cyanobacterial bloom - NOAA_Erie_Diel1S_2200h metaG | ecosystem: Environmental > Aquatic > Freshwater > Lake | place: USA: Ohio, Lake...
GGTCTTCGGACCATTGTTGTTGATAACGGGAGCGGGGTGTTTCCCGCTCCCGTTTCACGTTTCAGGAGAGGAACAGGATGAGTGTCAAGGAAGCGTTTTCGCGTGTTCGGAAGGCCGTCGCCGTGGCTGTTGCTGGCGTTGTTGTCGTTCTGCTTGGCAGGGCTGGTGTGATCGTTGATGCTGGCACGGTCGAGACGCTGGTCACGTTCGCGATCACGAGCGCGATCGTGTATGTGGTGCCGAACGCGAAGGGTGTTGTGGATGAGTGATATGACTATCGTCTGGAAGGGCGCTGTTCCGCTAGATCAGTGGATGGGGCGTTCTCAGGACATTGGTGCCGACGCTGTTGCAATGGTTGATCCTGCGACGATTTCGGCAGGGTTCAAGATCAAGCCGTTTCTGGATACGAGTTTTGAGTCTGCGATGAAGGGTGCGGTCCCGTATCAGAATGTTGCCACCGTTTCTGACGGTGGCGATATCGAGGATTTGTTTCTGGACGAAACGCCGAAAGGTAAGTGACAGATGAACCTGAGTGAGATGCAGGCTTTCGTTCGCGCTCATGCGGACGCCGATGTTGAGGATGCGCCGAACTCCAATTTGGAGGTGTATGCGCGTATCGCATATAACGACATTCTTTCCAGGCGTGATTCGTGGCCGCATCTTGCTGAGGTTGGTGTGCTTGCGGTGACGGCTGGGCAGTCGGCGTATCCGCTGTCCAGCCTCACTGGTGTTTCGACGCCGATGGATGAGGTTTCGTCTATTGTGGATCAGACAACGATTGGTCGCCGTCTGATCTATATGACTCGTGCCGATGCTGATGAAACGTTCGGGCATCCTTCTACTGCTGGGTCCGAGACTGCGTTGGCGTACACGATCGAGGGCGACAGTATCGTGCTGTTCCCGACTCCTACTGCGTCGCGCACCTATGTGGTGCGCGGGTTTCGTTCTGCTGGTGTGTGGCCTGCGGGTGCAGGTTCGGCCCCTGATTTGCCGTTGGCGTTGCATGAGGCGATCTGTTGGTACATGCTGTCGTCGTATTTCATGGCGCAGGAAGACACCCAGTTGGCTGGCGCGTATTTGCGCGAGTACGAAATGATGGTTGAGCGCCATATCCGTTCGGAGTCGATGAAAGAATATTCGGCTCGGGTGCCTGTAATGGGCGGTCAGAACTACAAGTCCATGAGTTTCACCCGTTGGGTTCGCGGGATGATTGAGAGCTGAGGTAGGATGGCTAGGCCAGGTTTGAAGGTCGCGTTTTTCGATGACTTTTCTGGCGGGCTGAACAATCATGAGTCCCGCCAAAATCTTCGCCCGAACGAAACACCTGATTGTCAGGATGTGGTGTTCAATAACCGTGGCGGGTTCAGTTTGCGTCGCGGCTACAGGTCTGCCGTGTCGAATGCTGCGTTGAATGGCGGCTATATTGGTGGTCAGTTTTCTGCTGGCACCGATGTCTTGTGGGGTATCAACAATGCTGGCGCATTGTGGACGTGGGATGGTTCGACGTATACGAACCATGTCACGTCGTCTGCTGCCGACATGTCCCGCGTGGTTCAGGGTGTGTCGTGGGATGATCGTCTGTATTTCGCGAACTGGCTGAACAGCGGTAGTTTGTTGATGCGGTTTTGGAATGGGACTGCGTTTACGGCGTTGACGAACGTTGCGAACAACAACTATAGTGCCCCTACTCAGGCGAATGCGCCGTTGTCGCGACTGATTGCGAAACATGCTGGGCACATGTGGTGGGCTGACACGGTTGAGGGTGGAACACGGTTTCGTTCTCGGGTGCGTTTCTCGCACCCGTTGCAGCCACGAGATTTTGCTGACGCAGACTTTTTCGACATTGATCCTGATGATCAGTCGGATCAGATCACCGCTTTGGTGCCGTTCAAAGATCATCTGCTGGTGTTCAAGCGACGTTCCGTGTACGCAATCTACGGTTATGATCGTGCAACGTTTCAGCCTGAACGGGTTGCTGGTGCTTCTGGTGTTTCTTGCCAGGGTGCGGTGACGGTGAACGCTGGGGTGGCTTACTGGTGGTCGATTGATGGGAACGTGTTTGCCTATAATGGGCGTGGGGTGGTTCCGATCGGGGATCGGATCACTGGGATCGTTCAGGAGGGTGTTGTTGCTACGGGTTGCGATACGACTCGGGTGATGTGGGCCGAGGATCAGTTGTGGGTGTCGTTGCGTCGCACCGATTTGACTCGCGTGATGTTCGTGTATGATCCTGCTGTTGGGGATCGTGGTGCGTGGACACGGTTCTCGTATGCTCCCACGTCGATGGTTTGGTGGAAGCGTTCCACGGGTGCGCCTGTTGTGCATTTCACTTTGTTGAACAAACAGTTTCTTTTGGACACTGGGAACATGTCTCAGGCTCGTGACAGTGAGGGTGGGACTGACATTGTGATTCCAGGCTATTACAAGACTGCCTGGTTTACTGCGCGTGACACCGCTTTGAAGAAGCGGTGGCGTCGACCTACGGTGACGATCGCCGCCGAGGATAACTGCGTGTTGAATGTTGACGTGTATCACGATTTCAACGAGTCGTCTGAGAATCGCAGGTTGACGTTGCCTGTTCAGTCGTCTTCTGGTGGGATGGTGTGGGGTGATCCGTGGGGCACCCCGTGGTCTGGTTCTGATCCCGTGTACGAGTTTGATCGTTTGGGTTCCCCTGGCAGGTCGAACGCTATCCAGTTCAGGTTCAGTGTGAGCGATGTCACGTCCCGCTGGTGGATTGATTCGTTCGCGCTGCCTTACTACGAGAAGGCGTACCGTTAAGTTTTGTTTCGTTTTGTTTTGTTCTGTTTCTAGGGGAAACTGATGGCTGCTGATTTGACTATCCCGAACAACTTTGTTGCTGGCGCACCGTCCGTTGCGGACGATGTTGATGCGAACTTTAACGCGGTTGCGACATGGATCAACACGAACGCTGTTCATCTGGATGCTTCCAAGGCGTTCACGAACATTCCGTCGGGTCCAGCGGTGGACCCGACTTCAGTAAACCAGCTCACTCGCAAAGCGTATGTTGATGCGATTATCCCGATTGGTGTTATCATGCCGTATGGTGGCGCTTCTGCGCCAAATGCGAGCTGGCTGCTCGCTCAGGGGCAGGCTGTTTCGCGCACCACCTATGCTGGTCTGTTCGCTGTTTTTGGGACCGCGTTTGGTGCTGGCGATGGTTCTACGACATTCAATCTTCCGAACCTTCAAGGGCGTGTCCCTGTTGGCCGTAACGCTGCCGATACAGATTTTGATGTGCTGGGTGAAACTGGCGGAGCCAAGACCCATGTTTTGACGGCGGCAGAAATGCCCGTTCATAACCATTCGATCAACCACGATCATCCGAATGCTACTACGACTTCGAATGGCTCTCACTCGCATGGTGGCTCGACGGGTAACGATTCGCCTGACCACGCTCACTTTTCGGTGAATGGGCAGCCGATTGCCACGATTTCAGGTGCTCTCATTACCGACGCCCATGATGGCGGCGCGACTGGCCCTGTTTTGGAATCCAGCGGCAATGCTGGTACTGGTGGAGCGAGCGCACGCCACCAGCATCCAATTAGCGCCGATGGTGTTCACTCGCATGATTTGGATATCCCGAACTTTACTGGTACTTCAGGAAGCGCTGGTTCTGGCTCGGCTCACAACAACCTTCAGCCGTATCTTGTTCTCAACTATATTGTGAAGGCGCTATGACCAGTCCTTTGAATGTCGGGGCTTTGTCGCCCGAGGTTCGTCGGGCGATCGGTGGTTCCGTCCAGTATGTTGATAGTCGATACACGATTTGTACGTCCACGACCAGGCCGAGGTCTCCAACGCATGGCTCCCTGATTTATGAGACTGACACGCGGCGGATGTGGCGTTGGGATGGGGCGAACTGGGTGTGGGTGACAGGGAATGCGGCGCGATGCGAAAGTCTGCTTTCGTCCCCCACGTTTTCGGTGCCAAACTTTACGGTGACTGCTCTCCCTTGGGCTTCTGCTTCCCAGTCTGATGCGTCGATGTGGAATATTTCTACGCCTACCCGCATTGTTGTTCCGATCACTGGAATCTATAACATTGGCTACATGGTGCAGTTTAATACTGCTGGTTCTGGTGGCGCTCAGGCGTGGATGGGGGTCAACGGTTTGAGTGGGAGGCGATATGGGCAGACAGCACAACTTTTTTCTGGCCAGTTTCCGCTTCTAACTGGTTCAGCTACGGTCGGCTTGTTTGGCGGAAACTTTATTGAACTGGCATTGTTTCAGAACAGCCCTGGTGGGGTTATCATCAACCCGTTTGGCGACACGAACTATATGCAGGCAGTTTTGGTTTCACAGTTCGCTTAGTTGTCGTGCTGTGCTGGCTTGACGGAAAGGGTTAATAACGTAATGAGTGTCTTTGATTTCGAGTCCCGCCTAGCGGACCTGAACAACCGTTACGCCCAGGAGAACGCCGCACAAGAGTTCGGTCGTTTCCTGGGTCAGCAGCGTTTCTCTCGCCAGCGTCGCGACATGAACGACCAGTTCACTCAGGCGTTTCCTCGGCGGACGGGCGCGTGGGCGCGCCGTCTCGGTTCGGATGTTCGTTCAGGCTTGATGTCTCAGGACATCACTGATTTCTCTAATCGTTACGCACGCCAGCTGGCGGACGTTGATGCTGAGCAGGCCGCGTTTGACGGCCAGTTTCAGGGTGGTATGGCGGCCCGTCAGGCCGCATATCAGCGTTCGCTGTTGGCGTTGCAGGAAGATTTGGCTCGTTCGCGCGCAGCGCAGAACCCGTTTGCAGCGTTTGGTGGTGCCTGATGCCTCCTGGTCGTCGTCCCGCAAATCAGAATCCTAGCCCGTCTCCCCGTCGCGAACCTCAGCCGTTCGCGACGAACCCGATGTTTGAGGGCGAACGTCGTGAGCAGCAGTGGGGGGCGCAGAACGCTGGTAGTCAGATGATGGGTTCGCCCTCTCAGGACACTTACAACGAGCAGTCGTGGACTGAACTGTTGGATGGCATGTTTGGCATGTTCGGTCCAGGTTCGGGTGGCAGTGGTTCCCGCGGTGGGGGCGGGGGCGGTGGTGCTGTCCGTCCCAGTGACCCTGATCCGATGGGTTGGAACGCTATCGCCCAGGTGCAGAACATGGAGCGCGGCTATGGGGCGATGCTTGAGGCTTTGAGGGCGCAACAGAACGCCCAGCTTGGCGCGCTGGATACGCGCCGCATTGGGATGGAGACTGCGAACGCTGCCTCGCAGCAGCGTTTGAATCAGATTTTGAATGATCTGAATGCGAATGCTGCGGCGACCCGCACAAACGTGCAGGGGTCGTTCGCTCAGGGCGATCAGGCGTTGGCGAACCTGATGAACCAGTACACTGGGATGGTTGCCCAGCGTCAGCCTGGTGTGGCGAACACGATCCAGGCGTTCGGCGGGAATCCTGCCGAGGCGTTTGGTGACCAGTCGTCTATTCAGGACATGATAACGGCGCAGCGTGCGAACTTGGCGCGTGTCGGTCAGGCTGATGATGCGTTTTATGCGAACCGTGGGAATGTGTATGGTGGTTTGAGTTCGGATGTTTCGACTCGAAACCAGCAGGTGTTCGATCAGTTGATGGCTCAACTGTTGGCTGAACGTCAGCAGACGGAATCGCAGAACGCTGCCGCTCAGGCCCAGTTGGCAATGCAGCAGCAGCAGGCAATCCTTCAGGCTCAGGCTGCGGAGCAGGCTCGGAGGGCTGGCTATGTCTGATATGGGGATCAACTGGCAGGAACCTGGCGAGGATGAACTGATCCTTCAATATATGCAGATGATGGGCGGTCTCCCTGGAGACACGCCCGCTCAGCGCATGAACTATATGCAGGACATTGTGTCTTCGATGAAGACGTTTGGTGTTGATCCTCGGAACCTGTTTTTCCCGTCCGAGGGCGAGCCTGTTGCACCGTTTGTTGAGCCGATCAATGCGACGGAACGCATGTATGCTGGCGATCCTTTGTATGCGTCGATCTTCCAGGCGATCGAGGATGGCATGTCGCCCATTCAGGCGGCAAAAGCCGCCCGCGATCAGGGTTTGTGGAAGCCGACTGATGCGACGACTTCCAGTCAGCAGTTCAATGATGAGGTTGTGTCGATCGCTCAGGCGTATGCGCGTGACAGGGTTGCTGGTGATCAGGCTCGCGCCCAGTGGCAGGCTGAGGCCGCTCAGGCGGAGCAGGGTCGGCCTTCTGCTTTGGCGTACACGACCGAGTTTGATGCGATGGGCGCCCCTACTACGGAGTCGTTGATGGATCAGTATATGCAGCGCATGGGTCGTTTGAAGGTTGGGAATCCGAACGGCGGTCCTGCGACGTATGCGTCTGCTCAGGGCGGTACCCGCCGCCAGCCTGGTGCGAACGCGACTGGGAATCGGCGTACTGGTGACGCCGAGTTTTGGCGTGATCTTGCCGCGACGAATGCTGGGGTTCGTGACGAAGTTCAGGGTTCTGCTGGCCCGATGTCGCCCGCGCCGTGGCTGACTGATGCGGGGCAGCGTGTTGCCGCCGCCGATCAGCGTGGCAATGCTGCGAACCAGCGGTTCAATGAGAAGATGGATCGGCTGGCACGCCAGTCGATCGAACGTCGTGTTAATCAGGCGAAGAACACGAAGATTCGTTCTGAAGAAAACCGTCGCGCTGCTGGGGTTATCACGGCTTTGGCTGCGATGCTTCAGGGAGGGTTCCCCGAGTAATGAGTGATTTCATCGAGGCTTTGGATCGTCTCGGCATTCGACCCGTCCGTGCTGCCCGTGCAACCGATTATGCGCCTGCTACCCCGCGCCCTGCTTCCGTGTCGGGCGGGGGTGTTGGCGTTCCTGGGGCACCGCCCGTGCCCCGCAAAAGGTTCGCGAATGCTGTCCCGTTGACCGCTGGGAATGTTTCCAGCGGAAACGAAGATGACGGTGGTGTTGGCGGGTTCTTCAAGAATCTGGCTACGAACGCTTTGGATGTGATTGACACGCCGCGTGCGTTTGTCGTGTCTGGTGTGAAGGAGTTGACTGACGCGATCTATGATTCACCGATTGGTGAGGCTGCCGACTGGCTGACTCGGACGACGGCTGAGGAACGGCAGGAGAATCTGGAACGTCTCGGTAAGGGCTCTTGGGACGAGTTTGTTTCTCAGGGTTGGCGTAACATTGGTTTCCGTGAGGTGATGGACAATGTTACTGGTGACACTCAGGGCAAGGACAGGTATGCTGCTCTCGGCTTTTTGGGTGATGTTGTTCTTGATCCGACTGCTTGGGTGACGTTGGGCACCAGCACTGCTGCTGGTGCTGCGGCGAAGGGCACGATGAAGCAGGCTGTCACTGATGGTGGCGGTCGGGTGTTGGCGAAGGAGTTGGCTGATTCGGCTGTTGAGGCTGGGCTGCGTAACGCCCCTGAGGTTCAACGGCTTGTTGCTGATGCTGCGATTCGTGGTCGTGGGGCGATTACGCCGCGCGGTCTGGCCCGCGCTGGCGTCGATGACGCTACCCGTGAGGCGCTGGGTATCCCGTCGCTGGCTCGTACGATTGGTCGTGACGGTGTTCGTCTTCCTGGGTCTGCTGCTGTTGCGAATGTGATTGAGGATGCGAAGGGTGCTGCGAAGGGGTTTTTGCGTACCCGTCCTGCTGCTGCCCAGGTTCGTAAGTGGGCACCGAACCCGTTGGGTCGGCGCGAGCTGATGCAGACGTTGGCGTCTCGTTCCGCGAGTGTTGGTGAGAAGTTTGATGCTGTGTTGGCTGATGCGACGATTAATCGTTCGCTGGCCACGGCACGGTCGTGGGCTGCGGACACGGATCGTCGTATTTTGCGTGACCCGAATCTTGGTAAGCGGTTGAAGAAGTTGACACCGAATGATGGTGTTGCGTTGACGAACGCTATTGAGACGGGCGCGAATGATGATTTGGCGAACGCTTTGCGGGGCGAGTTCAACAGGATGCGTGCCGAAGCTGTCGATATGGGTGTCGATATCGGTGACCTGGGTGAGAACTATGTGCCGCATATTGTGTCGGACGAGTTTCGTGCGTTGGCCCGTAAGGATGCTGAGGCTGCGAAGATTCTGTTGTCGTTGGAGTCGGATGTTGGTGTTCAGAAGACTCGTCGGTTCGGTGTGAACCCGAACCAGGAGAACGTGTTTCTTGGCGAAACTTTGCAAACTGGCACCATTGAGGAAATGAACGGGATCGCTCAGAAGAAGCTGGGTGTGAACATTTTTGTGGACGATGTGCGCGACACGCTGCCACGTTACATTGACCAGTTGTCTAAGGCGATTGCTCGTGAGCAGCAGATCAAGCTGTTGACCGAGAAGGGTGTTGTTCGTTCGCTGGCCGAGAAGAAGGTGATGAAGACGGTGCCAAACACCCCTGAAGAGGTCGCTGATCTTCAGGCTGCGCGGGACGCTTTGAAGCGTGCCCGCGACAACGAACGTGTCGCCCTGCGTGACGGTTCAACGTACCGTCGCAAGGAGCTGGCTGAGGTTCGTTCGGCGGTGCGTGCCCGCGTGAAGGAACTGAATGCCAGGGTTGCCGATCTGGACAGGAAGATCAAGGATGCTGAACGTGGTCTGACTGGGGCGCAGATGAAGCTGGCCCGCAACCAGAAGGTTCTCGCCGAGGCTCGTGCGGCGTTGGATAACTGGAAGACTGTTGCGAAAACTGAGCGCGGCCAGGCGCGCCGCAAGGCGCAAGCTGAGATCAAGCGGCTTGAGGCTCGTATCGCTGAGGTTCAGAAAGCGATCGAAGTGAACCAGTCCGCTATCAAGCGGATCATGTCTGATCGTAATATCAGTTTGCCTGAGCGGACGTTGATGACGCAAACCCCCGCGGCTGGCGTCAAGGCATGGCAGGCGCAGCGTGAAACAATCCGCGCCGAACTTGATGAGCATCTGGCGAAGCTTGATGAGATTCGCACCCTGAAGCTGGGTGAGGGCACATCACGTGCGGAACGTTCGGTTGCGCGCGCTACGGAGCGCGTGCAGGCTGCACAGTTGCAGAACAAGGGTCTGAGCAAGGAAGTGAATCTTGCTGCCCGCGCTCTGGATGGTGCCGTCGCGGAACGTCAGCTTGTTGGTGATGAGGTCACCCAGGCGAAGATTGTGCTTGATGATCTGATGGATAAGGCTAGCGGTTTGGAGAAGGCTGGCGTTGATGAGCTGCGGGATCGTGTGAATCTTGTGTCAGAGATTCTTGTTCGTGAGAACGATCCGCTTGTGCAGCGGATCGCCCAGTTTGAGGCGATGGCGTTGGCTGCTGATGCTGCCGCGGCAGCGGCCCGCGGCGAACAGGCCAGTCTTGCCCAGGTTATCGACATTATGTCTTCTAAGAAGTTTGCGGAGGAAACTATCCGCTATGTCGAGAAAGGCATGGTTGAGATTGGTGACGGGATGCAGATTCCCGAATGGCTGAATGATGCTTTGAAGATCGAGCCTGTGAGGCTGAACTGGGTTGAGTCACAAAAGTTCATCCGCCAGTTCTACAATCTGTGGAAGGGGTATGCGATTCTGCGCCCTGGCTTCCATGTCCGTAACGCCTATAGTGCGATGTTCAACGTGTATCTTGAGGCTGGCGCTGGGGCGCTGCCGAACATTCGGCGCGCCTATGCGTTTGACGATCTGGTGATGAAGCATCCTGCGGACTATATGGAGCGTGCTGCGGCTCGTTGGGAGGCGAAGGAAGCCGCCATGCTGAACGAGGCGCACATGGCGATGCGTGCCACGGGTGCAGGTCAGGCCGCTGGTGAGTTCACGTCCAGCGAGTTCCACAAGGGTAAGTTCAATCCTGTGTCTGAGGATTTCCGTTTGTTGAAGCGGAACCGTAAGATCGGTGAGTGGGTTGAGCGGAAGATTCGTACCGCTCACGCCTATGATGTTTTGAAGCGTGGCGGCAACATCGACCAGGCGGTCGATGTTGTGAACAAGTGGCATTTTAATTATACGGACATCAGTTCGTTTGATCGTGCTGCGCGTGTCGCGATGCCGTTCTGGACGTTCTTCTCGCGCAACTTGGCCCTTCAGGGCCAGACATGGTTCCGTTCCGCTGCCCGCCTGAACCGTGTTTATCAGAACGCTGAGCGGAACCTGTCGTACGGGCAGGAGGAAGATACGCTGGTCCCTGACTGGTATGGGGATGCTGGCGCGATTCGTTTGCCTGGGATGGATGCGGATGGGACAACCCGCTATCTGTTCCCCGATTTGCCTGCCGCGCAGGCACCTGCCCAGTTCTACAAGTTCATGACTCCGTGGACTGGACAGTTCTTGGGTGATGTCGGTCCGATCAAAACGTTCCCCGAGGTTATTGCTGGGAAACAGTTTTTCTCTGGCATCCCGCTTGAGCGGGAAGCCGTCGAAGCTGGTTCTGGTGCTACCGCGCTGGACAGGCTGGGTATCCTTGAGGCGACTGGTATGGGTGGTAACGGGATGGTTGATGAGCGCCTTCAGTATGCGATCAATTCGCTGGTCCCTGGCGCTGGGATGGTTGATCGTCTTGCTGGTTTGGGTGGCGAGGCGAACGCTGAACGTCAGGGGTATGCTCGTTTGGCGGCATTGACTGGTGTTGGTGTGCGTGAGAACAATGAGCGAACCCGTCAGGGTGAGCAGTATCGTCGGATGTTAGAGGAACAGGCTCGTGCCCGTTTCGCCCAGCAGGTTGCGGGCGGGTGAACTGTGGAGGCGATCATTGCGGCAGCGGTTACAGGACTTTGTTCTGTGGTGGCTGTCATTGTTTCTAACCGAAACCAGTCATCGAAAACCCGCAAGGCGGGTTTGGACCAGCACACCGAGCAGAACAGCAAGTTGGATGTGTTGATCCGCAAACAGGATGATTTGTCCAAGGCTGTTGATGATAACAAGAAGATTGCCGCTAAGGGGCTTGCCGAGTTGACTGGCAAGGTTGATGGGGTGATTGCGACAACGGACACGTTGTTCAACATGATTGTTGATGTTGATGCGAAAGTTACGAAGCCAGCTAATAAGAGGGTGGCGGCGGCACGGCCCGTGCCGCCCGTAACTACAGGCAGTGTTTATGAAAGAGGTCAAGGTGGCGGCTGAATATTATGTGAACTCGCAGCATATGCTGATCGGACCTGGGGTCCGTCACGAGCTGATTGTTCCCGAAGCGACCACCCAGCCTGAGATTTATCCGTGGTCAATTATTCTGCATTCCCAATCTGGCCCACAGAAAACCCGTTGGGAAAATTTGCGAAACTACATGTTGCGGCGCGATATCGGTTTGGAATGCCATTTTATTGTGGACATGGACGGACTGATCATCCAGACGATGCCGTTGAATCGTCGGGCTGACTGTAATTTCAGGGCGAACCGTTTTCAGGTTCCGTTTTGGGCTTCTCCGACAGGCCAGTTGGATGTTGGCGCGATCTCGTTCGAGACACAGGATGAGGGTGCCGCGTCGTTGCCGTTCACCCCGTGGACGTTGCCGCAGGCGAATGCGATCGCGAACGCTTGCGCCGCGATCGGCCACAAGTACGGTATACCGTACACGCAGCCTGCGACGTGGAATGATCGCGGTATCGGTCATCACAGCCTGTTTCCTGAGTGGTCGTCGTTTCGTGGCAAAACTTGTCCTGGTCGTGCTAGAATTCATCAAATGGATTGGGTTCGTCAGCGTGCCGCAAGCATTTGTGCTTGCGCACCTGAGGGGGTTTGATGTCGAATCGTGATTTGATGGCTGATGATTTGCGGCCCGTGTACGGGCCTGCGAATGGGTTGGCCGACTGGGAGGGTCAGCATTGGGTTGCTAACGGTTTCCCTCCTGCTGGCCCTGGCAACAAGGCTGCCTGGTATGCGGCGAATGGTGCTGTCGGTTCCAGCTATGGCGATTTGGAGCGGGATTATTGGCTGAATCGTTATGGTGGCGCACAGCATCCGTTTGCAGCGCTGGGTGCGACGTGGTGGATCGACGCGGCCCTTGAGCCGCAGACGGGGACGGGCGCTAGCACGCTCCAGTACGTCTTGAACCGTGGAGATCAGCGCGTGCCGCACGCTCGCAGGGGTTCGGCGGGTCGTGCGGAGTTGCGTGGCTCGTTCGGTCTGATCCTGCCTGGGGTGACAGGGAACTGGGCGAGCGCCCCTGACGCTGCGCCTCTGCGTGTCACGGGCGACATCGACCTGTTGTGTCGAGTGTCGCTGGTGGACTGGACGCCTGTCGGTCCCGATCCTGCGACGCTGATCGGGAAGCGGGCTGGTGCGCCGAACTTCGCGTACCAGTTCCGTGTCGCCCCGACGACTGGTCGGTTGGAGTTCGTGTATGGCGACACTCCGACGACTGTCGTGACTGTCAGTTCCACGGTGTCTCCTGTGATCGCTGATGGCGCACCGCTGTGGGTGCGCGTGACGCGCGCCTCGGGTACTGGTGTGGTGCAGTTCTTCACTGCGCCTGACGATGTGGCGGTGCCGACTGCGTGGACGCAGTTGGGGACGAACGTTTCGACGACGGCGGGTGCGATCAATGCGGGCACCGAGATTCTCGGTGTCGGCAACTTTGCGAGTGGCGCTACCGAGGTGTTGCAGGGCACGATGTTCCGTGCGATTGTCCGCAACGGGATCGGTGGCACGGCCGTGTTCGACGCCAATTTCACGGCCGCTCCCGCGTTCGCCGCGTCGTTTACCGAGTCGTCCGCGAACGCGGCGACGGTGACGATCAACGCCACGTCGGGTGCGGACACGAACGATCCGCTGCTGTTGACGCACACGGGCACGAACTACCTGTACATGGGGCCTGGCGGGGGCTCGACAACCCCCACCGACAACAACTTCTGCGTGTCGGCCATTTCGGCGTCTGGCACCACCGTAGACATGCGCGTTCACCTGCGTCGCAACGACGACGACCTGGGGAACGGCATCTGCGCGACATGGCTTGGCAACGGGTTCGCTCAAGCGTTCACTCTCGCCTACAACTTCGCAACGCGAGCGGTCACCAGCACCCTGTTCGACATCGCTGGGCCGAGCGGCACGGCGTCCATCACGGGCGATCTCTGGCTTCGACTGACCCACGACTTCGCGACCAACGCGTCCAACATTTCGGAATCCACAAATGGCGTGTCATGGACGACTGTTGCCAGCGGCACGTTCGCCGCGTCAAACCGCGGCGGCAACGAGTTCAGCGTCAACACGTCCGACGTGCTTCGCCGCAACGGCAGCAACCACTCCACCTACCAAGCATCCCTGACCGTTGGTGGCACTCTCGTCACGTCGTTCGACGCGTCGCTCCGAACTGGGGACCAGTCGTCGTGGGTTGACCCGCAGGGGCGAACTTGGACGCTCAACCGTGCTCCGTCGGGCCGCAAGGCTGTGATGGTGACCCGCCCCGTGATCCTGTTCGGCACCGACGACTTCTTGGAGGTGCCTGACAACCCCCTGCTTAACATGGGCGCCTCACAATCGTTCACGGCGGTCGTCATCCACCGCAAGTGGATCAATGCAGGCACTGGCTTTGAGCGACTGGTCGAGAAGGCCAGCGACGCCAGCGCGAACGACGGGTGGTCACTAAACGTGAGCGGCTCGACCCCTACCTCGATCCGTCCCAACTCGGGGATCGACAGCGGCGCGAACACAGTGTCGCACATCGTCGGCTCTGGCGACGACAACGGGCAGGCTCGCCTGTACGCGATGACGGTAGACCGCGCGGCGCAACTGTTGAACACCTGGCGCGGCAACACCCCAGGCACAGCCCAGTCCACGGCCGCGGTCGGCACGCTTGTCAACTCGTTCCCCATGCGGATCGGTCGCATCGCCAACGGCGTCCCCAACAACAACAACCTCGACGGCGAAATCTTCGCCGTCGCGATCTTCCGCACCGCACTGTCTTCGACGCAGCTCGGGCAGATCGCCACCCATTTCGGTGTGTGATCCCACACGCCTCAACCACTATTGTTTCTGGAGGAAACTCGATCAAACATGGGAACCCTGAGAAGTAACCAAGATTGGACAGGACGAAAGATACGTGGGGAGGTTCAGGGTCATGGCCCAGCTAATGGAATGCGCTAACTGCGGTTCCCAGTATCCGCCTGTGGCGTGCAGGTGGCGGTGCCCGTCATGCGGTTTCAAAGACACTTGCTGTGATGGCGAGCCGCAACCTGTGAAACATCCCCAGCATGGCTGGGATGTTGATGGAGAGTATCGGTAGAAATGCAAAGAACCCCCACCGCTATGGTGGGGGTTCCTTGTTTTTGTGAATTCGGTTTTGCCCGTCCCGCGGGTCCCCCAGAGTATTAAACCTTACTGGTATTCGGTCCCCGACTTGCGGGTCAGATACTCGGGGTTGATGAACTTGGCCACGTTCCGTTGGCCGTTCATCTTGTAATCGCTTCCAGGACAAACAACCACAACACCTTCACGCAGCCCGCCACCGATGACGGATGGCTCCTGGGCGGCTCGTTCGCAACGTTCACGATCGTACGTTGTGACAGCGATCACAGGCACAGTTTGTAGTGTCAACAGTTCGTCTGGTGCAATATGCATCACACCCTCACGGGCGTTCCACAAACGCACGTCGAACACGAACAGTTCGACATCCTGGATGCCGTAGTTCATGTCCTGAATGCCACGGCCGACAACTTCACCGTACACGGTGACAGCATCCTCGTGGCGCACGACGTTCCGCATGTACTCCAGGATTTCGGGGTGCTTGCGGAAGGCCCTCCAGTACGTGTTGTTCTCATCTTCGACCAGAACGTGACCGTTCTGGCCCAAACCCTTGGAGAACACGTACACCGTGTCAGGGTCCGAGGCGTTCATGTGGATGCCGATGTTGGTGCCATGCAACTTCTCGGTGACAACCACGATCTTGCCATCGAACGGGTCATACCAGCCGTCGTCTTCAAAGTGAATCTGCTTCTTGATGTTCTCGACATCGTACATTGGGCAGATCGGTGCGTCCCCCTTGGGACGCATAACCTTGCCAGACAGATGGACGGGGATGCTGGGCTGGTAACGGGACACCCCCAGCACCTCATCCAACGGCGGGACCTGCTGTCCGCCGTCGACCTGCTTCTGCCAGAACGTCCACGCCACAGGCGTACACACGACCCCCTGGGACAGGACGCCGCCCATTCTGATCGGCTTGATACGGTCCTTGTTGGACCCCGCCAGACGGCCCTCCAGACCGAGTTCACGTTGCAACGCAACGGGCACCAGACTTTGTTCGCTGATGTAACACACCCGATCACCCACCTTGTAGGTGTCGGCTCCGACGATGCTCTGGTAGCCTTCGACGGTGGCAAGGACGATGCGGTCCTTGCCTGGGATCGGGTCGATGCGGGTGATTGTGGTTGTCCATGCCTGCTCAGTCATCTTCATCCTTCCAGTATCCTGTGATGCCTTCCCACTCGGCGTGGAAACGTTTGATTCGTTCAGGGTCAGGGTAGTGTACATCGCCGCGGTCGGCGGTGTCTATATAGTGGATGCCGCGCTGCTGGTCGGGGTCGGGGGTTTCGTGGAAGGAACTCACAGCGGCGTCACCTCGTGTGTGGCGTCGTGCGCCCACTCGATGCCTGCGTTCTCCTGCTCGGTGAACCGCATTCGGCCGCGGCTGTCGGCGACGAAGTTGCCCATCCAGTACGAGCCGTCGGGCATGTAAATGCCGATCCACCAGCAGCGGTCGTTCATCTGCTCGACGTGAACCGTCTGCGGGTTGTTGATGACGATTTCGTCGATGTCGCCGCAGTCGACGTGCAGCGCGTTGACTGGTCGGCGGTTCCAGAGGATGCGATGATGCGACCGTGTTTCGTAAGTATCATCCATCATCGTCATCATCCCATTCCATGTTCTCCGTGAACCAGTCACGCGACCCGAAATAGGTTGCATGATCCGACAACACCTCATCGAACTCCCACGAATCATCCGTCAAATACGACACACCGACCGCCATGCCGATCGCAAACAGCAGATCGGACACGAACGGGGGCACATCGTTCTGTGCGTGCAGTTCACGACACCAGCCCAAGATTTCATGAACGTACTCTCGCCTGATTGACAGTTCGTATTCCAGATATTCGTCTGTTTCTGGAAGAAACATGTCGGGGTTGTGGGTGTCGATGATTGCTTTCGCTGCCCGTCTCAGTTTGGCAAGTTCGGTGTCGGTGAACACCGATTCGGCCCAGTCCCCATCACCTGTCATAGTCACTTGGAATCCAGTTTCTCTTGCAGCCAGTTGATCGCATTCCGCGCATCCTTGCAACGGGACTGCATCGCACGGTTCGCACCGTGCGACGCCAACAGCGCCTCTAGCTTCTTCAGGTCATCGTACAGTTCGGAAAGAAACGGGTTCATGGGCGGTTCACCGCCACATCATTTGCTTCGCAAATCATACCACATCAAACCTTTCGTTCGCAACAAACCGATCATGCTCGTCTCGCATCTTGCGATAGGTGAACTGGGACAGTTCAGTCATCTGCTGACTGAACCATTCCGCCGCCTCAGCGCGGCGGGCAGGATCACTGATGCGCCAGTTCGCCCACAGATCAACGTTCTTCGACGCCAACCAATCCTCGATAATGTCCATCATTCTCCAGTCGCAACAGGGATACCGTGACACAGCAGCGGGTTGTGTACCAGCACCCATTTCTTGGAACGTGCACCTTTGACGGGTGGGTTCAGTTCGTACGTTTCCCCATCGGGGAAACGAACCTGATCGTATGGTGCGTACATGCGGACAATCATGTCATGATATTTGCCGCCCAACAGTTTGAACGATGCCGAACCGTCAGGGTACTTTTTGACGGCTTGGATGTCATCGAACGGGACGTACATGTATTCGTCGTTCTCGGGATTGTACACGTATGTTCCCATCATGTCCATCCCTTCGTCGGATCAATCAACACACCCTTACACTGCGACCAGAACGGACACCACTTGTCCGAACACAGAACATGCTGGTCGTCCAACGGCCAACCAACCTCAGTGCCCAGGTTGTACCACATGTTCACCAGACGGTTCACCATCACCTCAAGCCACGCCCAATGATTCGGACCACGCTTCACAGTCACCGTGTCAGGCAAACGAATCTCTTGGCGGCGGACAAACACTTTGAAATCGAAATAGTACAGGCCGTCACTGTCAGGTTGCACCAGTCCAAGTTGGGCCGCAGCCCAAGTGTACACGTCGGGCTGACGGCCCCACCGCTGGTATTCCCACTGCTTGTACTCCGAGCCTGCCGTCTTCCAATCATACACACGGTTGGCGTACACCAAATCCATTGTACCCGCCAAAAACACGGGCACATCCTCAGCCTTCTTGCCGTGCTTCTTCACGGGCACCGTGCAGAACGGCAGGTGGAACGATGTTTCGGAATGCAACTCGTCCCCACCGTACATCAGTTCGTGCCGTTCGGGCGAATGATACCATGACTTGACCAGCCATGACAGCGCCTTGAGGGCGCGGTCATGGGTTTCAAATGTTGCCATTGAATAGGTGGAACCAACTTTCTGGTAGTGTTCCAACAGTTCGACATAGTAGGCGGCGCCGTATGCTACGGCGTCCGCTTCGCTGTCGAATGGCGCAACAGCCAGTTCGTGGTCGATCACGTCGTGCAGGCAGGTGCCGACTGTGGCCGCATCGGTTTCTGCGGGCGGATCGTCGGTGATCATCTTGAGCCGCATCTGTTCCAGACAGTGCGACTTCAGGTCGGACTGGTGAAGAACAATACCTTCGTCGGTTACTTTCACAGGGGCGACTCCAAACCGTACGCCTTCAGGGCGCGACGCAGCATCTTCACGGCCTTGCCGCGACGCCACGCCTTTGCGGTCAACGCGTGAACCCTGGTGCCGTCAACGAATTCCACGTAAATCTGATACCAGGACGCCAAGCTGTCAGTGTGGCGACCTTCTTTGATCTTCCTGATCTTCACTTGTCCCCTTCCAGGCCCAGCGTAAACCAGCCATGCTGCAACATCACCACAATAGCAGAATACCCGATGATATCAGCAAGAGTGTCCGTCAACGGCTCATTCTTCGACTTGCCGCCACGCTTCTTCAGGTTCTCGTAACGACTGATCTTATCCCACAGTCGCACCTCAACGCCGCGCACACCGAACCTGTTGATGTTCTCATGCCCGTAATCATGCTGCTTGCGGACAAGCAGAGCAACCTGCTTGTCCACATCCCAGCCACGCTCAGCCATCATCTTGTTCAGCTCGGCCATCGCCTTGCGAGCCAAGGCGTCATGCTGGTTGGAATCGTACAGCTCCCTGTAGCTGGCGGTGATTTCGCGCACGTTGTCGTCGCAACCCATCTTCAGCAGCGCGGCACGCGCCGCCTCATTCCACGTCTTCGGTTCAATCATGATGTTTCCTCCTGAAACACGGCCCGCAACTTTTCGTACGCCTTGTCACGGATACGTTGAATATGCTGTTTCGAGAACGCCTTGTTCACACCCTCATGTCGGGCAACATACTCGCCTGTCTGCGACAGACTCATACCACCCCACACGATACAGTCCACAACGACACGTTCCCTGTCGGTCAGACCACACCCATCAATCTTCTCTTGGAACGCCTCCCACAGCAGCGCAGCTGTCTCCTGATCCAACACAGGTTCCTCCAAACAATCTGCCTCCATCAAAGCCTGATAAGGATTCATTGGAAGATGATGCGTGTCGTACAATCCGACACGCTCAGCCAACGAGATACGTTCCTCGTTCGCATGGAACCCTGTGCCCGACGGAACCTCCTTGCGGTCAGCCATTGATTGCGGGTTGTACTTCGGCATCAGATCACATCCACCCACGGGACGCTAGCGTACGGCTTGTTGCCATCAAATATGCCGTCAGTTCGCAATGCTGCGGTACGCCCACCGCCAAGCCTGCACATAGCATAGATGCGGCCCAACGGCAGCATCCTCCAATCGTTCAACGGCTGATTCCACAACCACAAACGGATCGTCGTCTGACGATTCCACTGCATCAACGCCCGCAGTTTCTCGTGCTTGAACTTGAACAACTGATCTTTCCCGCATCCCTGTACCTCGATCAACCCTTCGTCCGTGAGGAAGTCTGGAGTGTATCGGACAAATGCTGGAACACGACGCAGATCAACGGGAGGGCGGTCCAAACCGTACTTGACGCAAGCGAGCACCCGTCTTGCCGCATACTCTTGAAACGCTTGCTCGCCAGGGTCACCCAAAACCTCAACTCGTTCCTCCCATGTTTCGTCTTTGAACGTCATCGTTGACCACCGTTTTCATCAGTGCCGCTTTGAACGCTTCCTTCTTCGTCTGCCAATGCTGGCATGTTGGTGGATACTTCGTTCCCAATGTCCACGTCACCCGACCGCATGTCGGGCACCGCCACGTTTTCCCGCTCGTCATAGAGCGAACCTTTCCTTGGTACGCCAACGAACGACACCACCAGCAGCTCAACCTGTCTGTCGTCAGCCCATGCTACACCATTAAGACCGTCCTGTACGGCCTTCACAATGTTATCAATGTCACCACGAATACCGACAGGACGGACAGAACTTTCCAACGGAAACACATCGACCGAGATACCGTCCTTGTGAATCTCCAGTTCCATCCCGACTGGGATGTCACCCCAATGTGTTCCGCCCGCCGCCTGATAGGCGGCAGCAACACTGTTCTCGAAATGCACGGTGCGTTGCGGAGTGTACGCACGAGATTTGCGGCCACGCCGTGGCCGTGTCAGTCGGGCACGCTGTTTCGCGACAGCTTTCAAAGGTATCCAGATCATCCGTATGTTTCGATCCCTTCGACAAGTTGAGCGTACATGTCGTCCATCGCTTCGGTGATGACCTCGGTCGGAGTTTTCAGTTGCAGGTCAAGTCCCGAGATTTGTCGGGACGCGGAACGCTCCCCGCCTGTCTTGCCGCGAACATGCAACGACACTCTGATCGCATCCCTATCAAAAGCATAACCCCACCCAGCATGAACGATATCTGGATGGTCATGCTTCAGCAGCCAAGCGTACTGGATATCGTTGAAATTTCTGCTATCCATATGCGCGCTCCACAATATCACGAACGTACGATTCACCATCCTGGCGGTCAGCGTACTTGTTCCACGCGCACCACCACAGCAGTGTGAACGTGTCGTCAGCGTTCCAGCCACGGTTCGCACACCAATGTGCGAGCGCAACGAATGCGGCGGAACGATCGCGGGTTTCACCTGTTTCGTAAATGTTGCGCCACGAAACATCAAGCCGACCGACCAGCTTTGTTGCTTCGTCGGGGGTGCCCGCGCGGGCCGTCGTCGTGCGACGCGGCCGCTCATACCACTTGGATGCCCAATGAATCACACGGTCACGGTCGGAAAACATCGGCCAAGTCAGCCAACGCTCCATCGTGCACGGCACACCATCATCAGTCGAACACC
>Ga0068872_10001274_pt1 | contig 20312 bp, 14 predicted proteins | sample NOAtaG_7_FD_66441 | JGI IMG/M metagenome (GOLD analysis project Ga0068872, IMG submission 66441) | Freshwater lake microbial communities from Lake Erie, under a cyanobacterial bloom - NOAA_Erie_Diel1S_2200h metaG | ecosystem: Environmental > Aquatic > Freshwater > Lake | place: USA: Ohio, Lake...
TGCAAGTGCGAGTGGCCAATCTTTAAAAATGCGGTAAAGTTCTGCTAGGTACCGACAGGCGGCTTCCGTTGATTTTTCAGGATCCATCCGGTCATCCCAATACCAGTTTGAGTGCAGTCCATAATGCTTTCCGGTAGCAGCCATGAATTGCCACAGACCTACGGCTCTGGCACGGCTAACGGCTGCCGGGTTAAGCCCAGACTCAATGATAGAAAGGTATTTCAATTCATCGGGAAGTCCGTATTGTGCCAGGTATTTTTCGAATAAAGGAAAAAAAAGATCTTTTTTCCGAAGCATCGATTTGGTCCACTCTCGGTCACGAATCGTAAAATAATCGATAAATGATTGAATGGTTTTATTGTAGGTCAACGGGAAAGCCGATGTACTCAGACAAGAGAGCCGGTCGGCAACGAGTTCAGGCGAATCTTCTCCAGGAATAAACTCAAAAGCTGGAGCAACTACATAAAGTTCTTCATGCAGGGAATCGGAAGGTAACACCAAACTGCTTGAATCAGCTGCGACAATTGTATTGGAGTCATCTTGAGCCAAACTGACCGTTGTCAGCAGAGCCAGAAACAAAGTCCAAATCGTCGTATTTTTTTTCATGAAAGTTAAAGATACAAAAAAACACGTCTAAGCTTTTGACGAGAGGAGCAGAGCGCCCTGCAGTAAATCAATTTCTTTGAATTCGGAAGCCATCAATTGCAGTCCGATGGGTAACCCGTTTCTATCCTGGCCACAGGGAACGGAAATGGCAGGTAAGCCTGCTACGTTTGCCTGAACCGAAAAAAGGTCAGCTAAAAACATTTTTACAGGATCCTGTTGATGCTCACCAATTTTAAATGCTGTAGTAGGAGCCGTAGGCATTAGTAACAAATCTGTGGTCTCAAAAAGTTTTCGAAAGGTATCCCGGATAAGCCTTCTTACTTTCTGGGCCTGTGCAAAATAAGAATCGTAGTAATCAGAGGAGAGCACAAAGTTTCCTAATAAGATGCGTCGTTGTACCTCTGCTCCAAATCCTTCCGAGCGTGATTTTTTGTACATCGATTCCAGATCTATACACTGGTCACTTCTGTGACCAAACCGTACTCCGTCATATCTGGAAAGATTTGAACTTGCTTCGGCTGTGGTTAGAATATAATAGGTTGGTAAAACAAAATCAGTAAATGGAAAATGAAACGGGATAATTTCGTGACCCTTATTTCTGAGGTGTTCAGCTTTTGCTTTCATGACCTCAATAATTTCAGGCATTATACCCTCTTCCGGGAAATTTTGAAGTACAGCAATCCTGAACCTACGGTCAAAGGCTGACATGAGGTTTTGAGAATAAGCAGGTACGACCTGTCTGGAGACAGTGCTGTCAAAAGAATCTGCACCTGCTATAACCTCTAACGTAAGGGCGCAATCGTAAGTGCTTGTGGCTAAAATGCCAATGGTATCAAATGAGGAAGCGTAGGCCACAAGACCATGTCGGGAAATACGGGAATAGGTTGGCTTGATTCCTACTACACCGCAAAAAGATGCGGGCTGGCGCACAGATCCACCTGTATCAGAACCCAACGAGACCTGACACAACCCTTTGGCTACAGCGGCAGCAGATCCTCCGGATGACCCGCCTGGAGTTCGTGTCGCATCAAATGGGTTTCGAGCAGGCCCAAAAGCTGAATGTTCGTTGGAGGAACCCATTCCAAATTCGTCACAGTTTTGTCTGCCGATGATGATGGCGTCTTCATTCAAAAGTCGTTGAACGGCTGTTGCGTTGTACTGAGCGGTAAACCCATTTAGAATTTTGCTTGAGGCTTGGAGGGGGTGGTCTTGAAAACTCAGAACGTCTTTTAGTCCAACGACTAATCCGGCCAGTTTACCAAAGGAGCCATCTTTGATTTTATGGTCAATGGCATCGGCTCGTTCGAGTGCCTCTTTCTCAAAAACCGTAAGAAAGCAATTCAGTGATCGATGATGATCAATTTGTTGCAAATGCCATAGGACTTGATCCCTGCAGGTTATTTTACCGGCAAGGAGATCTTTCCGGAATTGTGCATAGTCCGGATAATGTGCCAAGGTTTACTTATTGTCTTCCAGCTTTCGCGAAGCATCGCGACTGGTATCTTCCAAATCGCGTTTTACATCATTCATGGAATCTTTGAACTCCCGAACGCCCTTTCCAAGACCTTTCATGAATTCAGGAATTTTCTTTGCTCCAAAGAAAATGAGTACAAAAAGACCAATCAGGAGAATTTCCTGGAAGCCAACACCACCTAAAAACAACAGGATTGCATTCATATTCATCTGCTTAAGAATACAAAATTAACCATAATTGGGAATTGAGCATTAACCGTTTGGGTAATTTAACGTTTAAGAAGCGTCTGTAGACCGATAAAAGCTGATGTTTGACTTGTTTAGGCCCTCTTTGCACGGGATTTTTCTATTTTTGGAGTATTCCAAGGGTTACATGAACCGATATCTCCGAATTGGTATTTTTTTAATGCTTTTGATGGCAGGAGGCTCTTCGGCTTTAGCCCAGCAATATCAGAAGAGGGTTATTCAGCTTTCTGGTGTTGTTATTGGTACGGACAGTTCACGTGCGGTTGCTGGCGTTCACGTATACGTTCCTAAAGCCGGTAGGGGGGCAGTGACGAATGCAGCTGGATTTTTTTCCATGCCTGTTTTGGTTGGTGATAGTGTGGTTATAAGTGCTGTCGGCTACGTTCGTCAACACTATATTGTCCCCAATCATTACTCTGATTTCCTAACGTTGATTATTGAGATGGTGGAAGATGTTACTTTTTTGAATCAAGTAACCATTACTCCTTTTCCTACCGAGGAAGTTTTTAAACAAGCAGTGCTCGCCCTGAATATTCCCCTTGATGAGGGCCAAATTGATCGAAAAAACCTAAATGCTGAGCTAATGGCTCTTATGGTTCGGACGGCGCCCATGGATGCTGATTTGAATTACCGTTATTATATGGAACAAACGGCAGCCGGTTACACCGAACGTTTTCAGCCAAGGGTTAATCCATTCCTAAATCCATTCAATTGGGCCAAATTTTTCCGCGATCTGAAGCGGGGAAAGAAAAACTGAGCTAATCCCAGAGTTTTACATGAGCGAAATTAAAAAAGGGGCCGAAGCCCCTTTTTAACTCATCATTCCTTAAGCAACGGTTTGGTTTGGTCACGTGGAGGTTGCGCACAGCCATAAATTAAATGGCAGGTAAGTAAGGAATGATGAAAGAACGCCGATAACAATGTTATCAAGGGCAATTAAAGAAAATTTATTCAGATTTGACCACATAATTTTTTTAACAAGATCAAATGTTTTGATGAGGTACAATTAGTTGCAACTATGTCATAATGACGCATTAATTTAAAAATTGATAGAAAATATGTCACTATGGCGTAAATATGGTTACGGTAGGAGATTTGTACGGGAAGGTCCAGGGAAAGATTTTAACCCTTAACATATGAATCTGATAAGAACAAAAACTAACGACTTTGTACCAGTAACCTTCCGCAGCCTGGTAGATCAATTGTTTAATGATGAGCTAACCTTATCCGGAGGCAGGTCCTTTTTACCAGGGGTCGATATTCTGGAAACGGAGAAGGCTTTTGAGATTCACCTGGCCGCACCGGGAATGAAAAAGGACGATTTTCGATTGGATTTGGATGATCAGTTTTTGACCATAAGCGGAGAGCGCAAGACCAAACGCGAGGAGAATCCTGCAAAATTCCATATTGTAGAAATAAGTTATGGAAGTTTTAGCCGGGCTTTCCGTTTGCCTGATGGAGTTCTGGCTTCAAAAATTGAAGCCTCATATAAGGATGGAATTCTCCAGGTGATACTTCCAAAGGACGAACAAAAAAATCTCAAGACGACCATAAAGGTTAATTAACTGGAGTCTATTAACCACTCAAAATGGCAGCTTCCTTAGGTAGCTGCCATTTTCATTTTATAGGCCAACCCCTTTCAGCTATTTTTACCTAAAACTGACCCAAATGAACCCAAGTGATATCCATCAGGTTTTGAAATCATTGAATGTGAAGGCCTCTAACTCCGGCGTAAGTACCGGAAAGAAATGGCTTTCGGTAAAGGCAAAGCCAATTGTTTCCTTTTCCCCGGTTGATGGAAAAAAAATTGGAGAGGTCGTTCCGGCTGACAAAGCTGCTTTTGAAAAAGTAGTTCAGGAAGCACAGGCTGCCTTTTTGAAATGGCGCTTGGTACCGGCGCCCAAAAGAGGTGAAGTAGTCCGGCAAATTGGTGAGGCGCTACGCGCTAAAAAGCAGGAGTTGGGTATTCTGGTTTCCTATGAAATGGGTAAATCTCTTCAGGAGGGTTTGGGTGAGGTTCAGGAAATGATTGACATCTGTGACTTTGCGGTCGGATTATCCAGACAATTGCATGGACTGACCATGCATTCCGAGCGACCAATGCATCGGATGTATGAGCAGTATCATCCTCTTGGTGTTGTAGGTATAATATCCGCTTTTAATTTTCCAGTCGCTGTCTGGTCCTGGAATGCCATGATTGCCTGGGTATGTGGTGATACCTGTATTTGGAAGCCTTCTGAAAAGACGCCTTTGTGCAGCGTGGCCTGTCAGCATATTGTTGCTGAGGTTTTCAAAAATAATGATGTTCCAGAGGGCGTTAGTTGTGTGGTTAATGGAGGGGCAGCTATTGGTGAGATGATTTCTTCTCATCCTGCTATACCGTTGGTTTCAGCGACTGGCAGTACCCGTATGGGTATGGCGGTTGCGAAAACTGTTGCCGCTCGATTGGGAAGATCCTTACTTGAGCTGGGTGGTAATAACGCCATCATTATTTCGGAGCATGCAGATTTGGATATGGCTTTAAGAGGTGTTGTTTTTGGTGCAGTTGGAACGGCCGGTCAGCGGTGCACCACTACGCGAAGACTGATTATCCATGAAAAAGTTTATTCGGCGTTTAGAGACCGATTGGTGAAAGCCTACGGTCAGGTACGTATTGGAAATCCTCTGGATTCACAAAACCATGTTGGTCCACTGATCGATAAAGCTGCCGTAAAGTCCTACGAAAATGCGTTGGCTCAAATTAAAAAGCAGGGAGGAAAAATCGTGGTCCAGGGTGGTGTGCTTTCAGGAAAGGGATTTGAATCCGGTTGTTACGTTAAGCCGGCTGTGGCTGAGGTTACTAACCATATGAAAATTGTACAGGAAGAAACTTTTGCACCAATTCTTTACCTCATGAGGTATAAGAAACTTGAAGAGGCCATTTCTATTCAAAATGGAGTTCGACAAGGATTGTCCTCTGCTATGATGACAACCAATATGAATGAAATGGAGGTCTTCCTTTCAGCATCTGGTTCTGACTGCGGTATTGCAAACATTAATATTGGAACTTCCGGCGCAGAGATTGGGGGAGCCTTTGGTGGGGAAAAGGAAACCGGAGGGGGTCGGGAATCGGGTTCAGATGCCTGGAAAGCCTACATGCGCCGCCAAACCAATACCATAAATTATGGCAAAACCCTCCCATTGGCACAAGGTATCCGTTTTGATGTTTGAAGTCAGAGGGCTATTGACTAGCTTGAAACCAAACCCCTGATCGATGGCTGGCAAAAAGTACAAGTTGGTAATGTTGGTTGATGATAGTGAGATCGATAATCTGATCAACCAGAAAATGATAGAGGCGGCAGATATTACAGAGATCATTTTTACGCATACAGGAGCGCGCAGTGCAATTGAATTTCTGCGAAACGTAGAGAAGCTTCCGGATCCCGATCCTGTTATTCCTAATATTATATTTCTGGATATCGATATGCCGCTGATGGATGGATTTCAATTTTTAGATGAGTTTGAAAAACTCAGTGCACGTACCAAGCAAAAAATAAAAATTGTAATGCTTACTTCTTCTGTTAATCCTCAGGACTATACCCAGTCCAAAAAATACGGCACGGTCCAGTTATTTCTAAATAAGCCATTGAGTCATCAGAGTATTACTCAAATGGAGGTATAACTATCGAGGGCCGTCAATTTTTTTATCAGAGACTCATCCAAACGAATAAAACTGGTTGGTGAAAACCAGGGACTTTGTGGAATAACGCGAATGCGTTCAGCGATGGCGGTTAGTTTTTTCTGTTTTTCTTTTTTTGAATCGCTTAAGGCAGATTTCATCAGTTTTAAAAACATCAGTATGTTTTCACAGGACTCTTTGCTGTGCAATCGAACCTGACGTTGGATGGAATTGGATAGTTGGCTGAATAATTCGGGGTCATTTTGTAAACAATACTGTAGAGCCAATACTACTTTTACTTCCATGTAAACAAAAGGATATGCTTTGAGGCTTACATCGTTTAACAAGTCATTTAAAATTCGTGCAGACTGATCGTATTTCTCTACATAATAATTAGACAGTGCGCGGTAGACCTGGTAAATGGTATAGCTTGGAATATCGGAGTAATCTGTTTCCAGCTCCCGGAAAAGATTTTCATTTTCTGCATACAACTCCGCCTCTACTCCCAGCCGTAAAGCACGAATTAGCTTGGAAATCAGGAATTGGGACACAAAAGTATAGTGTCCATAATTCATCAGCAGGTTGGTGGCAGCATCGTTAATTTCCTCGTAATATTTTTCTGCTTGTTTGAAAACCCGGTAATGATTGTAATATTCCAACTTAAGAAAGGAAAAAACCAAGTTCAGGTGATAATACAACGGATCCATGGGATACGTTTCAAAGATCTTCTGAACCTTTACGAAGATATCTTCCGGTGCCTCAAACTCATCACTCTTTGAATCTTCTTCCTCAACAAAGAGTTGGTGAAAAAGACACATGCAGGAATAGAAGACATACAGCCGATGCGATTGGTACAGTCTGGAAACATTTCTCATCTCTCGAAGTTGCAGGGTCAGCCCAAGCTTCTCCTGTTCTGAAGCTGAGAAATAGTACACTCCAAATTTTTTAAAATATTCCGCCAATACCTGCTCGGCTTTATCAATGGCTAAAGTGTAAGCGACGTGCCGGTTGTATAGTTGGGAATAATGAAATTGTTCCGATGAATTGATGTGTAGCTTTTTCAGGTGCTTATATACCACTGTAAGCTCATTGGCCAGATCGTAGTCGATTAATTCTTTTTCAATTTTTTTGAGGGTGGCAATACTGATGGTTCGTTTTTTGGTGAAGACCACCTCATTGATATTCGCAAGTTTTTTAAGAATATCGGTTCTGGGGCTTTCCATCTGCTGGAGCAGATGCTCCTCGATCTTTTGATTCAGTCTGGAGCGGAGTGTATAATAAGCGTTGGCGTTTACATCCAACTCAACCATAATCTTACTATCGGGCAGATTATGGTCCCGTAAGGACCGCATCAAATACGCTGATTTTTCTGCGCCACTGCTTTGCAACGAATCGTGAATGGCCTGAAAATCCCGATCGGATAACTGTTTGATGATGTTCTTCAGTTTGGCCATAGGACTGCCAATTTACGCACTTTCTCAGTTTTACGTCCTAGCCAGGGATTACGTTGTTTTTTGGTAATTTTCTGAAGTGCACCTACTGCTACCCTCATGAAAAAAGTTGCTATAGCCGGTCAAGAGATTAAACCTGGAGAATTCCGGGAGGTTAACATTAATATAGCCAGGTTGCCATCCCACACGGTTATTGATACTCCCATTTATGTCAGTCGGGGTGGTGAAGATGGACCAGTTTTAGGTTTGATGGCGGGTATGCACGGCGATGAGATAAATGGAATGGAAATCGTGAGGAGAATTATTGATTCTGGGTTTCACCGGATTCAACGTGGAACATTGGTTTGCATTCCGATCCTTAATGTCTACGGCTTTTTGAACTATTCAAGAGAAGTGCCCGACGGCAAGGATATTAACCGTTCATTCCCTGGCTCAAAGAATGGTTCGCTTGCGTCGCGGGTGGCCTGGCATGTGACTCATCAAATCATTCCCGTAATTGATTATGGAATTGATTTCCATACGGGAGGCGCTATGAGGACAAATTACCCTCAGGTCCGTTGTGTGATGTCAGATCCGATTAACGTGGAGCTTTCTGAAGCTTTTTGTGCACCCTTTATTATTGATTCTGGTTTTCGCCCTCATTCGCTCCGACAAACGGCTGCAAAAAAAGGTAAGCGTATTATTGTTTACGAGGGAGGAGAGTCTATTCGATTCGATCAATATGCCATTGAAGAAGGCATCAATGGCACCTTGAGACTAATGAAGCATCTAAAAATGATTGATTGGGCACCGGATGCAGCTGAACAAAGTAAAAAGATCTGGAGTTCTTCCTGGGTTCGTGCGAAGCATGCTGGGTTATTTCAGGTTTTGATTAACGCCGGAGATTTTATTGAGAAAGATCAGTTGGTTGGCTCCATCACAGATCCTTTTGGGGAATTCAAAGAACCGGTCTACGCCAATGCAGCAGGTTATGTGGTTGGGTTAAATAATAACCCGGTAATCAATGCCGGAGATGCTTTACTTCATATAGGAGTGGACTCCGTTTGTAAGCTAGGCTCGGGTTCTGAGGATTAATTTTCGCCCATTTAAAAAGTAGGGCAAGGAATAATCAATTTGTCTTTGGCTGGTTTCCGGGGGTTGCGTATCGGCCAAGAATAGACCAGACTAACTTCATGTGCCCCACCACTGACAGGACCAAGTTTCGAAATGGTGTAGTCATAGCTATAACCGATATTCAAAATATCATTTAAATTTTTTCCACTTTTCTTAATCAAGCCAATGGAGAAGACTAAAGACTCATTATTAATGATTCCGTTGATTTTTTTGAATGGAACACCGCGGTACCACATGCCGATAACCAGTGGCTCCATCGTGAAGTACAATCCAACATCCATTTGATCAAATTTTCCCTGATGACGGTATTGAAAAGCAGGAGTAATGGATCGTTCCTGACTTTTAAGAGAATATCCTTCCCCCATGGTTCCGGGCGTCAGATAAAATTTCCAACCCGCATGAGCCGAAAATTTTGTTGGGAGTCGGTCTTCACTTCCAGTAAGCGATTGATTTGGTCGGGTGAGGTGGCTACCAGCAACCCCCAACCAACCTCGTGCTGAATAAAAAAGACCGCCAAATGAAAGATCCGGATAGATGACCGTCGGCCCAGTGGATAAATTTTCACCGGTACCTGGCCGAATCGATCCGGTAACAGGATCAATCTGATCTCCGAAAATCAATTTACTGTAGTTGAGAGATCGTGAATTAACGGCTACTTGTACACCGGGTCGGAAAGAAATTTTTTTCGTTAGTTGAAGTTGGTAGGCGTATTGTAAACCGAAGGTGGTGTTTTGAAGTCCCAAGGCGTTCGCTAGATCACGGGTCATGATGGCGCCAAATCCACTATTGTAGTCTTCTAAATAAAAGTCGGCAAAAGCGGAGAATGTGGTAAAATTGGCATCAATGGATGGCCATTGATTCCGGTAATTTAATCCAAGTCTTCCTTGTTGAGATGAACCAGCGAAGGCTGGATTCAGGTATAAGGGAGCAGCATAGAATTGGGAATATTGGGGGTCCTGACTCATCGCTGGGTTGACGAAGATCAGGTTCATGGCCATAAGAAGCAGGCCACTAACTATTGAACGGAGCATTCCCGAAAACATAGGGTGCAATTTACGGTGTTTCCTGAACAGGTCAGGACTTTGTTGTTTTGGAAGCATCTTCGGATAGCTCATTTTTAGCGTATTTTGCCATTGGCTTATACTGTTTTGACTAAACGGCCCGTTTTACTGAAGTCTTGCACGGATATGTGGGAAAAAAATATTAGAAGCATAGTTCTGTTAATTTCCTTAGCGACGGTGCTTTTTCCCGTGACCAGTATCGCTCAGTCCGGATTTCAGCCGTATGCGCTTACCAAGGGTACCTATAACTGGCATTTTGGAGGTTCTAATAATTTTATTCGGTTTAACCGGGTATCGGCCAAGCCAGAAGTAAAAGCAGGGAAAGCTTCAATGGCGTCAGGTGCTGCGGCCACAGTTTCAGATCCTACAAATGGAAATTTACTTTTCTATACCGATGGCCAAAATATTTTTGATGCCACCAACCGCATTATGCCGGGTGGTTCAGGTTTAGCCGGCAATCCAACTGGAAATCAATCGGTGGCCGTTTGTCCGGTACCGGGACAGCCTAAAAAATATTTTGTCTTCACCAATTCAGCGACCAATACGACTACCGGAACTGTAAGTTTTACGGTGGTGGATATGAATTCATTTGGTAACGATGTTTCAGTTGGTGGAATCATTCGGTCCTCGCCGCCACTTGGTGAGGTGGAGGGTCCTAAAAGGGATGTAATTTCGGGAGTAGCAGAGGCGATGATTGTTGTTCCTCATGGAAATGGAATAGATTATTGGCTGATTACCCAGGAGCCCAATTTGGATGATCGCCCAACATACAACGCAACCTATATTTCTGCAGGTACTTACTCAGGTTCTGCTCCGACGACTTCGCGATCCCTAGCCCTTCCATCACGCGCCTCTCATTTTGCTTATCACCCAGGCTTGAAACTTTTGGCTGTGGCTGTCTCTAATCGGCAAACAGATGCGATCATTCTTAAATTTGATGACAGTGGAGGCACGTTTAATTTCTCAGATGAATACCTTTTTAATTCTGCCGTTCTCTCTTCCAATAATCAGGCGATTTATGATATTGAATGGTCGCCTAGCGGTAATTTTCTTTATTACACGGTTCATGGGGAGGATGGTGTAATACCTGGTAATCTTTTTCAATTCGATCGCCGGAATTCCACGGTGGCGCTAACCCAGGTAATTCCATCCACGGTTACAAGGAGTTTGGGTTTACAACGCGCTCCTGATGGATTCATCTATCATTTATATAAGGACGGCCCTGTCACTAAAATTGGGCGGATTGAATTACCGGATAATCCTGCTGCTCAGTCGAAGTATGTGCCGGACGTATTCGGAGGAATTGATTGGGCGGCCAGTCAATTTCCAGCGGTTCTTCCTGAGGCGCTAAATGATTTATCAGTCTCTTTTGCCGTTTATGGTACATGCCAAAACCAGCCTACCATTTTCTTTCCTGCCGTTTCGCCGGCTGCCGATAGCCTTATTTGGGAGCTTGGTGCCGGCGAGGTTTTCAAAGGCTGGAGTCCGGTATTCACTTTTGAATCCGGAACGCCTTCTACAGTTAAGCTATCTGCTTTTTTGAATGGCCAGAAAAAGGAAGTGTCACTTCCGGTCTCTATTCAACCTTTTCAACTTCAAATTCAACTGCCTTCAGATACGACAGCATGCCGTAGTGAATTTCCTCCCCCACGTGGTACCGCAACCGAGCAAACACGATTTAAGCTCACCGCCCAGGTAAATGGTGGAAATCCTTCATCCCTGATCTGGTCAAATGGACAGGTTGGTAATGTGCTGAAACCTGATTCTGCGGGTTACTACTATGCGATTGCAACGGATGGTAGCGGATGTACCGCCTATGCCGGAGTAAACATAAAGGAATACGGAGCAACAGATAGGCGCGCTAATCTTTGGTATTTTGGAGATAAAGCTGGTATTGACTTTACGACTGGAGAAGTGCTTGACGATAGTCAGATGACAGCGCCGGAAGGCTGTGCTGTGATGGGTGATCAAAACGGAAAACTGCTTTTTTATACCGATGGAGAAACAGTCTATAATCGCAACCATATAGTTATAGCATCTGATATCGGAGGTAGTCCTGCCTCTACGCAGAGTGCCTTGATATTTCAGGTCCCTGATGATGAATCATTGTATTACATTTTTACTACACAAGCCAATGCTTTTGGTTCCGATTATACGGTTTATTACTCGGTGTTTGATTTAAAACAAAACAGTGGTCTAGGTGCAATTGTGCAGGCTAAGGTTCCTTTGTTTTCCAGAAGTACGGAGCGCATCACCATCCGATCAGGCTGGCTGATCACACATGAGTTTGGTAACGATGCCTTCCGGGCCTACCCGATCACTGCAGAAGGTATTGGCAATCCAGTTATTTCTACCATTGGTTCAGAGCACTCCTATGCGGAACCTGCAAGCGGGGAAGGCTACATGAAGGTTGGGCCACGTAATAACCTGGTGGTTCCCTTAAAAACTTCTCAAGGAAATTTTCTTGAGGTATTTCATTTTCTAGACTCCCTGGGAAGAGTTACCGATTACAGAAAAATTGATCTACAGGAATCTTCAGGTCAGGTTTATGGCGTGGAGTTTTCTGGTCTTAAAGTTTTTGCGAGCATCACAGGCTCACCCTCGAAAATTGTTGAGTATTATTTTAATGATCAGGATGATCTCGTTTTTGTACAAAAAGTTTCAAATGCCGGCAGGATAGGAGCGCTTCAAACTGCTCCGGACGGATTGATTTATATTGCTATTGAGGGTAGTACCAGTTTGGGCAGTATTGGGCCTGGAGATGAAGAGCCCGATCCCTCAACGTTTAATTTTAATTTCCGGGAATTGGCGCCGGGAACGAAAAGTTTATTGGGCCTACCCAATTACATCAATCAATTTGGTTCGGGTTTATTTCAACCCACCATTGTTTACGACGGAATTTGTTTGGGAAACCCAACCAATTTTGAAGGAACTCCCACAGATCGGATTGATCAATTTTTGTGGTCTTTTGGTGATGGGGGTGGAAGCATTCAACAAAATGTTGTGCACCGTTATCAGCGCTCGGGACTTTACACGGTTTCGATGAATCTCAAAAATAGATGTGGATTGGATACCACACTTGTTGAACAGGTTCGCATTTTTGATCCTCCGGCACGTCCCTCTATACCTGGCTCCGCAGTGTTGTGTAATGGACCGGTTACACTGGATGTTGGGCAAGCTGGTTTGAACTATTTCTGGACAACCGGTGCCACCACGCGGTCGATTGTTACGAATACCGAAGGAAGCTATGGTGTTTTGGTAGAGGATCCTGTATCCGGTTGCCGAAATCAGGCCATATCCATTGTAGTTGATAATCGTCCAGACTTTGATCTCGGGCGCGACGTAACTTTATGTGAAGGAAAGCTGGGTCGTGTTTTAGATGCACAAAATCCAAATGCACAAATTCAGTGGACATTAAACGGATCAAATTTTTCAACGACCCAGAGGATTCAACCATCGACAAAAGTTCCGGGAGTATTTGTCTACGGTTTAAAGGTTACTGATCCGGTAACCTCGTGTACACGTGAGGATGAGATCATTTACAACATCAAGCAGGCGCCTGTTTTCACGCTTACGCCACGGGATATTTCCACTTGTGGCTCACCGGATGGTGCCATAACGTTAAAAATCACTGAGCCACCATTAAATACGTTTAGTTATTTCATTAATGGCAACGGGGATGATTTTTCTGATATCTCCGCTGATCCTGGTGTAGATTATGTGATAGAACAATTAAACTCGGGCCTACCCTTGGGTTCAGGAACGTATACTGTTCGTGTTGGTGATGAAATTTCGGGATGCTCCAGCTCCAAGAGTGTGGGTATCACAGTGAGCAATCTTTCGTTCACAGTAAGTGATGCTGCGAGTTGCACACCCGTTGAATTGGATGTGCAGGTGGTGAATATAACGCCTCAATTTAAAATCCGCCTTATTGATGCGTCTGGGGTAATGGTGGAGAGGGTAATTACTAATCAGTCACCAACCTACAAATCACCTGCTGTTGGACCTGGGGTTTATACGGCGGAGATAGAAATTGGCACTGGAGGAGCCTGCTTACTAACTGAAAATAATGTGGTGGTAACTGCTCCTCCTTCCCTTACAGGTTCTGTTTCATCGCAGTCCTGCAGTCTACCCAGAACTGTTAGTGTAGCATTAAATGGTGCTCCGTCAAATGTTTCCTATTCGTGGTCGGGTCCGGGAGTTGCCACACCATCGCCATCAACATCTTCATTAAGTGTATCATCTTCACTTGTCCCTGGTTCTTATGATTTTAAGGTTTTGGCCAGTGCTACAGGATTTTGTCCGACGGAGTTTACTGTTCCAATTGTAATTGAAACGGCCACACCTATAATTGCGTCAACCGATCCTTGTTCAGATCAAGTGCGTTTGGTGGCTAATCCTGATGAGCCGGGCTTTAATTATCTATGGTACCGAAACGGAAATTTTTACAGACTTGGCTCTAGTATGGATTTGGATCCGGTAGATAATGGTGTCTTTTTCGAATTAGAAGCAAGAAGCAGTGTGACGGGGTGCGGATATCGGAGTGTTCCGTTTCGTGCTGAAATTATTGGTGAAATAACAGCTCAACTTTCATCAACACCTGCTTGTGAAGATGGTAAGTTGGTCACCTTTAATGCTTCTTCCAATTTGACAGGCGTTTCTTATAAATGGTTCTTTAACGGGGCGGAGCTTATTGGCGAAACACAGGCTAGCACTTTACAAAATCCAGAAGGGCTCTACAAAGTTTTAATTTCAAAATCGGTTTGTAGCGCAGAGGCTTCTTTAGAAATGGTCCGTGGACCCATACCAGTAGGAGAGCTCCCCGCTACTGTTGTGATTTGTAACGATCCGGAAAACCTTGATCCGGAGACCAATCAAGTTACCTTGAAGCCTGGCACGTTTGAGTCGTATGAATGGTTTAAGAACGATCTTTCATTGGGTATTAGCGATCCTTCCTTGGTGGTAACCAGTGAAGGTCAATATGAGGTTTTACTTACCAACACTTTTAATTGTGTGGCAGCTGACCGTACGGAGGTTATCAATGACTGTGTGCCAAAAATTATCGCACCAAATGCCTTCAAACCTGGAAGTTTAATTTCTGAAAATAATAATTTCTTTATTTTCTCACTCTTCATTACGGAGAAGTTCCATGTTTTCATTTACAACCGTTGGGGCGAAATGGTTTTTCAGTCATCTGATCCTGACTTTCAATGGAATGGTGGATACAACAACGATCCGTCGCGTCCTTTACCGGGTGGTACCTATGCCTGGGTAGTACAGTATGTTAGTTCTTTCAGACCGAACGATGGAATTCAGGAAAAGCGGGGAGGGGTTCTGTTGTTGCGCTAAGTTGATCAAAGCGGAATGTTGCCATGTTTCTTTCGAGGTAACGTATCCACTTTATTTTCCAACATTGAAAACCCTTTAATCAATTTTTCCCTGGTCTGTGAAGGGAAGATCACTTCATCTACATAGCCTCGCTCGGCGGCCAGATAGGGATTGGCAAAACGATCGGTGTATTCCTGAATCTTCTCCTGAAGTTTGGCCTCCTGGTCCTTCGCTTCAAGAATCTCCTTTCGGAATATGATTTCAGCAGCACCTTTAGCACCCATTACGGCTATTTCAGCTGTTGGCCAGGCAAAATTTAAATCTGCTCCGATGTGCTTGGAGTTCATGACATCGTAGGCGCCGCCATAGGCTTTACGGGTGATGACCGTAATGCGTGGAACCGTAGCTTCTGAAAAAGCATAGAGGAGTTTAGCGCCATGCGTGATGATGCCATTCCACTCCTGGTCGGTTCCGGGAAGAAAGCCGGGAACATCTTCCAGGACTAGCAGCGGTATATTGAAGCAATCACAAAAGCGGACGAATCGTGCACCTTTCACGCTGGCGTGGATATCCAGTACGCCGGCCAGTGATGATGGCTGATTGGCCACCACGCCGATGGATCGACCGGCCAGTCGGCCAAAACCAACAATAATATTTTCAGCAAAGTTTTTATGCACTTCAAAAAAGCCATCATCCAAAATCTCGTGAATCACCTGATGCATGTCGTATGGGTGATTTGGATTTTCAGGAATGACTGTATCGAGGACAGGACGAAGTTCATCCGATGCTTTGTAGTCAATCTTTGGAGTATGTTCCTCGCAATTTTGTGGAATGAATTGCATGAGCATCCGTATTTGGCGAATGCATTCTGCTTCGTTGGCACAGGCAAAATGAGCTACACCGCTTTTGGTACTGTGTGTAACGGCTCCACCGAGTTCTTCCGAGGTGATTGTTTCGTGAGTTACCGTCTTAACCACATTTGGTCCGGTTACAAACATGAAGGAGGATTGCTCTACCATGAAAATGAAATCGGTTATAGCCGGTGAATACACCGCTCCTCCTGCACAAGGACCTAAGATGGCGGATATTTGCGGAATGACACCGGAGGCTCTGGTGTTCCTGAAAAAGATATCGGCATAGCCGCCTAAAGAAACGACCCCTTCCTGAATCCGGGCTCCGCCGGAATCATTCAGGCCAATCACCGGAGCACCTGTTTTCATTGCGGTATCCAGCAAGCGAACAATTTTTTCTGCGTGTGCTTCAGAAAGCGATCCACCAAATACGGTAAAGTCCTGGGAGTAAACATAAACCAGCCGACCGTCGATGGTTCCATATCCGGTTATAACACCATCGCCCAAGTATTTTTCTTTGTCCAGACCGAAGTCTTTACTACGGTGGGTGATTAGTTTTCCCTGTTCTTCAAAAGAACCGGGGTCGAGCAGCAGTTCAATTCGTTCGCGGGCTGTAAGTTTTCCGCGCGCATGCTGTTGTTCAATTCGGTTTTCTCCGCCGCCAAGCAGCGCCTCCTGGTTCAGTTTTTCAAGTTCTTTGAACCTTTTTTCAATTCCTGGTGGTAAAGGTTTTTTCATAACAGCTGAAGAGATGATGGGTAAAGATAATTGAATTAATGCCAGCGATTATCTTTGAAACAAACCATGAAAAATCGAATTGCCATAGTAGATCTTGGAACCAATACGTTTCACTTAATGGTAACGGAAGGACCGCAACCCGTTTATGAGGAGCGACGCCCTGTTCGTATCGGAATGGGGGGTATCAATCGAGGTATGATTACACCAGAAGCCCTTCAACGTGCCTTGAATTGTTTAACCGATTACCGGCAAAAAGCTGAATCACTCGGAGTACAGGCGATTTATGCTATTGGAACGAGCGCGCTGCGTAATGCTCAAAATGTAGCTGAGGTTATTCAGGCTATTCGGTTGTATACGGGGATCCATGTTCAAGTGATTTCTGGCGATCAGGAGGCTACTTTAATCTATGATGGTATTCGGTCTGGTATGGATCTGGGAGATTCTACCTCTATGATTGTGGATATTGGTGGCGGAAGTGTTGAGTTTATTATTGCGAACCCATCCGGTATACTTTGGAAACAAAGTGTCGAAACCGGTGGGCAGCGTCTCATTGAGTTATTCCACCACCATGATCCAATAACCGATAGGGAGATTCAACTCATTCGCGATCATCTTGATCAAGCTCTTGAAGACGTCTTCGAGGCGACCCGTTTACACCAGCCTACAGTGCTAATTGGTTCTTCAGGTAGTTTTGACACGTTAAGTGAAATATGGTGTCTTAAAAACAATCAATCCTATGTGCCTGGTCCGGAAACTCCTCTAAGCATTGAGGCTTTTGTTCAGATTCTGCCTGAAATGTTTTTAAAGGATCGAGCACAACGCATGCAGATTCCGGGGATGATTGAATTGCGGGTGGATATGATTGTTGTGGCGTGCGTACTCATTGATCATCTTCTCAAAAAATGCAACTTCGACGCCATGCGGGTTTCAGGCTACTCTCTAAAAGAGGGTGTACGTTGGCGTCTCTTACAGGGTCTTTCGCTTTAAAGCCAGGAAGTCAGACTGGTTGTAAGAAGTAAATCGTTGTTCTTTTTTGGGCCTGAAGGACCAAAGATCTGATCTGTTGCTTTAAAATACCGCCCGTCAATTCTGAACAGCGAGCGCTTACCCAACTTAAGATTTAGACAAAGTCCGCTGCTGAATACCTGAAAGGGCAGCTGCCCGGTGGGACGCAGTAAAACCTGTTTGGGATCGCTGAAGTATTCTATTCTTCCGCTTAATGAAAAATGATCCGAGAGAGTCCGTCGGCTCATCAGATTGGCCTGCCACCACGTTGCTGCTGCCTGATTATTTTTTTCTTGAGTTCCAAAATAAAAACCAGCTGTACTTTCCCATTTAGGGTTGGTCTTTACTTTAACGTACAGATCGTGAAATGTTCGATTTCGAAATTCTGGATTAGCTGCTGAGCGCTCATCTCCAAAATAGGTGTTGTAGGTCCATTCGATCGTTGGGTTTGGCTTAAAGATCACCGTTGAGGCAAATGATTTTTTTTCATTCACATCGTTGATCTGCTGCCATCCGGTTAACGCGAGTAATTTGATTGTCCATTTTTCGTGGGGTGTTACAGACAATCGGACCCCACTTAAATAATAGGGAACGTGCTCGGGTGCCAGCGATCGGGAATATAGGAGTTGATCTCTGGAAATGGGTCCTTCACTGGAGTAGGGAGAATCCAAAACGCCTGCTTCGATCCATGCGTCTAGTTTTTTGCTCACACGAATTCCTGCGTTAGCCAAAAGAAGATGACGACCAATTCCTTTTTCGGAAGCATAATTGGCCTCCATGTAGGTTCCGAATCCCGGACTGACGTTAAATCGAAATGATGGGCTGCGGAAACTAGCTTCCAGATAAACCAGATTGAGGTTTGCTTGATTGTTAAGCGCTGAAGAGACAAAATACGGGCGTTGAAACTTTTCGGCTGAAAAAACACTACTGCTATAATAAGCATCGGCGTAGGCGCCCAAGTGAAAGGAGCTAGTTGTAGAATCAGCAGTTGATTTACCTTGAGAAAAACATCCAACCAAAACCAGAAGAACAGACGCCAGCATAAGTTGTTTAGAAGGTCATTGCATTATAGCCCACTTATTATTTTATCCTTTGGATATTTGACCTCATAGCGAAATCCGATGGTTTTATTTTCTGATGGCGCCAGATTAATTGACCAAATTACTTTTCCCGTTTGCTTATCCAGCCTTCCGCCCTGGATATCCACGTTTGAAATTTCTATCTGGGTGTTGAGTGAGATGGGTACTTGGTCTTCAACGGTTATTCGCACCGGCTCGGTTTTAGTATTTCTTAATCCAATTTGCCAAACCGCCAATTCTCGTTGGTTCGAGCCAATCAATTTTCTTGAGCTCAAATCCTTTAATTTTTCCCTGGTGATGATGATTCGTTGATCTCTTCCCATAGAAAGAGTCAAGGTGTCTTCGATTTGTGTAGGATCGATTACTGTTTTACCTACAAAGGTTCCTTCAAAGAAGATGTTTGCTTCACCTTGTAGCAGGTCTAACTCATCCCATCCTGTCACTTTTGCAACCAGAAATGCATTTTTATCCAACTTTGGCACAACGGCATAAGAGTAGTCTGCTTTTAACTCATTGCGACGGATATCCATAACGGTAGGCTTCGGGCCTGAGTTGATGGTTTGAGGTGTTCCAATGGTGAATTCTGTAGTTAGCGTACTTTGAATTATGGAAATATCCTGAGAAATGGAACCAACCTCAACCTCACTGGCATCTTTAGCGACCATTGGTGCAGCCATCATCAACTCAGCATTACGGTTACGTTGTTGATAAACGATGGGCTGAACAACATCCAATCCCCAAATACCTAATTCAGGTTTTGTTCCGCTTAGATTTGGATTTGCCGTTGATAACGTTACGCGTACATCTTTCCAATTTTCGCCAGTTGACTGATAGACGTTTGCCTTATATACAAACGATACTGGATCTTTGAGTCCTCCACTTCTCAGATCATAAACAGGAGACCAACCGGCATTGGTTACAACATACTTCAACTCTAATTGAAGTGAAGTAGATTTATCAGCTTGTACGGAAACGACCAGTTCACCGGTATTTCTTGAGAGCACCTCATTCTGTTCTCCGATCTGGCGATTCACTCGGGATATTTTCTCATTCCACCATTTGATCTGATCGTCCTGCTTTGATTTGTTCGAAATAATTTCGCTGAGCATTGTTCTAAAGTAATCGGACATGGTTTTAAGTTCGGCAATGGTCAGATTGTGATTGGCTCCGGTGAATTTTTGGTTCGCTGCCAGGAGTTGCTCTTCTTTTTCGAGTACTTCTTTTTTGTTTTGCTCCAGCCTTACCTGACGCTGGTAAAAGCTCAGTGAATCATAAAGTATTTTTAGTTGTTTGGGTCGACTCAGCTCAGTCATAAAGTTTTGCCGGTGGGCAATACCTAAAATGGTTGCTGAGCCTTTGCCGGAGATTTGGATGCTTTCCGGATCCAGGTTGGCCGAAAGACCAGAGATAATAATATCAGTACGACCTTGATCGATACTTGTGGTTAAGGAGCGGGTAACCTGGGCTTTAGTTAAGTAGATGGTTATAGCTGTAGGCTTGCTCTCCACGGATCTTTCATTTTGACCTAACAACGGATAGAGCGAAAAGGCAAAGGCGAGAGTGATAAACAATTTCATAGAAGTTCGATTTTGGAAGGTGGTACAAAAACTGGACCAGAGGCAATTTCAGCAAATTAATCCTTACGCGCTGTAGAAAAAGTATGATTTTGGCTCCTATGCATAGGAATCCTTTAGTTTTGTGAC
>Ga0068872_10001275_pt1 | contig 20308 bp, 21 predicted proteins | sample NOAtaG_7_FD_66441 | JGI IMG/M metagenome (GOLD analysis project Ga0068872, IMG submission 66441) | Freshwater lake microbial communities from Lake Erie, under a cyanobacterial bloom - NOAA_Erie_Diel1S_2200h metaG | ecosystem: Environmental > Aquatic > Freshwater > Lake | place: USA: Ohio, Lake...
GTGGTGGCGATTCAGGGATTCGAACCCCGGACCTGCGGATTATGATAAGAATTGCTCCAATTTTCCTCAGCGAAATCAATGGGTTACAAGGGCCAATCCCCGTCGTGTAATAAAACGTGTAACGGGGGTTTGGTGCTCTGGGCGGACGCATAACCGTTACTTTAAGTAACGGCTGAGAACAACCACAGGAGCTCAACGCAAAGCCCTTTGGCGGCCTTGATGGACGGGCCACGCGCAATCGCTCAAAGGGGTAGGGCGGTCGCGATAGGCTTAGACATGTATCAACTCAATCAGCTGGGCGATAGAATCAAACTCTTTAACGATGCATCAAATAAGTCGCTTAACAATGCTACTTTGCCTAGGGAGACTTGCCTTGAATTGGACAGCACTGCGCTCGCTTAGTCTTGTCATGATCCTTAGCATGCAAGGAGCTGTCTTAGCCCACGACACACCTGCCCGTGACCCTACGATGCTCAATATCGAGACCGAAGAACTCCCACCGGGCATGCTGCGGATGACCTCGACAGAGCGGTCCCACCCGCCAGGGGCCAGAACCCCATTTCACACCAGCGGGCCAAAAGTTATCCACCTCAGGGCAGGCCAGCCCTGTGGGCGGGGAGCCGAAAAGCAGCAGTTCAGTGGTGACCGTAGCTCAGTTGGTAGAGTCCCGGATTGTGATTCCGGTCGTCGTGGGTTCGAGTCCCATCGGTCACCCCAGTTGACTCTCTCAGCCCCCTCGGCTGTCCAATCATCTTTACGGTTGAAGCAGTTGAATTCCGTCTATGAAACCAGGCCCACTTCTTTTCGCGATTGTTAGTCTCTTGCCATCCAGTCTGCTTGGTCAGGAAATTGTATGTGATGGGGTTGTAACGTCGTATTTGAAGGGGGTGGCTTCCCAGCCCGTGAAAGATATCAACTTTTTTGCAGAGGGCGATGCTCTCACCTTGAGATCTGTATTGCCTGAGTTTCCCGATGCGCTCAGAAATGCGAGGTTTGTCATGAGTCGGACGCAGGGTCTCGCAACCCTGAGGTATCAAGAAAATCATTTGCTGACTGGGGGCATTAATCGTCATACCGGAGAAATTCTCCTGCTGCTGAGAAGTTCAGACTTCGAAGGCCAACTCGACAGTATGTTTTCTGGAATCTGTGGGCTGACGGTGATCGATAAATCGCCTCTCACTTCGAAGTAAACCCGAAGTAATTAAGGGTATACCCTTGTCCATACTGCTGAATAACGAAATGGCGGTAAGCTAAATCAAGGAGCGTTAATAAAATGCCGCTCGAACGCTATCAGTCACCGCGTTTTTTTGTGTGAGATTGCAAGAAGTTGGGAGCTGAGAATGTCAAAAGCAATAAGATTGCTTCATGGAGACTTCGGTAGGGTAGCGCTTCTAGAGATGAATGCGCCGCTAGTAACGCACGCCCATCATCACTGTCATATTCTTTTAAAAGCGGCTGGCCCCGATACTACCTTTCGAGTGAGCGAGAGCTCTGCGCCCCTTACTGACAGCAACGCAGTTCTCGTAAACGCATGGGAGCCACATGCTTACGTCCATAACGATCCAGCGGACGAACTGACAATCATTCTTGCGTTATATCTTGAGCCTACTTGGCTTGGTAAATTTTCTTCAAAAATTAATCAAGCGCTTTATCCGAAGTTTTTCGAGCGAACCTGCTCGGCATTAAAGCCAAACCAAAAAAAATTAATCGAGACCATCGTTCTTGAGCTTTGGTGGTCAGATAGCCTCAGCCTTGAACAACTCGAGTCGATGCTCGCGGAATTGAGCTTGTCCTTTCTCGAAGGGTCAGACGGTGCTTTGCGTCAACGCGCTCACTTCTACGGGCAGGGAAAAAGCTTTATGGACCCTCGTATCAGGCGGGCGATAGGCCTCCTGCGGGAAAACCCGGATCTTGTGTCTGACATGGGAACGCTAGCCACAGCAGTCCAGTTGTCGAGGTCACATTTTTTCGAGCTTTTTCGCCGATGCACCGGCCTTTCCCCTGTGGTCTACGCGAATGCCTTAAAGATGGAGCAGGCCTTTCAGACGCTGGCCGAAAAGCGTCTATCCATGGACGAGATTAGTAGCGCCCTGGGGTTCTCGGCCCAGAGCCATTTCACCCGTTTTTTCAAGCAACATCAGGGTGTCGTGCCCAGCCATTATCGTCGGCAGCTGGAAAGTAAAGAAATTCAGACTGAGAGATAAATCGGCCGACTTACGGTTCAGGTTACGGCCAGTTTGCTCTATGCCTCTTGCCCCATCACCTCTAGACTTCGCAGCAGTCTTGAGGGGGCCAGAGTTTGCAAGCCAGTGATCAATCTTCGGAACAAACGATAAACAATCTTCTCAGGATTGAGGATGGCTATCTACTTCGGGGGCAGGGCAACTTCCTTGATGACCTACCGACCCCTGCCGGCACACTTTTTGCAGCAATCGTCCGTTCACCGGTTGCTCATGGAAAAATCCTCGCGCTACGAGAGAAGGCCGCCCTAGAGATTCCGGGTGTACGGGCTGTGCTGCTGCCCAGTGATGTTCAGGCTTGGTCCGATCCATTCGTGGTCAGCATCAAGTCGCCGGTAAGACAATGGAGCCTGGCGGTCGGAACAGTGCGTTATGTTGGTGAGCCCGTCGCTGTGGTGATTGCTGAGTCTCGCGCTGCTGCTGAGGACGGTGTTGATGCTGTCGAGGTTGATTACGAGCCCCTCGATGCGTTAATGGACCCGCTAGAGGCGCTTTCTGACGTTGCCATTAGGCTACATCCTGAACTTGGATCGAACTGTATCGTTGACCGGCACCATGAATATGGCGACGTTGACAAAGCTTTTTCGATGGCAGCGTTTACAGTTGTGCAAGAGTCTCTCTATCCAAGAAATTCCTGTACGCCGATCGAGTGCGGGGGTGTAATCGCACAATACCATGAGCATAACGGTGCCTATACTGTTACATCCAATTTCATGGGGCCTTTCTCGCTCCATGTCGTGATGGCTGCAGCTTTACGGGTTCCTGGAAATAAACTACGCCATCGCTATCCACAAGACTCCGGCGGAAGTTTTGGTGTCAAGCAGGCAATGTTGCCTTATGTCGTTCTAATTGCGCTTGCATCGCGCAAAGTTTGCTCACCCGTAAAGTTTATTGAAGATCGTCTCGAGCATCTTAGCGCCGCGACGTCTGCTACCAGTCGGGTTACGACACTAAAAGCTGCAGTTGACTCCGACGGAAAGATTCTCGCCCTTGATTATGACCAAATTGAGGATTGCGGCGCGTACCTGCGGGCTCCGGAGCCCGCAACTTTATACCGTATGCATGGCTGCTTAACGGGCGCATACGCTATAAGCAACCTCCGAGTTCGTAATCGCGTGGTATTGATTAATAAGACACCTACTGGCCTCGTACGCGGTTTTGGTGGACCACAGGTTTACTTTTCGCTCGAGCGTTTGATTCAAAAGATAGCGAAAAAGCTCGATAAATCTGTTCCGGAAATCTATCGTCAGAACTATATTGAAAAAGAACAGTTTCCTTACGCGGCGGCGGCAGGCGGTCTGTACGACTCCGGTGATTATCTATTAGCGCTTTCCAAGATTGAATCGAGTGTCGATTATCAAGAATTAATCAAAAGACAATCGGAGCGGCGAGCACAGGGAAAATTATACGGTGTTGGCTATGCCTCAATAGTTGAGCCTAGCATCTCCAATATGGGCTATATCACCGCTGTTCTCACACCGGAGCAGCGTGCTAAGGCGGGCCCAAAAAATGGTGCAATCGCCACGGCAACGGTTTCTGTCGATGCTTCGGGATCGGTGAATGTCGTCGTGGCTTCTGCTCCAGCCGGACAGGGCCATCAAACAGTAATAGCGAAAGTTATTGGAGATTTATTTGGGCTTCCGGCAAATCAGATTGTTGTAAATACAGAGCTGGATACAGCCAAGGACGCCTGGTCAGCAGGTTCAGGAAATTATTCCAGCAGGTTCGCCGGTGCAGTCGTGGGAGCCGTATATATTGCGGCGGAACGAATAAAAAACAAGATTGCAGCTTATGCCGCAGCCGTCTATGGCTGCCAGGCTAACGAGATTGCGTTTCTTGACGGAAAGATATCCAGCACGCTAAACCCTGTCCAATCCAGTAGTTTTTCGAGAATGGCAGGTACGTTTCACTGGTCACCTTCGCTGGTCTCAGAAAAACTGGGACTAACTTTGGAGCCGGGATTGCGTGAGACTGCGCACTACACCCCCGAAGTCCTTACGCCGCCGGATAGGCACGACCGAATTAACACCTCTGCCGCCTATGGATTTGTACTGGATGTCTGCGGGGTTGAAATCGATATTGAAACCTGCCAGGCCCGAATCGACCGTTACATTACGCTTCATGATGCCGGTCGTCTCTTGGAAAAAAAACTAGTCGATGGACAAATTCTAGGTGCTTTTGCGCAAGGTGTCGGCGCGGCTTTGTATGAGGAGTTTGCCTACGATCAATCCGGTAACTTTCTCTCGGGTACGTTTGCTGACTATCGGATCCCTACGGCACAGGAAATTCCAGAGCCGAGAATTATTCATCAGGAGACATTAAGCCCCTTCACGCCCCTAGGCGCTAAGGGAGTTGGGGAGGGCAATAATATGAGCACCCCGGCTTGTATCGCAAACGCAATCGCGGACGCAATTGACTACCCAGATATTCAGTTGCCTGCAACTCCTCCAAAAATTTACCAATGGCTTACCGCTAGGGGCTATCTTGAAAAAATTTCACGAGCTCACAAATCGACTGCCTCGATCCCCGGCAGCTCACGAAATCTAATAAGAGCCGCAGGCGAGATTCTATTTGACGCCTCGCCGGATTCTATCTTCGACATCCTACTGGACTCTAACCGTCTGATGTCAGTAATCCCCGGCTGTGAAAAACTGTCTCGGAATGATCAAGATGGCCTAGTTAACTATGAATGTAAGATTGTCTTAAGAATCGGGGTAATCAAAGCGAGATTCGACGCGTTGATCGAACTTAGTGAGATTAACAAACCTTCAGGACTTAGACTTTCAGGTAAAGGCACCAGCGCCTTGGGGCTTGCACAAGGCAGCGGCCTGATACGACTCAGCCGGCAGCAAACGCAGACAATGCTTGCCTATAGCTATGAAGCGAATGTGACCGGAAAGCTTGCAGCTATAGGTAGCCGACTACTCGAAGCTTCTGCGCGGGTGGTTCTCAATCAGTTGTTTCGAGCCCTTGCACGCGAGGCAGAAGGACGGCGAAAGCGGCGTGGGCTATCTGACTGGCTGAGTATGTACATAAGAAGGTTTTGGCGATGAAGGCGAGCGACTTTGACTTCGCGGCGCCCGATACGATTCGGCAGGCTTGTGAGATGCTTGAAGATCAGTCCTATGAGTCTCGAATAATCGCCGGTGGACAAACACTAACGCCAATGCTGGCAATGCGAGTCGCGCAGCCGTCACGGTTAATTGACATTTCGGGAATTGAGGAACTTGGGGCCATTGATCTTAAGCGCGGGGGTATAACGGTTTCTGCCCAAGTAACACAGTCCGCACTTGAAGACTGGCTCGTAAAAAATCCGAAGAATCCGATCCTCAGTGCTGTAATACCCTGGATTGCACATCGTGTTATCCGCAATCGGGGAACCGTCTGCGGCTCAATTGCCCATGCAGATCCTAGCGGCGAGTTACCCCTTGCCCTTGTTGCCGTGCAGGGAAAGGTGTTTGCGAAATCACTGCGAGGAGGACGGGAAATTTCAGCAGAGGACTTCTTTATTGGAGCCCTGAAAACTGCGTTAGATCCCGCTGAGTTCATTCAATCTGTCTACTTTCCAAATATGGGCCTGGATACGACTTTTGGTTTCCAGGAATTTGGTTATCGAAGCGGTGATTTCGCAGTTGTATCCGTATTGGTACTCAAAGAACCAGAACAATGGGTGTTTTGCTTTGGAGGTATCGATGATGTACCACGACGGTTCGCTTTAAGTAACGCGACCGTAAAGCAAGCTGTTGAGTTTTTAACTGATCTTTCGCAGGAAATCACTGTCCGTGAAGACCCAAGCGCCACCTCTGAGTTTCGACGTCATTTAATGACAAGTCTTGGCTATCGAGCAATTCAACAAGCGGAATTAGGATAGCAAATGAGATATATAAAAATAAAACAGCTAGAAACCATCTCATTAACTGTTAATAATCAGAGACTCAGTGCCGCCTGTCAGTCGAATACGACCTTGCTTGATTTTTTACGAAATAATCTTGCGCTGAAGGGCACACACGCCGGCTGTGAGCATGGTGTCTGTGGCGCTTGCACGGTCTCGGTAGATGGTAGCGCAGTGCGATCCTGCCTGGGGTTTGCTTGTCAGTTCGAAGGGGCGGAGATCACAACAGTTGAGGGCCTCTCAGAAGCATCTGGGCTCTCCGATCTGCAACTGGCGTTTTCACGACACCATGCACTGCAGTGTGGCTTTTGCACCCCAGGCTTTCTCGTTACCGCAGACGATCTATTACGTCGCTGCCCAACTCCGACTGAAGATGAAATTCGGGAGGAAATCTCGAGCAACCTCTGTCGCTGTACGGGTTATGCCGGAATCGTTAAGGCAATCCATGAGGTTTCACTTATGCGTACAAAAAACAAACGGGAGGGATGAGTGCTCGATCTTGGAATGACCTTCTTGCAATCAATTGAACGCGACCCCTCAAAGACTGCGGTAGTGTTTGATGGGCAGCGACTTTCCTATGAATCTTGGGGGCAACAGGTAGGCGCTCTTCAGGATTACTTAAAAAGTGTCGGTATTAAGCGTGGTGACCGTATTCTCACGATTCTGCAAAACCGTTACGAGGCAGCGACGATTCACTGGGCCTGTCAAGTCAGCGGGGTGACGATCGTTCCTGTCAATTGGCGTTCAAAGCCTGACGAAATAGATTTTTTCGTCGAAAACGCAGACGTAAAGTTCGCATTTGTTGAGCAGATATCTCTCGAAAACCTGTTGGCGAGCACGTGTGTCAAGACTCTTCCATATGCGGTATGCGGTGCGATTGAGTCGCCAGTCAATACAGATCAATTCTCCGATATCGTTGCGACTGGCAGAGACATTTCTCCTCAGGCTACTGTCGAAGATTGGTCTGTAATGCTCTACACATCGGGCACTACTGGCAGACCTAAGGGTGTCCCTCGCCGCCACCGTGCAGAGCGTGCCGCGGCATTAGCCCATATTGCTCAAAATCAATATCGAATGAATGAGGTGACGATTGGTGTCATGCCGCTATATCACACGATGGGCGTGCGCTCGTTGTTGACACTCTGTATGCTAAACGGCACCTATATTGCGTTCCCACGCTGGAATCCAGATCAATTTATTACAGCAATTGAAAGAGAGCGCGTTACACATCTTTACCTTGTGCCGACGCTCTATCACGACATTTTGAACTCTCAAGAGTTTGATGTTCGACGAGTTCGATCTGTAAAGAAGCTCGGATTCGCTGGCGCCCCAATGAATGATGGGCTCCTACTGAAGCTGCAGGAAGCTTTTATTCCTGATCTCTTTGTCAATCACTATGGATCAAGCGAGATCTATACGTATTCAATTAATCAAACTGCGGTCCTCAAGCCGGGAAGTGCGGGCAGAGCAGCGTTCAATGCCAGAATTCGGGTCGTCCGATTCGATAGTGATTCTAAATTATCTTCAGCGGATGACATTTGTGATCCACTCGAGGAGGGGCAGATTATCTGTGACCTCGCTGGAGATGAGGCATTTGAAGGTTATTGGAAGAGACCTGAAGTTGATCGAAAGTCGATTCGTAACGGTTGGTTTTTTACAAGTGATACCGGTTATTGCGATACCGATGGGGAACTGTATGTAACCGGGCGCGTTGATGATCTGATTATCTCGGGTGGCGAGAATATTTCGCCGGTAGAGATTGAGTCTGCACTCTCTCTGCATCCTGCTGTGGACGAAGTGGCCGTTGTCGGCCTACCTGACGAGCGGCTGGGTAAGAAGGTGGTTGCCTTTATAAAATCCAAGGAACTTGCAGTCAATACAGAGCAGCTAGATGCGCACTGCAAAGACTCCGACCTGGCGAATTTTAAGCGCCCCAGAGAGTACGTATTTGTGCGCGAAATTCCAAAATCACCAGTTGGCAAGATTCTGCGTAGAAAATTAGTCGCCGGGGAATTTGAGCGAGTTTGAGTTACAGCGATCGCTATATTAGTCCCTTTCATAGAACACAAGACCAGGAGCTTTCTTTGATGAACGAGGGTTTTAGAGTTGAGATTGATTCGAGCGCACAGCGTGCTGACGTTGTCTTGGTGCGACCTCCGCTAAACGTTATTACAATGCCGCAAAGAGATTTGCTTCGACAAACGTTCGAGACGCTGGATTCTGACGACCGCGTACGCGTTATAGTCCTGCGTGCCGAGGGCGAGCACTTTTCCAGTGGTGGAGATATCAAGGGGTTCTTAGAGGCAACGCCGGAGCATGTATCGCGGCTTGCTTGGAATATTGCGGCGCCTGCACGCTGCTCAAAGCCGGTTATCGCGGTTAATCAGGGCTACTGCTTCGGTGTCGGATTCGAAATATCGCTAGCCTGTGATTTTCGTATTTGCACGGACACGACGCTCTATGCACTGCCGGAGCAAAAGTTGGGTCAGATACCCGGATCAGGTGGGTCGGCTCGCCTTCAGAAAATGATTGGAATAACCCGCACAAAGGATGTTGTGATGCGTTCACGTCGAATTTCGGGTGCGCAGGCATTCGACTGGGGTATCGCTACGGAATTAGTGGGGCTTGCTGAACTAGAAGACGCGACGTCGAAGCTCGTGGTCGAACTGACAGCCTTTTCGCCACTAGCACAACGGACGGCGAAGCGGATGCTAAACGAAACAGAGGATGCATTACTCACTACAGCGATAGAGCTTGAAGGCCATTGCTACAGCCGACTCCGGATGTCGGCAGATTTTAAAGAAGGGGTCGAAGCGTTTCATCAGAAGCGCCAGGCTAAGTTTATTGGCAGTTAAATTTTAACCAAGGAGACATCATGAAACGCAGGGTACTCATATTATCAGCTTTACTTTCAACGTTATTTTCTGTCAGCGCTTCCGCGCAGACCGAACCCGTTAAAGTGGGTGTTGTCACACCCCTATCTGGTGTTTACGCTGGCATTGGGCAGCAGGTTAGGTGGGGCTTAGAGCTAGCAACTAGGGAAATCAATGCAGCGGGCGGTATAAATGGCCGTCGTGTTGAGTTGATTTTTGAGGACGAAGAGGCAAATCCTGCGGTAGCAACACAGAAAGCAGAAAAGCTCTTCCAGGTCAATCGAGTCGACTTTTTAACCGGTACGGTGAGCTCCGGATCGACACTCGCAGTCGGGCAAGTTGCTGAGCGCAACAACCGCCTAATGGCAACAACGGTTTCGTTTGCTGACTCAATTACGGGAGACCGTTGCTCGCCAAATGTATTTCGGGTTAATGCGCGTGCAGGCATGCAGTCCGCAGCGCTTGCCGCTTGGATGGTCAAGGAGCGGCCAAATGCGGACGTGTTCTTTCTAGGCCCTGATTACGAAATGGGAAGAAGTACTGTTGCCGCTTTTAAGGCGGCCGCAACTGCTAGAGGTGCAAAGGCGGTGGGAGAGGTATTTGCGCCATTAGATAACAAAGACTATTCCCCCTATTTTGGTCAAATCCGAGCAGCAAAACCCTCCGTGATCTATACATCAGTTGCTGGTAACGATACGGTAAGGTTCTTTAATCAGATGGCCGAGTATGGTGTTAACAAAAATGTCGTTCTTGTTGGGGCCTCGGGTACTGTGACTTCACAGAATCTTGCTGCGATTGGTAAGGCTGCTGAAGGTTTTGTTACTGGAGCAGGCTATTCACCAAAGCTTGATAGTCCTCAAAACAGAAAGTTTGTAGCCGACTTTCAGGCTGCGTATAAAACACTACCTGATCTATATGGTGCCGATTCCTATGGACTGATGTACTTCCTGAAGACTGCTGCGGAAAAGGCTAAGTCAGTTGAGACAGACAAGCTCAGGGTTGCTATGAGAGATCATGAGTGGGCCACGCCGCAGGGCACAAAACGTATGCGGGCAGGGGATCATCAGGCAATGCAGGAGATGTATGCCGTTCGAATAGAAAAAGGGGACTTCAATATCATCGGTCGTGTCTCACCGGCTGATGCAATAGGTCCGGACGCTTGTACAAGGTTTTAACTGCGACATCGTGAAGGCTGCGGCGTATCGCAGCCTTCAGTTCTAATTTTTAGAGAGAATTGACGTGATCGAGACACTCCAGTTTGTCTACGCACCGCAGATAATCAATGGGCTTTCAATCGGGGTGGCTGTCATTCTTATGGCCCTAGGTTTAACGATTATTTTTGGGCTTCTTGATGTAATCAATATGTCACACGGAGAGTTTTATGCGGCTGGTGCATTTCTTGGTCTTACCCTCGTCGCTATCGGAGTTCCGTTCTGGGTATGTATTGTTCTTGTGCCGGCCGTATTATTTCCTCTGGGTGTGATAACAGAAAAATTTCTTATTCAGAAGGTTTTTAATAGTAAGGAGCGTCATATTTTGACGTTGCTATTAACCTTTGGTATCGCAATCGTTCTCGAGGATCTCTTCAAGATTATTTGGGGAGCGAACCCCTCTAAGCTCGATTCGCCGATCCAAGGTGCGGTTGATTTACTCGGAGTAATGTTCCCGAAGTACCGGCTTTTCTTGATGATTTTCGGAGCCTTGATAATCACCGGAGTTTGGGTGCTCATCTACAGAACTCCGATTGGCGCAATTATTCGCGCTTCGGCACATGATCGGAACATGGCGGCCTCTCTGGGCATACCCGTAACGTGGGTGCATGCTCTGACTTTTGGGTTCGGGGTTGCGCTGGCGGGCCTCGCCGGAATCTTGCTGGCCCCTATCTACTCAGTCTTTCCAACCATGGGAAAGGACTTTATTCTCATGGCTTTTAGTGTTGTGATTGTCGGCGGCTTAGGAAGCATTAAGGGAGCGGTTGTTGCGGGCTTGCTGCTGACTCAACTGCAGTCTATCTCTTCACTTTTTATTTCGCCTGTATGGTCGGATCCGCTGGTATTCGGCGTAATGATCATTGTCCTGATGTTTAAGCCCTCGGGTCTGTATGGAGGGTTAAAAAATGGATAAAACCGGTAGGCTCGCGATTCGCGCGGTTGAGATTGCTTTACTCGCAAGCGCCTTCATACTCGTCATTGTCGGCACTATCACCGGAGACTCATTTTACTTACGGTTAGCGACTGAGGCATTGATATTTGGCGGTCTAGCCCTGTCGGTTGATCTGCTATTGGGTATTGTTGGACTTTTGTCCTTGGGTCAGGCACTTTATTTCGGTTTCGGTGCCTATCTGAGCGCACTGATTCTAAAAGAGGTCTACCCATCGTTCTTGTTAGCAATGTGCCTGGTCGGAATTTTCTCTGCAGCGCTCGGCTATATAGCGAGCTTTATTGCGTTGCGCTCAAAGGGCGTTTACTTTGCGCTTATTACATTTGGATTGGCTCAGGTCGTCGCTAAGGGGGTATATAACACGAGGGCCTTGGGCGCTTCGGACGGATTAATTGGGGTGCCTGTGATCAAACTGTGGACACCATTCGGGGAGCTCGATACCGCAAATCCTTCGGTTCTGTTTGGCCTAACATTCTTGGTTATTCTCTGCCTTTATTATTGTGTAAAGTACTTTCTCACGACGCCAATGGGTAGCATTTGGCGGGGTATTCGCTCAAATGAGCATCGTCTGTCTTTTATTGGCATTGAGTCGACCGGGCCGAAGCGGTTTGCGTTTGTCATTGCGGCTATCGTTGCGGGCTTGTCTGGCGCGCTTTATCCAATACTACGTGGATTCGTCTCCCCGGAGCTCTTGTACTTCGCAGTGTCAGGAAACGCAGTTATTACTGTGGTCCTTGGTGGAGTAGGAACTTTAATAGGGGCTATTTTTGGTAGTGTGCTGCTCACAGTTCTAAAGTCAGTGATCGGGACAATTACAGCCCACCACCATATTGTTATTGGTCTTATTTTTGTATTTGTTGTGATTGCAGCTCCTGGCGGCCTAGTTGGCTGGTTAAAAAAGAAGCTAGATATGCGACTGGGGGCGGATCGTGACTGAAAACCGTAACAATCAAAAAATTCTGGTCGCCCAAGAACTCTCCAAGAGTTTTGGGGGTCTCAAGGCTGTTGAGAATGTGAGCTTCAGCATTGAACAGTATGGAGTTACGTCAATAATTGGGCCAAACGGGGCTGGGAAGAGTACGTTTTTCAACCTTATAAATGGCGCCATAAAGATCGATTCTGGGCAGGTATCTTTTAAGGGAGAGGACATTACTGACCTCACGCCATCGAATCGACTGAGGCGGGGAATGGCACGCTCTTTTCAAATAACAAATCTCTTCTTCGATTTGACCGTCTTAAATAACCTGCAACTCGCGTGTCAGTTTATTGAGGATAGAAAGCGTCTATTTCAACAACTTTCAAATAGTCGTCGTGCTTATGAGCGGGCCAATGAGTTACTCGAATCCTTTGAACTGGAGGAGAAGCGTGATTCACTTGCGGGCGAGTTATCGCATGGGGAGCAGCGTCGATTAGAGATAGCAGTAACCATGGCGTCCAAGCCAGATCTTTTATTATTAGACGAGCCCACACAAGGCATGTCCCATGGGGACACTAATGACACATCTGAACTCATTTTGGCTTTGAGTAAGAAGACAACCGTGCTTCTAATTGAGCACGATGTAGAGCTCGTGATGGGGCTATCCAAACATGTCATGGTGATGTCGCAGGGTGTGAAATTAGCTGAGGGTACGCCTTCGGAGATAAGGGGAAACCACGATGTTCAAGTGGCATACTTTGGAGAGTCTCACTAATGCTACTTACTCTAAAAGACATCCACGTATCGATCGGTCTATCCCATATTCTTCAGGGTGTTTCGCTCAATGTAGCGCCCGGCGAGGTAGTCGGATTATTCGGTCGTAACGGAGTTGGAAAGACAACGATCGTAAAAACGATTGCGGGATGGCACAAGCCAACATCAGGAAACATCACTTTCGACGGACGGAACATACAACAGCTTGAGCCTGAGCAAATCTGTCGTTCTGGTATTGGAATTGTTCCTGAAGATAGGCGGATTTTCCCCGGACTGTCCGTTATGCAGAATCTAGAGTTAGGATTGATGCAGGTATCGAGTAAGGATCGGGCGATTTCTAGAAATAATCTCGATTCTGTATTGAAGCGATTCCCTCGGCTCAAGGAGCGAGAAGCTCAGCTTGGTACAACCCTTTCCGGTGGCGAACAGCAAATGCTCTCGATGGCTCGGGTACTCGTTGGATCGCCGAAACTAATGGTGATAGACGAGCCAACCGAAGGACTTGCTCCCATGATTGTTGATGACATATTTCGGCTGATTAAGGAACTAAGGGAGAAGGGTATTGCCATTCTTCTCATCGAGCAGAATGTACGTAGGGCATTTTCAGTTTGTGATCGCTTTTACGCTTTGGAGCGAGGACAGATCGTATTAGAAGAGTCGACTTCTAGCCCCGCTGCGCTTGATGGCCTGATGAAGGCTGTGAGCGTCTAATCGAAGCCCGCCGAGACCCCCGAGGCGTGCCAGCTCCAGGTCGAGCCAGATTCGCTAAACGCCGCAAGGAACCCCCAGCCGTTGGCTGACATCTTTAACCGCAAACCCCCCGCTCCGTCATCTGCTTGACCGCCTCAACCGGGACTCCTCGGTAAACCGATTGCCCTTGCCCATCTCACTCTCCTTATGGCCTTAAATTTTAGGCTGGAGAGTGTCTAGTGTTTTAGTAGCGAGTCCCATCGGTCACCCCAGTCTTATAGACCCCTCGTGATTCCGCCGTCCACCCGCAGGCTTTGCCCGGTGATGTAGCTCGCATCATCGGATAACAGAAATGCAACGCTCTTGGCGATTTCAGAAACGCTAGCGACCCGCTTCATTGGAATTGATGCGATGGTTTCAGGTTTATGATTTAAGCTGTCAGTGAAACCCGGCAGCACAGCATTCATCCGCAGGCCTTGGGCCGCATAGCGGTCAGCGTAAAGCCGCGTAAAAGCGCCAACTGCAGCACGGTAGGTGCAGGAGACTGGAAAAATCAGGGAAGGCTCATAGGCTGCAAAGGTGGTGATGTTTACAAATGCGCCAGTGCCTTGTTTGAGCATCGTTGGGGTCGCCAGCCGCGCCATTTCAATTACAGGTGCCAGCACCATGTCATGGCCCCGCTGCCAATCCTCGGCGGGAATCTCCAGCAAATCCCCCTTTGGCGGGTGGCCAGTGTGGTTGACCACGGCATCAATTCTTCCCCAGCGGGCGAGCGCCTCTTCTACCAGACGAGATAAATCCTTTGGCTCGAGGACTGATCCTTGGATGCCGATGCCGCCCAGTTCTTTGCCGAGCTGGGATGCGGATTCAGAGGGAGACAGCAGACCCAGCTGGTAGCCTCTTTGGTGGAGTTCGTGCGCAACACCCGCGCCGATGCCGCGGCCTGCGGCGGTGATAAGAGCGACTTTCATATCAAAGGACTCCTGAAAACGGGACCCCCTTTATACCATCGCTTTGTGAGATCTAGATGAGTACCAGGGTCCAGACCAAGATCACGTTTAAAATGGCGCCGAGAACCGCTGCACTGCCCATATCTTTGACTTTTTTTGAGAGATCGTTTTGTTCGATTGAGATACGATCGATCGTCTTTTCAATGGCCGTATTCAGTAATTCGATGATGATCACTAAAAGCAGTGAACTCGTCATCAGCGCCTGCTCAAGTCCCGTGTCTCCTAGGTAAATTGCAGCAACAATCAGCACCGGCAGAAGTGCAACTTCTACCTTGATGGCTTCTTCAGATTTCCAGGCGGCCCCAAAGCCTTCAATAGAGTAAAGAAATGCAGATACGAGCCGCCGTCTCGCGATTTGTAGAAGAACTTTGATCATTGGTTCATCCTTTTAATCTCTAGTCGATCCTGGAAATCACGGACCATCAAGGACCCAGCACAGATTGCGGCAGATACCGTAATCCAAAACTGATCCATCGGTCTGATGTGGGCCCATCAATCTGCCCCCCAAGGGTTGCATCAATTTGAAGCAGATCCTTAATCACAAAGTAACGAACACCTGCCTGGATATAGGGCTGGCTGCGATGGTCGCCGAATGTTTCGGCAATCAGGTGCAGGCGCTCGGTGGCGTGCTGCTCGAGTCCCAGGCCCCAGGTGCCTCGGGTCTGTCGGGTCTTGTCATATCGAAGGGCGCCGACATTGAGATGAACCGCCCGACTGCCGTTCTGACTTAGGAAAGAAATAGGCAGGTAAACGTATTGATTGCCCAGAAGATTCGGCCCGGGATTGATGCCCGGATGAGCAATTTTTCCTAGCGCTAAGCCCCAGCCCACGCCGCCTGGGGCCATCTCTTGAAATAGGGTCTTGGCCTGCAATACATAGTCGCTGGTCGCATAGCTGTTCTGGTTTGCCCGGCCCGCGCCCAGGGTGAGCTCAAGGTTGCCGGTGGGATTGCAGGCGGGAAGGGCCCAGAACTCAGTGCTCGAAGAGTAGACCCTGCTCCACGATTCGAGCTGACAGCTCTTGGCCAGAGTGAGTCGGGCGTCATCGGTCACAAAAGGCCGGGCCGGAAACACCGGCTTCATTCCGAGCAAAAGAGAAAGGAGAAGAATCGCGCGGAAACTTAAGAGAGGAAATCGGAGGGGCCAGATCATCAGTGAAGTCTAAAAGACTTTTCTGGTTCAGCTGTCATTTTAAAAAAACCTTCATAAAACTGTCATGTGACTGCAAAGGAGCGAGATGACACTGTCGAACTCATGAAACCTCATGAGCCGCTCAGTCTGGATCCCGCACCGAATCGCTATCGCGCCATCTTCATCTCCGACATTCATCTCGGCACCTCGGGCTGCAAAGCCGACTTCCTGCTGGATTTTTTGAAATCAAATGAGTCTCGCTATCTTTACCTAGTCGGAGACATCATCGATGGCTGGCAGTTGAAAAAAGGCTGGTTCTGGAAGCAGAGCCACAACGATGTCATCCAGAAAATCCTGAGAAAAGCTCGAAAGGGCACGAAAGTTACCTATATCGCCGGTAACCATGATGAGGCGATTCGACAGTTTGCTGGTCTCGCTTTCGGGGATATTGATATCGTGAACGAGGCAGTGCATGAGACCGCTGATGGCCGCAGGCTCTGGGTCACACACGGAGATCTATTCGACGGGGTGATTCGGCATGCCAAATGGCTGGCTTATCTTGGGGATAGCCTCTACACCATGATTCTGCGTGTTAATCATCACTTCAATCAGCTACGCCATCGCTTCGGACTCTCGTATTGGTCTTTATCTCAGTATCTCAAGCATAAAGTTAAGAATGCAGTCTCTTTTATCACGGATTTTGAAGAAGTCGTCACCGCAGAGGCGAGCCGACGTGGCTATGACGGTGTGGTCTGTGGCCACATCCATAAGCCACAGATTCGCGATATCAACGGCATCCTGTATTGCAACGACGGAGATTGGGTCGAGAGCCTCTCCGCACTCGTAGAAACACATACTGGCGAGTTGAAGATTGTTTTTTGGCCTTATCGGCAGTCCCAGTTTGCTGAGGAAACGGAGCCCCTCCATGTCGCGCAAGTTTAGCCGTGTCCTGATCGTGACCGACGCCTGGCATCCCCAGGTCAATGGCGTTGTGAGAACACTGATGAGCACCGCCTATGAATTGCGTCAGATGGGGGTGCGTGTGGACATGATTACCCCGGCGCTCTTTAAAACATTGCCCTGCCCAAGCTATCCGGAGATACGTTTGTCGCTCACCACCTCGCGCCGTATTGAGCGGCTTATTGAGCAGATGCGGCCTGATGCGCTGCATATTGCGACAGAGGGCCCGCTCGGCTGGGCCGCCCGAAATGCAGCAGTCCGCCGCGGCTGGCAGTTCACCACGGCCTATCACACCCGATTTCCAGAATATGTCAATGCAAGGACAGGGATTCCTGTTGATTGGCTGTATCGGCTGTTTAGAAAATTTCATCGCCCTTCAGCGGCAGTGTTGGTGCCAACTGCTTCCATGATTGGAGACCTTCAGGAACATGGATTCTCGAATGTGACGTATTGGACCCGCGGCGTTGATCACGAGATTTTCTATCCTCGATGTGAGCAAAAGCCCATTGATCCGGCTAACCCTATCTTTATTTATGTGGGACGGCTTGCCGTGGAAAAAAATGTCGAAGCCTTTTTGGCGCTAGATCTTCCCGGAGTGAAGTGGGTGGCAGGCGAAGGCCCACTCGGCGCGGAGCTGCGTCGTCGCTATTCCGATGCCCGGTGGACGGGGGTGCTGTCGCAGCCCGAGTTGGCTGAGCTTTACAGCCGAGCAGATGTCTTCGTTTTCCCAAGTAAAACCGACACCTTTGGGCTGGTGATGGTAGAGGCCATGGCCTGCGGCTTACCGGTTGCGGCTTTCCCTGTAGTGGGGCCTATTGATGTTGTGGGCGATAGTGGTGCAGGCTGCCTTGATCAGGACCTTCGGACTGCTTGTTTGCGGGCCCTGGAAATCTCGCGCTCAGCGGCAATCGCGCACGCCAAGACCTTTACCTGGGCTTTGGCGACCGAGCAATTCTACGCAGCCCTTGTGCCGCTGACCCCTATTGTCAGCGCTGCCCTAGCACCCCAGAACGAAATTACCCATCCGCAAGAAGAGGTCACTTATGAGTGAGCTAGCCGTCCAGCGTTACTTTTCCCACTCTGAGGCCCATCTCTTTGTGCCAGCCTGGGGAACAGATACGCCCAAAGAGTCGTGGCTTAACCTCGTAACAGAAAACTATCTTGCAAGCCTTGCCCAGTCGCGTGATGAAGTTCGCGAGGTGCAGCAACTCCGGTATCAGGTCTTCTCGCAGGAGTATGGGGCGATTTTTCTGGGGCCTGAGAAGGGGCTGGATCAGGACCAATTTGATGGCTATTGTGATCACATCATTGTTCGGGATCGCCAGTCAGCGCGGGTCGTGGGCACCTATCGAATCCTGTTACCTGAGCAAGCCCGCCGGGCTGGCGGCTATTACAGCCAGCATGAGTTTTTCTTGACAAGACTGGAGCGCCAGATCGGAGATTTGGTCGAGCTTGGCAGATCTTGTGTCCACCCCGATCATCGCTCAGGTGCCGTCATTATGCTGCTCTGGAAGGCAATCGCTCAGTATATGCACCGACATCGTTGTCAATATCTGATCGGCTGTGCCAGCGTAAGCATGCGTGATGGTGGAACACAGGCGGCCAGTCTGTGGGATCGGATCTGTAGCAAAATGCCGATTGATCCAACGCTGGAAGCCTATCCGAAAAATCGGCTCCCGCTGGATCAGATTGCGCGGGATTCACAGATTACAGAGCCTCCGCTATTGCGCGCTTACTTGAGTATGGGTGCGGTGATTTGCTCGGAGCCCAGCTGGGATCCGGACTTCAATACTGCAGATTTTCTTGTTTTTCTTGATCTATCGAAAATTAATCCACGTTATGCCCGGCACTTCGGCTTCGCCTGATGCCCGCAGCCTGCTATGCCTGGGTGGCCCAGCGTCGGCCCAAATGGCTGACCAGTGGTGATGCGATGCCCGATCACTAAGGCATTTACCTTAGGCGCTCGGAATAAATTCTTTGTCGTCTTGGTGCTTGCGCTCAAATTTCAGAAAGTTGTAATAGCCGCAGACCTTGCCATCGGGATACTCCCTGCAGACGCTGGGCCGGGCCTCATAGATCGTGCAGCGGCGCTCGTCCTGATCAAAAAATTGGCAGATGGTGGCGTAGATATGGTCTTTTCTGTGTTTCAGAATGTATTCGACTTCGCCTTTGTCTTCGCCGTCTTCAACGACATAGCGGCGAATGAATTTTTTCCAGGCGGCTGCCTCGGTGATGCCAAAATGATCCGCAAGCCGTCGCACATCTTTTTTGGTTACCGAGATGCGGGGATAGCTGCAGCAGTATCCGGGGCATTTACTGCAGTCATATTTCACTTTGGCCATGGCACAATTCCTTCTCACAAATTGATGGGCATTGTATGACGATCTCTGACCAGCAGCGCTTAAAGATCGAGGTGGCCAAGGCGGCCGTGGCGGAGGTGCCCGCAGGCGCCATTCTTGGTGTTGGTACCGGCTCGACAGTCGATTGTTTTATCGATGAACTGGCCCACGCAAAGATCAAGCTTCAGGCGGCAGTATCCAGCTCGCGGCGCACGACCGATCGGCTGATGGCACTTGGCTATACGGTCATCGGCCTGGAGGCGCTGGCCGGGCCCATGGATCTTTACATTGATGGTGCAGATGAAATCGATCCCAATCTCTGCATGATCAAAGGCGGCGGGGGTGCGCTCACCCAGGAAAAGATCGTGGCCAGCGCCGCCCGCCGATTCATCTGCATCGTGGACGCCTCCAAGCGGGTCGAGGTCCTGGGCCGGTTTCCCCTGCCGCTTGAGGTGATCGCGGCTGCCATCCCATCGGTGAGCTGGGCGGTTCGGGCCTTTGGCGGTGAGCCCAGCCTGCGGCCGGGGGTGATTACGGATAACGGCCACCCGATTCTTGATGTCCGGGGCCTGACCATTGAGGACCCCAAGGCCCTGGAGACCGCCTTAAATCAGATCCCTGGCATTGTCACCAACGGGATTTTTGCCCTCCGGCCGGCTGATCTGGCCCTGGTAGCCTCCAATCAGGGCGTGATCCGGCTGCAACATAAATGAAACAAGATGGGTTTAGACTCACAAGCTTACGAATCGTAAGGTCCACTCATGCCACAGCACACGTCTAAAGAATTTGATAAGGAGCTCGAGGCCATTCGCACCAGTGTGTTGGAGCTGGGCGGCCTGGTCGAGGGCATGATTCGAAGCGCGATCTCCGGCCTTGATGAGGGCGACGTTGCCTTATTGCGCGATGTTTTACACCGGGAGAAACAGGTCAATCGGATGGAAGTCGAGATCGATGACCGCTGCAATCACGTGATTGCCCGCCGCCAGCCAACCGCGTATGACCTCCGGTTTGTGTTGACCTGCATGAAGATGATTCGTGATCTTGAGCGCATCGGAGATGAGGCCGAAAAGGTCGCCCGCATGGGCCTATTTATTCATGAAAGCAATGCCCGGTTCACACCCCGCATCGAACTCTCGGCTATGTTTGATCTGGTGATGAAAATGATGCACCAGTCGCTTGATGGCTTTGCCCGCAATGATTCGTCGTCGCTTGCCGAGGTGATTCGTGAAGATATCGCTGTCGATGATCAATTCAGAAACACACTCAGACTACTGATCAGCTACATGATCGAGGATTCCCGGACCATTTCCCGTTCCATCGATTT
>Ga0068872_10001276_pt1 | contig 20290 bp, 16 predicted proteins | sample NOAtaG_7_FD_66441 | JGI IMG/M metagenome (GOLD analysis project Ga0068872, IMG submission 66441) | Freshwater lake microbial communities from Lake Erie, under a cyanobacterial bloom - NOAA_Erie_Diel1S_2200h metaG | ecosystem: Environmental > Aquatic > Freshwater > Lake | place: USA: Ohio, Lake...
AGGGATGCTCCCCCCAACAGCAGCAACCGAACCGAACGGCCCTTCCATTCAGGAATTTCCTTCAGCCAGCCACCGGCGATCGCGCCCATGAGCATTGTCGCTAAGGTGGGTATGAAACTGAGCGTAGCGTAACCGCCCGGATGGAATTCAAACGGCTTTTCTCTTGGGAAAAGATTCAGAAACCAACGGTCAAACCACCAAGAAAGATTGCTGTTTTTGTTCCAATGAGCCGCCACACCGGGCCGATGGTGCTGCCAGTCCTCTGGCACTCCCACCGCTGGATAGGAGAAATCGGCTCCGGGCAGCGGGAAGAGAAAAAAGGCTAGCCAGAAGCCGACCAGCAGAGTTCCCAAAGCGATCCAAGAGGCTTTGCTGGGCATCATCCCAAGGACGACCAAAAAGAAATATCCAAGACCGATTTGGGAGAGAGTATCTTCCCAAGTGAAGTAGGTTGCCGAACGGCTCAGACTGCGCAAAAAGATGCCCAGAAGGACCAAGGCAACCGCACGCCATGCCGCATGCAGCAGCATGGACCATCGCGACTGACCGCGAGCCTGACGAGCGGCTAGAGAAAAGGGAAGCGAAACACCGACCAGGAAAGAAAAACCAGGCTGGATCATGTCATGCAGTGATCCACCAGACCACTCCACATGGGTCGTATGAAACTTCAGCCAGTCCCATACTTGATGCTCGGTCATCCACTTCCCCCAGGAACTGGTGAACCGCATGTCGGCGAATCTTCCCAATCGAAGCATCTCGGCCAACATGAGGAACATCACCATCCCGCGGAACACATCGATGCTTGCCAGCCGCTGCAACGAGCTGGGTTGCCTGACCGATTCGTTCATCACTCTTTCCCCTTCCCTCGGATGGCGAAATAAACGCTCAACGCCCCAGCTCTTCGGGCTGCATCATAGGCCGCAATCGCCTCCTGCATCGCCACCCTCTTCTCCGGCGCAACCACGATCGGCACGTCGGCTCGCACTGACACGATTCTGGTCAATCGTTCCACTAATTCTTGATAATTGCCAACCGCCGAACCGTTGACCTGGTAGAGGATCCCACCCCCATCGTCCTGCCGCACACGCACCAGAATCTCCTCGGGAATCACTTCCATCGGTTCGGGAGGCTTCGCCTCGGCAGCTCTTCCACCTGGAGGCTTCACTACACCGGTCGGCAACTGATTCTCCGGCTTCTGAAACGATGTGGTGGCGATGAAGTAAACCAGAAGGAGAAAAACTACGTCGATCATTGGTGTCATCATCAGGTCCAGTGCTCCCTGGCGTCGCGAAGCAGCGCCTGGACCAAATCGTGTTGGGATCTTCATCGCTGCACCTTTTCTCCGAAAACCCCGAAGAGCAGATCGGTAACCCCTGCTTGGGAGCATTCGAACAAAACCTTCTCTACCTGTTCGTAGGGAAGCGTCCGGTCAGTTCTGATCCGTAGTTGGATAGGCCCATCAGCTGCGACGATCCGCTGGAGGGCCAGTGCCAGCCCCTCCATTTGGATCGATTCCCCCTGCAACTGCATTCCACCATCTCTGAGGATATTTAGCGTGGCATCTGGCGAGATGGCTTCGGAAGTAAGAGCGGTCGCAGCCGATGGCAGGTCGATCGGCTGAGCCGTCTCCCGGCTGGCCATATGGCTGCTTACCAGGAAAAAGATAATCAGCAGGAAAACAATGTCGATCATCGGTGTCATCGAAATGGTGGTGCCACCGGACGGTCGGTACTGCGGAACCTTCATGATCGCTCCCCAACCTCAGTTCCCACCGCCACTCGCACCTCGTCCCGAACCTGCGGCTCCAGGAATGGGACTGCGCAAGTTGGCTAAAAGACGACGGCGCAGTGGCGCGATAACCTGCTGTGCGACGTAAGCCGATTCGGCCATCAGCTGATCGATTCGATTGCGAAAGATCGCCAGAGCTCCCAGTGCCGGGATGGCGATCAGCAGACCGGCAACCGTGGTGACAAGCGCCGAGTAGATGCCCGATGCGAGATCGCCGGCCCCTGCCGAGCCTTGACTGACCGCTACCTGCCGGAAAGCGATGATCATTCCAGCCACCGTTCCAAGCAATCCAAGCATCGGTGCGAGGTTCCCAATGACCGACAAATACTCCACCCTTCGAAACAACCTCGCTGCCTGCTCGGCAAGCGTTTCCTCCATTGCCTTTTCCACTGCCGGCCAACCAAACTCAGCTTCACCCAAACCGCTGTGAAGAACCCACCCCAAAGGACTCGGCCGCTCCCGACACAGTGTCTCTGCCTCCTTCCACTTTCCGGCTAGCAGCATCTGCCGAACTTCTTCTGCAAAGGACTGGGGGAGCAGTTGGGATCGTCGCAACAGCAGCGCCTGATCGACGATCAAGTAGACGGTCAAAATCGACATCGCAATCAGCACCAGCATGATGCCGATTCCAAAGGGACCTCCACTGAAAACCACCGACCAGAAACTACTACCATCCGCTGGTGCTTCTGGTGTCCCCTGCGCCCAAACAACAGCCGGGCTGACGGCAAGCGTCCAGCATCCCAGCAATAACCCGACTCGACGATGGAACATCGACACTTCCTCAGTCTTCTTTCACATGGCTATGGTTCTGGGGGACTTGTGCACTCCATGCCACGACACCCCAAAAAACATCGTACTTGATCCAGCACCCTGCGAGCGATCGGGTCACTCGCCTTTGCCATCCTTGCGAGAACTTCCCTGCACCGCTTCCCAGAAAGGCAACTGCTTAGCGCACCACGCGCGTGTTGCTTCGGTCGCCTCTGGATTGGACTGTGCCAGGAGTTCCAACCAACGTCGCGCAGCCACCGCACCTAACCTCGTCTGGCGATGGAGCGTTACCAGGTGCTGCCATTGATAGAGCGCCAAAACGGCCTGGTCGGCTTCCTCCAGTCGATCCGCGATCAGAAACGTCGGCCCCATCTGCAGCGGAAACAGCATCCGGTCGCGAGCTGCCAGAATCTCGGGCAATTTCTCTGCAGCAAACTGGGAAGCCGAAAGGACGCGCCACTGCTGCGCAATGGCCAATTGCCGAATCGCTGGATGGGAGTCCTTCGCCAAAGCTTGCAGAACCTCCAGCGCCCGCTGCCGATCGCGGGTAGCTAGCAACCAAGAGGCGCCTACCAGACGCACGGAAGGCTCGTCGGAATCCAGCCATGAAAGTGCGTTCGAAGGAGTCTTTATTGTGATCGCGTCGCGACTCCACACCAGCGGCAAGAAGGCATAGTGGAGCAGGGGAGGACGCTCCTGAATCAACTTCTCCCAGACACCCACTGCCAGATCGATCTTCCCCTCCTGCACCAGGGCATCGACAATCTGCGTCGCAAGGACACGTCGCTGCCAGGGAAGGATCCCCGACCCCATCGCTTGTTGTGCCGATCGAACCGATTCCAGCCAGTTTCCCTGACGATACATTCGATCGGCCTGATCGGCCTGTGGCGTCGACCAAGCTACCTCCATCGCTGCGCATTGATCCCCTTGCAACCGACGAATCTCCGGATCCCCTTCGATCAGATGCATCAAACCGTCGGCGTTCCAATCAAGAATTCTCCCCTCCATCCAGTCACCGGAATCGGATACCCACGTTCCATCCTGATCGGGGGGAGATCCCCAGACCCATCGACTTAACGGCTGCGGTCGCTCCCGCATCCATCGCTCCAATCGCTCCAAATCCGCTACCGACGCTCCCGCTTCGATGCTTTGCTGCACTGGCTGGCTAAGTGCCGGGGAACCACGGTCCAGCAGAACGATCGCTACCAGAAAACCTGCAGCCACCGAGCGGCGACTGCTAAAGCGAAACTCATTGAATCGCCGTGAAAGAAGTACCCCCAGCCGCCTCCATTCCGACGTGGATCGCCCCGTCTGATGGCTCCTCGGGTCCCGCTGTGGGCTACTCGATTTCTTGTTCATGGAACGGTCAGCTCGGTGGCATCCAAGTAGCGATACTCCCCTCCGGTTCGGTCGGCGAGAGCTTCGATCCATCGCCCGGAACGAGGATTGCTCCCCTGGCCGAACTCGATCGCATGAATCGTCGTACCAGCGCGCTGACAACGATCGACCAGATCGGCCAACTGGTCTGCTTTCAAAACCGGCTCATCGGCATCGGTCAGGAAGAAAATGACGTCAGGTGCCATAGCGATGGCAAGCCGAAGAGCGTCCAGATGCTCCGTGCCGCCCAACGCCACAACATTACTAACAAATCGCATTGCCTGCCGCTTCTCTGCATCGCTCGCGAAAAGCATTCCGCGATTTCGGGAAATGCTGCTGCGGTAGGGAGTCGGAGCTTCATTGTAGAAAACGATCTGAAACTGGTGGACTGAGGTCAGCGATTCGAGACTGGCCATCAGTTCCCGTTTGGCAGCACGCAGTGGCCCCGCTTGTCCGGCGTTCATCGAATCGGAACGATCGAAAAGGTAGACGAAAGAATCTCCGTAACCTTCAACCCCAAAGACTGACGTTTTCGCTTTGCCTCCACCTTGCGTTCCGCTTGCTGCCTCCGATCCTCCCAATCCACTGAGGTTTCCAGCCAAGGTCGCATCCCCAAGGTCGCCCCCGGTGCTGGGAGCTCCTGAAGCAGCTCCATCATTGGCTCCTTCAGGCAACTCGGCCCCCAGAGGCAGGCTGGAAAGTGCGTCCGCCAAAGACTCCTCCGACGGCTCCGCCGCGCCAGCTGCTGACTCTTCGTTCTGCTTTCCTTCGCTTCCAAGAATTTCTACCTCGGCTCCCTCGCTGACCTCGTGCACCACCGCAATTCCTGCAGGACGATCCTGAGCGGCGCCAGTACCTCGTGGAAGCGGTTGCCACCACAGCACCAAAGCGAGGAAGACCAGTAGATGAAAGGCAAGGCTCACAAGCCAAGCGGGAATATCCGACCAGCCGGCCAGATGGGGCAGTCGAACAGCAACATGACGTCGCGATAATCGGGGGCTAGAGCGTCCGGGCGGTGTTGGTTCGGTTTGCGGCTTCATCGATCAGCCCTACCGCTCTCGGTTCCTAAGAATCGCTCGAAGATCAACTCCCTAACAACATTTCAATCGTTTTCGCCGCCACCTCCACCAACCATCCGCTGAATGCTACTCCTCACCAAGATTGGTACGGGGCAGACTCAGACGGGAATGCGATCAGCCTCTGGCGGAGATAGGAACAATCTGGCGCGTCGTGTGTCCGGTGTAAATCTGTCGGGGTCGACCGATCCGCGTATTGGCATCCTGATGCATTTCCACCCAATGTGCGATCCATCCTGGGAGTCGACCGATCGCAAAAAGCACTGTGAACATCTGGACCGGAATCCCCATCGCTCGATAGACGATCCCAGAATAGAAATCGACGTTCGGATAGAGTTTCCGCTCGATGAAATACGGATCCTTCAACGCCACTTCTTCCAACTGCTGAGCCACTTCGAAGAGTGGGTCGTTCAAATGCAGTTTGGCAAGCAGTTTGTCGCATGCCGACTTGATAATCTTGGCACGAGGATCGTAATTCTTGTAAACCCGATGACCAAATCCCATCAAGCGGAAATTGCTCTTCTTGTCCTTCGCCATGTCGACGTACTTTTTGACGTTGCCGCCATCCTGGGCGATCTGATGGAGCATGTTGATGCAGGCTTCATTGGCCCCGCCATGCAGCGGGCCCCAGAGGGCACAAATCCCCGCTGAAATCGATGCAAATAGATTGGCGTTCGATGATCCCACCATGCGAACCGTCGATGTCGAGCAGTTCTGCTCGTGATCAGCGTGGACGATCAGCAGCAAATTGAGCGCTTTGACGAAATCAGGATCCGGTTCGTACTCTTCACTAGGGACTGCGAACATCATCCGAAGGAAGTTTTCGCAGTAGTCGAGCGAATTCTGTGGGTAGATGAAGGGCTGTCCAGTCGACTTCTTGTAGCTGTAGGCAGCGATCGTCGGCAACTTGGCAAGCAACCGATGAATACTGATCTTCACTTCCTCGGGATCGTGCACATCGAGGGAGTCCTGGTAAAAGGTCGATAGGGCTGCTACCACGGACGAAAGAATCGCCATGGGGTGAGCATCGCGGGGGAAACCGTTGTAGAACGACCGCATGTCTTCATGCAGCATCGTGTGCCGGCGAATCTGATGCCGAAAATTCTCTAGCTGATGCCACGTTGGCAATTCACCATAGATCAGCAGGTAGGAAGTTTCGACAAAATCGCAATGCTCGGCCAACTCTTCGATGGGATAGCCCCGATACCTTAAAACTCCCAGATCGCCATCTAGGTAGGTGATCGCACTGGTGGTCGACCCCGTGTTGGCATACCCTTCATCCAGGGTGATCGCTCCGGTGACCTTGCGAAGTTCGGCGATATCGATCGCGCGTTCCCCTTCGCTGCCTCGGACGATCGGCATCTCCAGCGTCTTCCCTCCCGCCTGAAGCACCGCCTTGTCCGATTCGACCACCACGTTGCCCACCTGATTGGACATATCGACCGACTCCCCTGAATTCCGCTCGCCCTCGGTGCAACAAAAGGCCGCTGAGCTGGCCGGCCTGACCCCGCCCAGCAGTTTCCACGATGCAGTGTAGCCGGAAGGCGACCTCCCGACAATTACGGCAACCGATGGTGCGAACTTTCAGGATTGATCCAGGTAATCATCACTTCCGAATAATGCGAGAACAGCGTTTATTCGCTGTTTGCCGATCGTTTCAGCGACCTGCTGGGAAGGGACAATCGCATCGACATTGGGGTAAATGGTCGCTTGGCCGCTGCGGTTCAACGCAGCTCATCGAGCTTTTCCAGATTCGCCAGCTCTTGGAGTCTGCGCCATCGTAGTGATGATCGAGATCAAAATGCGCGTCGCGGCCTGCAACTGCTCGACGGCAATCCACTCGTCAGCCGTGTGGGCCTGATCGATCGAACCGGGACCAAAGACCACTGCGGGAATGCCATGTCGCGCAAAATGGGTCGCATGGGTACCGAAGCGGACCCCGATCAACTGGCGATTCCCGCTCTCCCGACATGCAGCTGCCAGTAGCTGCTCGGCGAATCCTAGATTCTCCCCCGGGGTCAGCGGTCCATGATCGCACCACGGAGGATCGATGGTGCAATCGGAAAACCCGTCCGCTTCCAGTTTCCGCTTGATCTCACCCCAGACCTCGATCCCTAGTTCCCCAGGGATCAGTCGGCGATCGATTTCGATGCGGCAATGGTCAGGTACGACATTGACACTGAGGCCACCACCGATGACCCCAACACTCATCGAAGGCTCGCCGCACCAGACATCTCTTCTGCCATGCTGCTCCAATTCCCTCGCCTGTCGCTCGAACCACTGCACCAGAGAAGCCATCCGATAGATCGCGTTGCGCCCGTTGGAGGGACGGGAACTGTGTGCCGACAGGCCATGGGTGTGGACATTCCATCGAACGACCCCCAAGTGAGCGACGACGACATTCAGCGACGTAGGCTCGGCAACGATGACCTGATCAACCTGCAGGGGGACCCCTTCGGAAAACGCACCTTGCTTAGACCAAGACCGCATCCACTGCTGCATCCCGAGGACGCCATACTCCTCGTCGCAGGTTGCGCAAAGCGTCAAGGGAGGCCGCTGTTCGATTGGCCAAGTTGCCGCTGTCGCGACAGCGCAAAGCATCGCGGCCAATCCACCCTTCACATCGCAGGCGCCGCGCCCATAGATTCGACCGTCGCGAATCGCCGGGGTGAATGGTGGAATCGTCATCCCAGTCGTGGGTACGGTGTCCTGGTGAGCTTCCAGGAGAAGGTGCCTGGCGTCAGGTCGACCAGGCAGATGAAGAAACAGGTTCGCGCCGCGCCCGGGCACTTCCATACGGTGCATCTGGCCATCCAACTGGCTCAACCGCTGCTCCAACCAATCGCTGATCCGATGTTCCAGCCATTCTTCTCCTGCCACCCGTTGGCCCATCGGGTTTTGGCTAGGAATGCGAATCAGTTCGCACAGCGTCTCGACCGGATCCCACGCAGGGTTCGATTCCAGCATGATGACTCTCGCACACTCCAAATCAGCCAGGAAAGCTCCACGCCTGCCGCAAACTTCTTGGCCAAATCGATAGTCTGAGTTCGACCGCATGGGCCTGCCATCATCGTGGCTCAGGCATGCGTCCGATAGCGAAGATACCAGAGGAGGGCGACCAGCGTTTTGGCATCGATGATTTTTCCATCTCGAAGCATCTGGTCCACTTGGCTCCAGGTCACCACACGATTGGAGATCCATTCGCCTGGCTCACGTCTAGCTGGCCCTTCGGTCAACTCGGTCGCAACAAAGAAATGCATTCGCTCATCGAGGATTCCTGGTGACATAGCAAAGCTGTGGACGTGGGTGATCTTCTGACAACGATACCCGGTCTCTTCCTCTAACTCTCGCCGCGCCAGTGAATCGGCTGGTTCAGGAGGTTCCATCGTGCCTGCAGGAAGTTCCCAAAGCCACTTTTGAATGGCTGGTCGAAACGTTTCGATCATGCAGATCGATTCATCGGACACGACCGGAAGCACCACCACAGCGCCGGGATGCCGCACGATCTGTTTGACCAGGGTGCTTCCATCCTCCAAACGCTGCTCCACCTTTTCCACATGGAAGCGGGAAGCTCGGTAAACGATCCGCGATGGGGAGGTCATCGGCATCAACCTGTTTTCCGCACGCTATCGGACACCGAATCTCCAGTCACCGCGTCGCTTGCGACTCGATGGCGATACTGCATCAGGTAGGCATCTTCCGGGGAGTCTTCGTAGTAGGCTCTCAGCACGTGAATGGCTCGGAATCCCAGTTCCCGGAAAAACAGCTGGGCTTCGAGGTTGGTCTCCCGCACTTCCAGGAGGATGCGACTACGGCGTTGACTGGAAAGCTTCCCGAACAGCTTGCTCAACATCGCTCGCCCTACTCCCTGCCTTCGGAAGGTTTGGTGGACGGCGAAATTGAGCAGGTGAAGTCGGGATCGATGCAATTCGTAGATCATGAAACCTACGATCCGCTCGTTCCACTCAGCCACCATGCCGATGCAATTGCGTTGCCGCAGGCAGCGGACAAACTCTTCCTCAGACCATGGGAATTCGAAGCTGCCCGATTCGATCTGCAGCACCTCGGGCATATCTCTGCGAATCATCCAGCGGATATGGACGCAACAGGGGCTGTGGCTGGCACTGGTCATGCCGCTAGTTCCTTTCACGCTTTGGTAGGTCGGCGTCGCTGCGGTCGCAACGCATCATCGACACAGCCGCCAGGCGGTGGCGTCGACGTGGGGCGAAGAATAGCAGACCCGTTCCACCGCTCCAAGACGAATCGGCTTGCCAGCCAACCCGCAGCAAAAAGGACTCTTTTTGCTCTTGCAAAAGAGTCCTTAGCCGGTGGTTTTCAAGTGAAAAAAAAGGTCAGGGCTTTGCTAGGCGGATCGCCTTTCCTTTTTTTGCCGCCTCGTAGATCGCCAAAATGAGGGCGACGGAACGCCTTCCTTCCGCCCCTTCGGTGATCGAAGGCTTTTTCTGCGCGAGCCCTGCCAGAAAATCTTGAAACAATTTGCGATGGGCCTGATGCCCGATGGCGGCCGGATCAGCAGCTCCACCTCCGGTCTTGGTGGCATGAAGGAATTGCTCCCGAATCTTTTGATCCCTCCGTGACAGTTTCTCAAAGTCCCACCGAATGATGCTTTCTTCCTCCAGAACGGCCGATCCTCGACTGCCACTGATTTCGATCCGCTTGAGCGACCCGGGGTAGGCGGCAGTGGTCGCTTCGATCACCCCCAAGGCTCCCGAGGCGAATCGCAGCGTCGCGACGGCGGTGTCCTCCACTTCAATTCGCTCGTGAGCCCGAATTCCGGTGCAGGCGGTCACCTGTTCCACATCCCCCATCAACCAAAGCAGCAGATCGACGCTGTGGATCGCCTGATTCATCAGCGCCCCGCCGCCGTCTAGTTTCCAGGTCCCTCTCCAGGCTCCACTGTCGTAATACTGCTGGGTCCGAAACCACTTGACGTAGGCGTCGGCAAGTGCGATCGATCCGAACTTGCCCTCCGTCACAGCCTGTCTCAGAACGCCGGCCGCCTCGTGGAAGCGAGAGGGGAAGATGGTTCCAAGTCGCACCCCATGCTTGTGGCATGCGTCGATCAGACGATCGCATCGTGCCAGCGTCACCTCCAGAGGCTTTTCAACGAGTACATGTTTCCCCGCACGCGCTGCCAGTAACGCCGGTTCCAGATGGGCACCGCTGGGGGAGCAGATGGTCACCACATCGACCTCCGATCGTTCCAGCATCTGTTCGATCGAATCGTACGCATCGCACGAAAATTGCTCGGCAAACGCCTGCGCCTTGGGCAGTGTTGGGTTGTAGCAGGCAATCAGCCTGGCCCCACGGATCTCCTGGATCGCCTTTGCATGAAACTTGGCAATCATCCCACACCCGACGATCGCAAATCCAACAGCCATTCCGCCCCTGCCTTTTCTGAAAAAACGATACTGCCCCACCCACCACTTCCTGCCACCGCTCCAACCTTCGCGATTCCTTGGCTCCTTTCTCACTCCTGATCTTGGGGAAGCCAAAGCTGGTGCTGTATCATAATCGAATCGCATACGAACCAAACTCGCATCGGCCCCAGAGGGACGCAGTATTGTGACCGATTCCCAACCCCTCCCATCCCTTGAGTCGCTTGGAGAATTCCTCCCCTTCGAACGCCTGATGATTCTGCGCGGTCCCAACTACTGGTCGCGCCGCCCCTGCATGGAGGCCTGGGTCAACCTGGGCCCACTGAACGATTTTTCCAGCGAGCTGATTCCGGGATTCAATGATCGGTACAAGGCTTGGCTGCCGACCGTGATCGAACATCGTTGCAGCGTCGGAGAAAGGGGAGGTTTTTTCCAGAGGCTGGATCGTGGCACCTATTTAGCGCACATCCTCGAGCATACGGCGCTGGAACTTCAGACGCTGGCTGGTAGCAACGTCGGTTTTGGTCGGGCCCGCGAGATGTCTCGAACGGGACTCTACAAGGTGGCTGTCCGCTTTGAAGAAGAAACGCTGGGGGTGGCCAGTCTCCATGCCGCGCGCGACCTGCTCAAAGCATGTGTCTACGATCTTCCGTACGACGTCAAAGCGGAAGTAGCGAGGCTGCATGAGATCGCCGAGCGGCGGATGCTGGGACCAAGCACACGCGCTATCGTCGAAGCCGCCACCAACCAACTGATTCCCTTCCGGCGGCTAAACCAGGGAAGCCTAGTCCTCTTCGGCCACGGTATCCACCAGCGCCGCATCTGGACCGCCGAAACCAACCGAACCAGCGCCATTGCCGAGTCGATCGCCCAGGATAAACAGCTCACCAAACAGCTGCTTCAGTCGGTAGGTGTCCCGGTACCAGAAGGGCGTCGTGTCTCCGATGCCGATGATGCGGTCGCCGCTGCGGAAGAGATCGAGGGGGCGGTTGTCGTCAAACCGGTCGATGCCAACCACTCACGCGGGGTGATGATCAACCTGACCGATCCGCATCAGATTCGTATAGCCTACGATGTGGCGATGCGAGAAGGTAGTGGCGTCCTCGTGGAACGATACGTGCCCGGATACGAACATCGTCTTTTGGTAGTCGGGGACCGATGCGTAGCTGCCTCGAAAGGGGAGCCAGTGGTGGTCGATGCCGATGGAATTCGCAACGTCCGCCAACTCATCGACCAAGTGGTCAATGCAGATCCACGTCGCGGGGAAGATGAGGATATTCCCCTATCGCTGATCGAATTCGATGACCTGCTCGAATCGGTTTTGCGTCAGCAAGGACTGACGCTGGAGAGCATCCCCGCTAGTGGCAAACGGGTTCTCATTCAGCGCACCGATAATCTGCTTTACGATGTCACCGACCAAGTCCACCCCGATGTGGCGGCCCAAGCCGTTCTGGCTGCCAAAACCGTTGGGCTGGATATCGCCGGTATCGATCTGGTCGCCCTCGACATTTCTTGCCCGCTGGAAGATCAGCGAGCAGCGATCGTTGAAGTCAATGCCGGGCCAGGCCTTCTGATGCATTTGAAGCCAGCTGTGGGCAAACCGAGACCGGTGGGGCAGGCGATCGTCGATTCGATGTTCGCGCCAGGAACCAACGCTCGCGTTCCCGTCGTCTCCGTTTCGGGTGCCGCCAACAACAGCCCCACCGTCCATCTGATTCGCCACGCCCTTCAGCGCATTGGCTGGTGCACCGGTTGGTCCACAAACGATGGATTCTTTCTCGATAACCGACAACTGGGCCTTTCCCCCGCCCATGCGGAACCCGTGGCACAGCGACTTCTACTTCATCCCGATGTCGAAGCCCTTGTCATCGAATCCTCTGCTGAATCGATGCTGCGACACGGTCTGGGAGTCGATCGCGTCGAGGTGGCCGTGGTTCTGGGAGTCGAGGTGCCAGCCGAGATCATACGGGAATTCGATCTCGATGACCCGGAACGCCACTTCGCACTTCATCGCACCCCCGTCGATATGGTCCTCCCAAATGGTATAGCCATCCTGCCGTCCGATGACCCGGCCTGCATCGCCATGCAGCCCTTGTGCCCGGGGGATACCATCCTTCTAGGCTGGAACGGGATCGACGCTGCAATCGCCAAACAGGTGGAAGAAGGACGCCGAGCCGTGGTGGTGCAGGACCAGACGATCCGGCTGCTCGACGGCTTAAAACACAAAGATCTCCTGCCACTACACGACATTTCTCCAGCTGTACCGAACGATCGGCTCACCGTTCTGGGATGGCTGGCGGGGATCGCCACCGCCTGGCATCTGGGAATGCCGATCGAAGCGATGAAAGCACTCCTGCAGACTTGGACAGGTTCGGAAGAAAGCCATCGATCCTGAATCGAAAGACCTTCTTTTCCTTCCGGCTCCCCGAACAGATCCTATCTGACACGAAACGCACCTTCAGGTAGCCGACTGGGTTTCCCCGCCAACATCAAACCGATTACCGGGTCTCCCCTCGCTCCAGCAACTCACGAGCGTCGCGGATTTTTTCGTAACTGGCTTGCGACCTTCGATTCCCGCCTTCGCAAACAGCAGACCGCACTGCGATCCAGCTGGCTCCCCAGGAGGCGGCCCGAGCCAATTGGTCGACGCGCAGCGACCCGGCCAGCGCTAAAGTCACTTGGTTTGCTTTGGCAGCGGCCACCCAACTCGCGATCGTCTCATCGGAAACCAAGTCAGCCAGACTGCGCCCATCCTTCTGAAATGTATCGACCAGCAAATGCTTTGAACCAAGGCGCAAGGTTCCTCGCATCACCTCATCAAAGGAAGGCCCCTTCGCCGCATCCTGGTCGGCGTAATGAACCAGAATCCATTTGCCAGCCAACTCCAAAGGCATCGTTCGCTCGATCGATTCGCATACCTGCCGCAAGTCGGCCTGACCACTCAAACCCACCTTGCAATGGTCGAACCGCCTCCAGATCGACGCGTCATGGTTTTCCTTCGATCCGACCCACTCCTGCCACTCCCCCAGTGCGACGCTGAAAACCCCTCGAAAGGCCTTGTGTTGACGCAACGCCTCCAGCCGATTGGCGACCTCCTGGGCCAGTCCTAGCGCGGGGCGCCCCAAGGAACCGCTATCGGGGTTTTTCAAGTCGACCCAGGCCACTCCCGCCTCCACTGCCAACTGGAGTTCCTCAACCGAACGAACACTCACCAGGAGCTGCGTTCTGTTGTTTTGCGTCAAATCCATGGGGCTCTCGGTCGGCGTGAAAGTTTGCGGTGGATGTTCCGAACGACGCATCGGCGAGCCCTGAGGGAAGAAAGGTGCGGGAGTGAATCCGATCCAGAAGGCGGCCCCATGCGAAGAGGGGACGCAGGATGTATGTAAAAACCTCAATCCTTCCTCCAGGCAGGCATGCTGAACGATAGAGTTGATTAGGTAGCTTGGCAAGAAGCCTCGTGCATTGGATGCCCCAACGGACCAGCCACCAAAGAACCAGCCACCAAACTACCCGCATAGAAAAGTCGATCCTCGACGTCTCAATCGCTAACGGCCGGTTGCATTTGGCCCCGTAAACCGTTACAAGACTTTGTGGTGTTCGATTTCCCGCCGTCGCACCCCTTCGGCCCTACGGGCTATCTACCGCCATGGTGACCAACTGCCCTGGCAGGTGGTTTGGTGTGCTGACTGACCAACGCCAGACCTCGCAACAAGCAGATTGCCCACTCCGTGTCTTCCAACGCATTCGAATTGATCGAAAGCGGCGCAGCGCTTGAGACGTTGTGCCAACGCATCGAATCGGCCACTCTGCTGGCATTCGATACCGAATTTGTTTCTGAGGATAGCTACCGACCTCAACTGTGCCTTCTACAGCTGGCGACCGATCAATGGAAAGCGGTGATCGATCCGCTTCACTGTGGTCCATTGGACCGATTCTGGGAACTGATTTTGGCACCCTCCCGCCGCGTGGTGGTCCATGCGGCTCGAGAGGAGTTCCTGTTTGCATTCCGGGCTGCTGGGAGGGGGTTTCCGGACCTTTTCGATGTTCAGGTCGCGGCCGGGTTGCTGGGGCTTGAATTCCCATCATCCTACTCCAACTTAGTTCAGCGCTACACCGGCCGACAATTGGCAAAAGGGCACACACGATCCGATTGGCGGGTACGCCCGCTCTCTCGAAGCCAGCTTCAATATGCCATTCAGGATGTCGATGATCTGTTGACGATCTATCGAGCGATGGACGATCAGTTGGTGAAGCTTGGACGTCGCAACTGGATGGACGAGGAGATGGAGTGGCGGAAGTCCGAGTTGATCGAATCGGAAACCTCCGAAAACTGGTTTCGTGTTTCGGGCATCCAGTCTCTGGATGGCCGATCGCTGCAGGTAGCCTATGGACTTTGGAAATGGCGCGAGCAGCAGGCGCGACAACGCAATCAACCACCCCGTCGCATCCTTCGAGACGATTTGCTGATTGAGATCGCCAAACAGGCTCCCCGTGGCGGGATGGGACTGGACTCCGTTCGCGGCATGAACCAACGACTGCTCCGCAATTCCTGGAATGAAGTCATCGAGGTCGTCGACGCCTCTGCAAGTCAGCCTTGCCCTCCGTGGCCCAAGCGAACCAAATATGGCTACCAGACGATCTCCAGCATGGTTACCCAGTTCCTGCACGCTGGCTTAGCGTATGTATGCCGCGAGCAGTCGCTATCGCCGGCCCTGGTCGGAACCACCGATGACCTGCGAGACTACGCACTCTATCGCATCAATGCCAAACGCAACTCTCAACAGGAACCGCCAGCGCTGCTTCAAGGCTGGAGAAAAAAGATTGTTGGGGAGCGGTTAGACGAACTACTTCGGGGAGAGGTGGGACTGGCCCTAGTAGACCCTCTCGACGAAATGCCGCTGCGATTCATTCGGAACGGTTCCAGCCCAACCTGATTGGGCAAGCCAATGCTCCCACGAGGTTGATTCTTTTCGCCTTTGCGGTGGCTAGACGTCGACTGCCCCACTCGGGGAACGGAAAAATGGCGTCGCCGGATCGGTACTCCCCATCTATAATCAGGTTGTCCCGACGACGATGGCACTGGAATCGATCGCCGGGCCCCCGGACGCAAGGGGCAGGTGCTCCGGACGACATGTCGCCTCAGGGAACCTGATTCACCTATGTCAGTCTTCGTCTTCGGTCATCGCAATCCTGATACCGATGCGATTTGTTCGGCGATCGCGTATGCTGACTACCTGCAGAAGACAACGAGGCCCGATGCGATCGCTGCTTGCTGCGGCAGCCTCAACAAACGAACCGAGTTCGTGCTGAAAACTGCTGGCTTGCCAGCCCCTCGCATCATCATGGATGTTCGTCCCGAGGTAGACGACCTGTGCCGAAGGGAGGCGATCACCGCGCACCGGACGGAGGTCTTCTACGAAGTCTATGAGAAGATGCAGTCCCATCGGCTCAGCAATATCCCGGTACTCGGTGACGACCGTCGCGTCGAAGGGATGCTGACACTACTCGATCTGATGCACGTGATCTTCGAGGGGGACTCCGACCCACTACAGGCCCGTCAGGTCCAAAGCTCCCTGGTAAAGATGTGCAAGGTGCTCGAAGGAACCTTCCAGCATCAGGAAAATATCGACCAACTCTGTTCGGTCCTCATCATGGTGGGGGCGATGAGTGCGGAGGGATTCACGCAGCGGATGCAGCGATTCCCAGCGGAACGACTGCTGGTGGTCTGTGGTGACCGGCCCACCATCCAACTTCCAGCATTGGAGCATGGAGTGCGAGCGATCGTGATTACTGGTGGATACCAGTTGTCACCAGGACTTTTGCAGTTGGCCAAAGCCAACCATGTGACAGTGATTCTTAGTCCTTTCGACACCGCCTCGACCACGATGCGTTTGAAGACAGCCCGAAGTGTTCACGCCGCCCTCAAGAATGACTTCCTTTCTCTACCCAGCAAAATGCCTTTGGCGGAAGCACGGCTTGCTATCGACCGGACGCGTCAAAGCCTCTTTCCGGTCGTCGATCCTGACGGACATCTGATCGGAGTGCTATCCAAATCCGATCTGCTCAATCCGCCACGGCCGCAACTGATCCTGGTCGACCACAACGAGCTGGGCCAAGCCGTTCTGGGAGCCGATGAATCCGATATCCTCGAGGTGCTCGACCACCACCGGATCGGTGGCACCCTGAAAACATCCCAGCCGATCCGATTCATCAATGATCCTGTCGGATCGACCTGCACCTTGGTCGCAAGGCAGTTTCGCTACAGCGGCATCACGCCCACCCCTGGAATTGCCCTCTGCCTGGCGGCTGGAATCATTTCGGACACACTTTTCCTCCGTTCACCAACCGCCACTCAGGTCGATCACGATCTTCTCGAATGGGTTCGACCACTTTGCCCGGTTGATCTGGAAGCCTTTGCGAAGGACTTTTTCGGAATCGGGTCGGCGCTCCGCGTCTGTGCGGCTCGCGATGTCGTGCGCGAGGACTGCAAGGAATTCGAGGAACACGGCATTCGGTTTTCCATCTCGCAGATCGAGGAAATAGGATGGGATCTTTTCTGGGCTCGTAAAGACGAACTACACCAGTCGCTGAAAGATCTCGCCCGCGAAAGAAAACTCGATTTCTCCGCCCTCCTGGTCACCGATATCGTCCAGCAAAGCAGCCTGCTGCTGCTGTCCGATGAACCGAAGAATTGGGATGAAATCAATTATCCACAGGTCGACTCGCACCTTTACGAACTCGAACAGGTTGTCAGCCGCAAGAAACAACTACTGCCGCTGATCTCCAGCATTCTGGAAATGGAGTCCAAGTCATGAAGGCGATGCTGCTCAAAGAATACAAGAAACTGGAACTGGTGGAGCTTCCAAGGCCACAGATTGGCTCGGACGAACTGCTGGTGCAGGTGCGAGCCTGCGGGATCTGCGGAAGCGATATCCATGGCTACGATGGATCCACAGGCCGTCGCATCCCCCCGCTGGTTATGGGACATGAAGCGGCCGGTGTGGTCGCCGAAAGAGGAAGCCAGGTCGACCGCTTCCAACCGGGCGATCGCGTCACCTTCGATTCGACCGTCTCCTGCGGCACCTGTCCAGCCTGTCGATCCGGAAGAATCAATCTGTGTGAGAGACGGCAGGTGCTTGGTGTTTCTTGCCAGGAATTCCGACGTAATGGCGCGTTTGCTGAGTATGTGGTGGTGCCACAGAATATTGTCTACCGGTTGCCGGACGAGTTTCCTTTCCACCATGCAGCGATGATCGAAGCGGTCTCCATCGCGGTCCATGCCGCGAATCGCACCCCCACTTCGCTCGGCCAAACCGCCGTCGTCGTCGGTAGTGGCATGATCGGCTTGCTGGTGATCCAGGCCATTCGACTGGCTGGTTGCTCCCGCGTCATCGCGATCGACCTGGATCCCAACAAACTGGAGTTGGCGAGAAAATTGGGGGCCGACATCACGATCGACTCCTCCAAGCACGACCCAGTCGCCGAAGTGATGAAGGCAACCGATGGTCGCGGTGCGGACGTCGCCCTAGAAGTTGTCGGCATCGCAGCAACGGTTCAGATGGCGATCCAATGCACCCGGCGTGGAGGTGCGATCACGTTGGTGGGCAACCTTGCACCCAAGGTGGAAGTGCCACTGCAAGCCATCGTCACCCGCGAATTGACACTCTACGGTAGCTGCGCATCCAATGGAGAAATCCCCGAGTGTATCGACCTGATGAGACGCGGACTGATCCAGGTGGAACCGCTGATCACCGCAGTGGCTCCCTTGGCCGATGGCCCGAAATGGTTCGAACGGCTTTATGCTGGTGAGCCGGGTGCGATGAAGGTCGTTCTGCAACCAACCTCCTGAACCTTTCAGGGCCCCCAGTGCGGAGAGTACCGGCCCCAGCGGCTTGGCATCTAAGACAATGGTTCCCGAACGCCTGGGGACTCTGGTTGCGAACCTAACCTCTGCGCAAGAAGGGCAAACACTCTACGGTTGACTTGGGTCAGTAGCAGTGTCGCTTCCCGGTCTCCCGAAAGGGCCAACTGCCCTCGCAGTGCATCGACCGATTCCTTTACCCCTCGTGTCTTGATCTCCAGTCTTCCAATTCCTCTCTCCCTCAGCCATCGCCGCACGCGTTTGCGATCCCAAGGCATCACCTCCTGGATCTCAAACCAATCCACCCAGGCAGTCCTCACAGGCCGATCCGCAAGCAGGTATCCATTGCGATCGCCAAGAACCGACACGCCGAAATGCCCCGCTAGTTCTACCGTGCTGTCGCTGGCGCGAACCACCGGATCACAGTCGCCCACATAGCGAGCAGGGAGATCCAACTGGCTTACATCCCGCATCGGCTCAGGGCCGCGCCAATCGGAAGGGATCTGCAAATGGATCCAATGGACCTGAAGTGAATCGATAGCCCCCCGCTCCATCCATCTCCCGCGAGAAAGTGTCTTGGTGCCGACCGGATACTGCTCGCTGCCCCACCATAACCGCTGCTGTCGAACGGAACGGTTGAACGAAATCCAGTGGCTGCCAGTAGCATCTCGCCATCCATCCGGCACCACCGTAGCTGGGGCCAGTTTGATCGAACCTCCGGCCGAATTCTCACGGATGGAAACCAATTGATCCAAGGTGGGACTCATCTGCTCGGCACGACTGTGCCGAAGCCCATTGTGCCGTCGGTCCGGATCGACATGGACCCAATGGCTCGCCAAACCCTCAAACCGCTCGGCAGCCCCCAACTCCACCGCGATCGGCGCACCTTGAAGTTCGGCATGAAACTTCGTCAGCATCAAGGCGATGGGGTCCTGATCGATGGCCACCAAGTCTCGCGAACGCCCTCTTGCCCAGGCGACTGCATCGACCCCCACACCGCAACACAAATCGACGCAAGCCACACCAGCTGGCACCGCCTGCGCCACCATCTCAGCCGTCCACTGATCGCTCGATTGCTCCAGAAGGGGTGCGGTCCAGAGCCACTGGTGGGGATAAGCGACCTTCTTTCGAGCCCTCTCCTGGAGCCTGCGTTGCTCCTCCAGCATGGCTCGCTGCCAGGGAGACAACGCCGCACCCATCGCATCCGCCCAGTGGCTGACGCTAAGTGACCCTCGGGAACTGGCATTCCTGTACCAGTCGATCATCCATCGATACCGCCCTTCCAACTCCCCCATTGAATTGCCGAACGCCCTCCCTACTTACTTTTCTCTGTTATCTTGCCTTCTCTCACGGCGCAGTCGATTCCACCATCGGGCACTCGTGCTAGTCCTGATCAGTCTAGCTTAGGGAAAGACGCCAAGGTCTAGACCGGTCCTGCTACTTGAGCGGTGCCCCCCATTAGACGCTGCCTAAGGTTTCACGATCCGAAGGGACTTACGATGCAACCAAAGCGGTAAGCATTTGGATACGGCCCTCCCAGAACAAACCATTTCCCTTGCAGACGGCAAGCGGTAGCAAAAGGGGTAGCGTCGAGAGCAGGATTTCAAGCCCACAGAAGATCGCACCGTCCGATTCGGGAACCAACGCAAGGGAATAGTCGCTAGCAATCCCCAATTGGGCAGATTGCAAAAACGTTGCCTCGGAAAACGGTTGTACGATCAGCCGGAAGGATTCGATCGGCTTCAAAGGGCGTCAAAATCGGAAAAAACGTTTGGTTGAACCGGGGCGCTAGCCGAAACAAGGAAAGGATTGCTGCAAACGCATCTTCGGATCCACCCGAGCAAGGAGGCGCCCGCAGGGAAGCGGGCACCTGTTTGTCCTGGGAGTTCCAGGCGGCTGCAAGCAATGACAATCGCTGGATTGTCCATGGGGGGCAGTCCGGTACGTTTCCCCGCAACGTCCGAACTTCAGCCTAGTCGTCAGCGATCGGTTGGGGAACAGGGCTTGGAAACATTGGTCGA
>Ga0068872_10001278_pt1 | contig 20286 bp, 14 predicted proteins | sample NOAtaG_7_FD_66441 | JGI IMG/M metagenome (GOLD analysis project Ga0068872, IMG submission 66441) | Freshwater lake microbial communities from Lake Erie, under a cyanobacterial bloom - NOAA_Erie_Diel1S_2200h metaG | ecosystem: Environmental > Aquatic > Freshwater > Lake | place: USA: Ohio, Lake...
CCCCCCCGCCTCTCCCCACTGGCTGCACCCGCCGATCCGCCGCCTTCAAGGCGCCTGTGGGGCCGCACACCGCAACGCTGACGTGAAGCGACAGCGGACGGGCTTGGCCGTTGTTCTGCGGGCGAGGCGAAAACTGCCGGCCCTGCGGCCCGGGTTGATGGCGTGGGTGAGAAGCGAGTCGGCACGGGGGGCGGGGAGGTCGGGTTGTGCGGGTTGCGCGTTTTGCGCAGCCTTTTCCCTTTATCTGGCAAATGTGGCCTGCTCCGCGCGTGCTCACCTTCAGACGCAGGCAGGTTTGTCCGATTGTCCCAGCGGGTACGGCTCTGAGGTCCGACTTGCATCGCAAGGCGGGCCGCCGGGGCCAGGACAGCAAGGACGCTCACCAATCCCAAGGACTCACGATTATGCCGATCGAAAAGGAAGTGCTGACAACCGGCGAGGTCGCCAAGATCTGTCAGGTGGCGCCGCGGACGGTCTCCAAGTGGTTCGACTCCGGAGCCCTGAAGGGGTACCGGATCCCGGGGTCCAAGGATCGCCGCATCCCGGTGTCGAACCTGATCAAGTTCATGAAGGAGAACAACATCCCGCTGGACGGGTTCCGCTCGAATAAAACGCGGGTGCTGGTGGTGGATGACGAGGCAGACGTCCGCGACATTCTCGCCCGCACGCTGACCGAGCAGGGCCGCTTTGAGGTCAAGTCGGCCTCGACGGTGTTCCAGGCGGGCATCGAGGCGGAACGCTTCCGTCCGCATGTCATCCTGCTGGATCTGCACCTGTCGGACGAAGAGAGCACGGCGATGCCGTCGATCATCCGAACCGAGGATGACCTGCAACTCACCCGACTGATCGCCATGAGCGGGAAGCTCAACGACCAGCAGGGAGCCTCGCTGCGGTCACAGGGCTTTGACAGTTTCCTCCGCAAGCCGATGCCGGTTCGGGCGGTGATCGAGGCCATCGATGCCGCGACAGCGCTGGTGCACTGACAGCCGGCGCTTGCCCATTTCCATCTCCGCACTCTCCTCTTCCGCCAACCACTCCACGGGGCGGACGACGCGGGCGAGGCTTGGCGGTGTCGGGCGGTGAGCCGGGCGGGCGCAAGGAACACCACAAGGGTCACTCCACCAGGGCCGCCGAGCATGAATCTCGGCGGCCCTGTCTGCGTTGACGGAGGGCGAAGGACTATGCCGGGGATGAGCGGGGGCTGGGCGCAGCCGGCGAGGGCGGGAGACGATGGCCTTACCCGGGCGTGGGGACCGTGTCGTCGACACACCCACACTCTCGCTTGCTGCCGGGGGGGGCCCCTGGAGCAGAGGCCATGTGGAACACGACAGTTCGACGTGTGGTTGTCGCCGTGGCGGCGGGATGGGCGGCGAGCGGCGCGTCGGCTCAGCCGGGCTTCCGGTTCCTGCCGATCGATCCGTACATCACCACCCACGCGACGGCGATCTCACCGGATGCCCGGTTCGCGGTGGGCACGGGGATAGGCAACCTGGGGGTGGGCAACGGCCAGTGGATCTACGAGTTGCGACTGAACAACACCGGTCCGCTGGGGTTTCTGCCTCGCGCGTTCGTGCAGGTGGGCACGACCTACCACACCAACCCGCAGGCGGTGGGCAACGACGGGACGGCGTTCGGCAACGCGCTGGTGGGGCTGCCCAATGGCGGGTTCCCCCCGGTGTGCGGGTGGTTCAACTCGCCGACGTGGGGGTTCTTCCAGCGGTTGCCGGCAGCGCCGGCGGACACATTCGCATTCGCGGGTGTATCGCCGGACGGCTCAGTGATCGTGGGCAACTCCAGCGGTCCCGGGGCACCGTCGCAGGGCGGGCGGTTCACGATCGGACCTAGCACGCTGAGCTTCCAGCCGCTGGGACTGACACGAGCGGTGACGGCGGGGACCACGCTGAGCGGTGAGCAGTACGTGATCGGGATCGATGGGCAGAACAACGTCGTGCGGGTGTCGCTGGCGGGAAATCCCACGACGGTGATTGCGCCGGCACCATTCAACGTGCACGCGGTTTCGGCAGACGGATCGACCATCGCCGGGACCGATGCGACCGGCCAACCGATGCGCTGGCGCAACGGGACCGTGCAGCCGCTGGACGCAGGCGGGCTGCTGAACCTGAGGATCACGGGCATCTCCGTCGACGGCGGAACGATCATCGGCTGGGGGGATCGTGTTGCAGGCTTTGGCTTCTGGAACGGGCGTGTGTGGCAACCCGGACAGCCCGGACGGGACCTGTGGGAGATCTTTCCGGAGCCTTTTCCGGGGGCACGGACCGGCGGATTCACTCGGCTGACGGGACTGTCTGCGGATGGGACGACGCTGGTGGGCAGCGTGGGCGACTTGAACGTCAACAGCCCGAACCACCAGCCCCGAGCGTTCACGGCGGTGCTGCCTCTGTGGCAGGGCGACTCTTGCACCAATCCAATGCCGGTGAGTTATGGCACGACGATCTCGTCAACCCGCAATGCCCTGCGGAACTCGAACCTGAATTCCAACTGCTCGATCGCCGAGGGCGCCGCGCCCGACGTGATTTTCTCGTTCGTGCCCCTGGCCAACGAGAGCGTGGTGATCGACACATGCGGGTCAGACTTTGATACGACGCTGCAGGTGACGACCGCTCCCGGCGGGTGCGGGGGCACGTTCGTGGCGTGCAATGACGACGCCTCGCCGGCGTGCGGGAGCTTCAACGCGTCGCGGGTCAGCGTCAACGTGTTCGCCGGGCAGACGTACTGGATCCGCGTCAGCGGTTACCAGGGCTCGCGGGGCACGGTGCGACTGAACATCACAGCGCCCAACCGGCCGGTGAACGACACCTGCTCGACGCCGCTGGAGATCGAACCGGGCTTTTCTCGGGAGATCCTTGCGACCAACGCACTGACCGATTCGTTCCCGCCCCGTTGTCAGGGGGGCTTCACGCTGTTTCAGGACGTGTGGTACACGACCACGGCTCCGGACTTCGGGACAATCACCGTCTCGAACTGTGGGGGCGGCGGGAACCAGGGGATCAACATCTATCCGATCGACGCGTGCCAGACCGGCGCTGCGCCGATTGCCTGCGCCACCGCCGGCTGTCCCTCGGGCGGCGGCGCCAGCGCGTGGGTGAACTGCACGCCCGGCCAGCGGTTCCTCATACGCGTCGGCGGGCTGTTCGGGGCCAGCCCGAGCGGGCTGATCACGGTGCGGTACTCCTGCGACGCGCCCAATCTGGACAGCTACTTCTTCGCGGTCAATCAGGACAACCCGGTCGGCCATTGGCGCTTCAACGACTCGGGGTCGGCCACGGCCGCGTCCGCACGGGTGACCAGCACCGCGAACAACTGGTGCGGGGACTATCCCGGCATGTACTGGAACAACCCCGGACGCAGCGCCGCCGGGCTTTGGGGCAAGAGCCTCGAACTCAGCGGCCAGCCCAACCAGGGCGTCGCCCGCATCTGGGCCCCCGCCCCAGCGGACAACGTCTGCGGCATCTTCGGGGCATACACCCTGGAGGCGTGGATCCGCACCACCTCGACCGCCCCGGGGGTGATCATCACCCAGCGGGGCGCCGACCAGGACCAGTCGCTCACGCTGCTCTACTCCTACAACCCCGTCGGCCCGCAGCCCGTCGGCCACGTGGCCTTCGTACTCGACGGCCCCGGCGTGTTCACCGGCGCGATCTCCACCGCCACGCTCAACGACGGCCGGTGGCACCACGTTGTCGGCGTGCGCGAGTTCCTGCTGTTCAGCGGCGGCTGGCGTTACAGCATCTATGTGGACGGCGTGCTGCAGGGCGTCAACAACCTGGTCGGCGTGGGCTCACGGGCGCCGACGGCCGTGAACGGCGACAACTGGTGGCAGATCGGCTATCACGGACCGTGGGGCATCGGCTTCACCGGCCAGATTGACGAAGTGGCCACCTACTGCGCGGCGTTGCCGCCGGACCGCATCGGGGCGCACTACAGCATCGGCTACCGGCAGTGCAATCCGGCGGACGTGGCGGGCATCGGCGGCACACCGCAGCCCGATGGCTTCCTGACCGGTGACGACTTCAACGCGTTCATCTCCGCCTTCGCAGCGGGGGACACGACCATCGCCGACATCACCGGCATCGGCGGCCCGCCCAATCCTCGCGACGGGCTGATCACCGGGGACGATTTCAACCTGTTCATCGCGTCGTTCGCCGCGGGCTGCCCGTGAAAGTCTTGCCCCGTCACGGGGCGCGGCCGGTCATCATGGGCCGGTGATCACCAGATTCAAGTCGTCAAAGTGCACCGCGCCGGCGGCGGTGGCGGGCTGGCGGAAGGAGAGTTGGATGCGGGCGGAGACAGCGCCGGCCGGTGCGGTGGCGGAGAGGGTGACCGGCAGGTGGACGTCGCACGCGGAGGAGGCGGTGAGGGCGGTGACGGTGACCGGGGAGCCGATGGCGCCGCCGGCGAGGTTGAGGAACTGCAGTTCCACCTGAGCAGTGTTGGCCCCGGCGAGGCGATCGCTGCAGGGGTGGCGGGCGAAGACGCTCAGGGCGAGGTTCTGGCCGGGGCGGACGGGGACGGCTTGCCGGGCGCCGGAAAGGTTGGACCCGCCGGTGAACTGGCCGAAGAGCTTGAGCGAATTGCCGCCGGTGCGGGGGCACTGGCCGTTTCGGGAGACGTTGCCGATGGTGTTGCCGAAGAGCGTCCAGCCGGTGATGGGGCCGGTGGAGCCCAGGGCGGGCACGCCGGCCTCGAAGGAGGGGTTGACCACGAGGGTGAGGGGGCGCTGGAAGGCCATGCCCGCGACCTCGGTCTCGCGGTGGGCCAGTTCGACAGCGCGCTGGTCATCGGTGTTGGTCTGGCCGTCGGAGTTGGTGTCGCGCGGGGCGGCGGAAACGCGGAAGAGGTCGTCGACGGTGAAGCGGCCGTCGCCGTCCTGATCGGCATCCGCAAAGCCGGGGAGGCGGGTGACCATGGCCCAGTCAACCAGGTACTGAAAGGTGCGGTTCTGGGCGATGCTGCCGGCGGGCTGCAAGTCGGCGGAGAAGGCCTGCTGCCACTCGCTGCCGGGGGCCCAGAAGTTCATCCGCAGGTTCATGGCGTCATTGGGCACGCGGTCGGTGCGGTCCATGACCACGCGGCCGTTGAACAGCCAGCGGACGCGGTTGGGGTACCACTCGATGCGGTAGGTGTTCCACTGGCCGAGCTGGGCGGTCTGGGATGCGGCGACCTGCACCGGCGAGCCGGCTCCGAGGAACTCGTTGACGTAGACGTTGGTCCACAGCTCCGTGGTGGGCAGGGGCGCGGGGTTGGGCCCCTCGGCGAGGTTGAGGCTGGTGAGAATCTCCCAGTCGATCTCATCCTGCTCAAGCACACCGTTGCCGACATCGCGGATGGTGTAGGTGAAGACGCTGGCGACCAGTCCCCGGGGCTGCGGCACCGGGGCCATGGGCGGCTGCACGCGGGCCTCGAAGGCGATGCCGGCGCCGACGGGGTAGAAGGTTCGGGTGGCGATCTCGCTGCCGAGGAAGCTGCTGCCGGGTGCGCCGGGGTTGAAGGTGTCAAGCCGGAGCACGGCGGCGCCGTTGGTCACGGCGATGGGCGAGGTGGCCGGACGCAGGAATGTGCGACCAAGGGGCGGATGGCCGGCGGCAGGACCGCCCCAGAGCGTGCGGTTGACATCCGGGCCGGCGGTGGAGAAGTCGTCGCGGAAGAGGAGTGTTTGCGCATCAGCCTGCCCGGCCAGCGCCAGCAGGGCCGTTGCAGAAAGGACAAGCGGGCTGGAAGGGAACTTCAACACGCAAACGCACATTTCCCTGAGTGTACCGCCGGAGACCTGACCGACCAGCAAACCGGCGGAGGATGTGAAAAGGCTTGCGTAACTGTTTCAGGGCCAGTACACTCTCCCGTACATCGGCCGCTTGCCCCATTCGGGATGCGTGGGCCGGTGCAGCGATCGCCCCCCAGCCCCTCCCCACCCCCACCCCCCTCTCGCTCCCCCTCTCCCACCCTCGCCCCCACCCCCCCACCCCGCCCTTCCTTGGCCGTTGGCCCTTTCTGGCTCATTCCACCCGAGGTTCCCCATGTTCACACCTGCCCGCCGATCGGCCCTGCTGGGCCTGCCCCTGCTGATCATCAGCCTGATGCTGTGCGTGCCCGGCCCGGCCCGGGCACAGGCGGGCAAGGCTGACGCGGGCACCGCAACGCCCAAGCAACCCGGCCCCGGGCCGTACAGCGTGAAGACCGACGAGCGGGGCGTGTGGTGGTTCCATGATGGTGCGGGGAACCGGTTTTTGTCCATGGGCGTGAACAACGTCACGCCGGCAGCGTGGAACCCGGGGCCGGGGACGACGTACTACAACGCGGCCGTGCGGCAGTTCAAGGGCGACATGGCGGCGTGGGCCACCGCTACACGCACGCTGCTGCAGGACCATGGCTTCAACACGCTGGGCTGCTGGTCGGCCCCGGGAATCCCCGACGGGCGGGGGCTGGTGCGGACGGTGGTGCTGTATCTGGTGGGGCATGAGATGACGCGGTGCCTGCAGCCGCTGCGGCCGGGCATGGAAGAGATGATGCGGACCAGCCTCCGCGAGATGATGGCGCAGTATCCGGATCGCGGCCACATTCTCGGGGTGTACTTTGACAACGAGATGCCGTGGTTCGGCCGCAACGGCTGGGACCGCAACCCGGGCGACACGCTGCTGGAGACGGCGCTTGACCTGCCAGACAGCGATCCGGCCCGCGGGGCGACGCTCAAGTGGCTGCAAGACCGCCACGGCACGCCGGCCAAGGCGGCGGCGGCGTGGCAGGTCGAGTTGAACACGTGGGAGAGCCTGCGAGGCGTCACCCTGCGCGGGCGGATGGCGGCGGGTCTGGTGGCCGATCGCACCGACTTCACGGCGATGCTGGCGGATCGGTTCTACGCGGCGGCTTCGAAAGTGGTCTCGGCGGAACTGCCGGGGATGCTCAAACTGGGCAGCCGCTTTGCGGGCGACGCGCCGGACGCGGTGATTCGGGCGGCGGGGGCGGCCAGCGATGTCATGTCGCTGAACAGCTATCCGATGGCGTACCGGTCCAACCCGGACCAACTGGCGCGGTTCTGGCTGCTGGGGGGCAAGCCGATCATGATCACCGAATACAGCTTCCGGGCCCGCGAGAACACGTCGGGCAACCCGAACACCCGCGGCGCCGGCATGGTGGTGGACACCCAGGCGCAGCGTGCCGAGGGGTACACCGGCTTCGTCGGCGACACGATGACCTGGCCGATGGTCATCGGCATGCACTGGTTCGAGTTCGCCGATCAGTCCCCCCAGGGGCGATTTGACGGCGAGGACTCCAACTATGGGATTGTGGACGTGGAGAATCGACCGTACACCACCCTGCTGACGGCTATGAAGGCGACCAACACGGCGGTGTTCGCGGCCCACGGCTCCACCTCGCGCACGACGCCGACGGAGATGCCCAAGCCCCGGGCGGTGCGGTACGACCCGGGACAGCACCCGGACCGCCCGTCGACGATGGACCTGCTGGCCGGGCCGATGTCGCGGGAGCTCGGCACGTGGAACGCCCCGGATGCGTCGGTCTCGGTGGCGCGGGAGGGGACGGCGTTGCGGATCACCTATGCGGCAGGCACGCAGTATGGCGTGGGCGTGGATGTGTACGGGCCACTGGCCTGGCAGCGGCGGGGCGTGCCGGCGCCGGCTGCAGATGTGGACGGGTACACGGCAGTTGTGCTGCAGGCGACGGCGCCCAAGGGCGTGCAGATGAACCTGACGGTACTGGAAGCGGCGGCGGCGGCCCCGGGCCAGGCCAAGTACGACGTGGGCGCCGGCGATGACGGCGAGGCGTACATCAGCCTGCCGCTGATCGGGACCGGCAAGCCTGAAAGCTACCGGGTACCGATCAGCGAACTGCTTGGCCAGGGTGCGTGGGGCAATCAAGGTGGGGCTCGCATCATTGAGATGACGGCCCTGCGCAACGTCGGGATTCAGATTCAGGGGCAGCCCGCCGAGGGCGTGGTGGTGGTGACCGGGCTCCGGCTGGAGCGGTAAGTCACCCGACTTCGTCCGACCTTCACCCGGCACACGCTGTCGGCCGGAACATTCCCAAAGCTCTTCCCCTGAAGCGGCCCCCTCGATTCGAGCTTCCCCAAGGCGTGGTCGAGATGCGAGACGGCCGGCGACACCCCGCTGGCCGGCATGGGCAAGGTGTGCCGGCCACGAGCGGCCGATGTGCGGCGATCCAGCGATCGCCGGCGAACGGCTTGCAGAGCTGCAACCGCTTACACCGCGGCCGCCGGACGGCCTGTTCCTGCCGCGTGAAATTCCTTTCAGATTTCCCGGGCGGCCCAGTTGACAGGCTGGGGAACTTCAGGTAATGTGTAGGGTCTGTGTAACAGTTACAGCGGTGTTTCATGGTGACTCACCGCGATATCGCTGAAGCCGCGGGTGCTTCTGCTGAGGTGGCTGGGTTGTCCGGTTCATGTCGAACTGCGGAGCCCCGCGTCGGAGTTTCCCATGGCGTCCGTCAGACAACTGGCCAAACGTGTGGGCGTGTCGGTGGCGACTGTTTCGCGTGCATTGAACAACGACGTCGGCGTGAACCCCGCGACGCGGGAGAAGATCCTTGCTGCTGCCAACCGTGCCGGCTACACGCCGTCGGTGGGCAAGCGGATCACGACGGTGATCGGGCTGGTATACCCCGGGGAGCCGGTTCGCCCGGATTATGGCGCGTTCGACTCGCTGCTTCTCAACGGCATCCTGCGGGGTGTCGCCGAGCAGCGATTTGATGTGAAACTGATCAGCATCCAGCGGGACAAGCTGCCCAGCGAGGCGTACACGCAGTTCTTTATGCGCAAGGGCGTTCGCGGCGTGATTCTGCGTTCGTTTGATCAGCAGCGCAGGCTGGTGACCGAGATCGCCGAGGAGGGCTTTCCGGCCATCGTGGTGGCTGATCGTTTTGATGATCCATCGGTGAACTTCATCGCGTGCGATTCGCGGGACGATTCGCGGCGAGCGGTGGAGCACCTGATCCATCTGGGCCACCGTCGGATTGCCTGCGCGGTTCACAATGTGGCTGACACCGATCACCGGGACCGCCTGGCCGGCTACCGCGAAGCCATGCAACTGCATGGCATTGAGATTGACCCGTCGCTGCTGCTGGAAATCGTGGCTTCCCCTGAAGGCGGAGCCAACACGATCACGCAGTTGCTCAGCCAGCCCCGCCCCCCCACCGCTGTGTTCTTCACTGACCCGCTGGCGACGGTCGGCGGACTTCGGCGTTGCCATGAGCTGGGCGTCAAGGTGCCGACGGAACTGTCGGTCATCGGTTTCGATGACGGCGACACGCGGCAGCACACCTGGCCGGCCTACACGGCCGTCTGCCAGGACGCCCAGATGCTCGGGTATGAGGCCGCCTTGTGGCTGACCCGCACGCTGGCGTCGGCGGAGAAGTCCGCGATCCGTCTGGTGCGGTCGACCATTCTGGACCTGAATCGCTCAACAGCCATCCCGCCGCCGATTCCCATCCGCATCACGCCTGACGGCTCTCGTCTGTCCGCCGCCTCGATCGCCTGATCCTTTCCCCGCCGGTTCTCGCGCCGGGTGGTCCTCGTCTGCCCCTTCCGCTCATCCCAATGCACCTTGCGATGGAGATTCGAACATGAACACCCGCCGCGGATTCACGCTGATTGAACTGCTGGTGGTCATCGCGATCATCGCCCTGCTGATCGGCATCCTTCTGCCGGCACTGGGGCGGGCCCGCGACGCCGCACGCGACACGGTGTGCAAGAACGGCATGCGGCAGTTGACCATCGCGCTGATGACCTACGCCAACGACTACAAGGGAAAACTGCCGCCGATCCTGGACAACGCGCCGGACACGCAGACGGGACGGCTGAGCATGATCTGGTTCGACGAGGCCCGCATCGGCTCGTATCTGCCGCAGATGGATTCGTCGAACATCCTGCCGGGCAACACGCGGTCCAACACCGTGGGCGGCGGCATCATGGCGTGCCCGAACCACCCGTTCGCGGGCCGCTCGTACACAATGAACTACTGGGCGGCATCAGCGGGCACGTGGCGGATCGTCAGCGGCCGTCTGCTGTCGTTCAAGCCGGGCTCAACCGAGGTGGACCCGACTGAGGGCCAGCGGGGTTCGGCGTGGGATGTGAACGTCAATGAGGCGTCCTCCATGCTGCTGCTGGGCGAGGCGTGGGGGCTGTTCCCCTCGGAGAACCCGGCGGACCGCCGCTGGTTCACCATCGGCCAGATCGGCTTTGCCGGCACGCCGGGCGAGCGATTCGGCGGCGGTGCGGGCATCCCGGCTGATGCCTCTCCCGGCCCCTGGCGGGGCAACTCGCCGGAGCTGGCAGGCGTCCCTCAGAACGGTATCAAGAGCTACATCCCGTACTACCGTCATCCGCGCCGCAGCAACGACGTCGCGGCAGTCCGCGGTGCAGCGAACTTCGGCTTCGCCGACGGCAGCGTGAATTCGCGCACGGTCGACGAGCTGATCGACCAGCGGACCGGCCGGAGCACCCTGAAGGTGCTGTGGTCGCCCAAAGACCGGCAGATTCAACCCAACCCGTGACCCATCCCGCCCAGCGGCGGAGCGTGGAAGCGCCGCCGCATGAACAGGGAGCGTCCTCAACCCGCACATCGGTGCACTGACAGATTCCGGATCCGACACGCACACGAAGGAGACAGAGCATGAAGATCGTCGCAGCCACCGCGTCCATGGCCCTTATGCTGACCGCCGGCTCCGCGCTGGCACAGGAGAATGTCCTGTTCAACCCCGGGTGGGAGTCCACCTCGAACCCATCGCCTTTCCAAGGCTGGTCGGGCTTCGGCAACGTCTTCCGTGAAACCTCGGCCGCCATCTCGGGCGGCTTTGGCGCCAAACTGTTCGGCAACTTCGCCGCGGTTCAGAACTTCTCCGGCCTGACGCAGGACCTGCCCGCCGGCCCGAACCAGACCTGGACGATCACGGCCTCAGCCAAGCACCTGAGCACCGATGCGATGACCGGCGGCAACCGCCTGGTGATCAAGTTCGACTATGTCGACAGCAGCGGAACCGTGCTGGGCTCCTCCGAGGAGACCACTCTGCTGACCGCCCTGTCGCCGACTGACACAGTGCTGAGCGGCACCGCCACCGGCACCACCCCTGAAGGCACGGCCTTCGTGCGTGCGGCCATCGTGTTCATCCAGGAGAGCGACTTCGCCGGCGGCGCCGCAAACGTGGACGACGTGCAGGTGTCCAGTTCGCTGCCGGTCACGCCGCCTCTGATCAACGGCGGCTTTGAGACCCGCGGCCCCAGCCGCTGGAACCAGTTCAATTTCGCCGGTCGCTCGACCATTCTGCCCCGCACGGGCACGGCGGGGGCGGTCACCGGCGGCCTGTCCAACGGCGGCTTCAACCTCAGCGGCATCTTCCAGGATGTGCAGGCCTCGGCCGGCCAGACGTGGACGGGCAGCGCGTTTGTGCAGAACCTCGGCCTGCTGAACCCGCTGACCGGCGAGGACTGGGCGGTGCTGAACATCGAGTGGAAGGACAGCGCCAACAACACGATCTCGTTCGTGAGCGTTGACGCCGTCCGCGCGTCCACCCCGCTGAACGAGTGGATCCCGGTGACCGTCAGCGGCACCGCCCCTGAGGGAACTGTGAGCGCCCGTCTGGTGGCGCTGTACTTCCAGCCGGCCATCGGCGGCGCCCCGCAGCCTCCCGGCCAGGTGTTCTGGGATGACTTCTCGATGACCCTCACGCCCGCCGGCTGCTCGGTCGCGGACGTTACCGGCATCGGTGGCCCGCCCGCCGGCCCGGACGGCCTGCTGACCGGTGACGATTTCAACTCGTTCATCTCCGCGTTCGCCGCGGGCGACCTGCTGGCCGACATCACCGGCATCGGCGGCCCGCCCTCCAGCCCGGACGGCCTGATCACCGGCGACGACTTCAACGCCTTCATCTCCGCCTTCGCCGCCGGCTGCCCGTAAGCCTTCAAACCGCCCGACTCGCGGCCCCGCGGCACGGCGCCCGTGTGGACCACAACCGTGAGTTCGGCTGCCCGGACGTACGCCGACATGGCGGCGGACCCTGACCGGTCCGCCGTCGTTTTCCGCCCCCTGTTCCCCTCCGCCCACGTCGTCGGGCTGTCCTCCCGACGGCCGGCCTCCCGCCCATGGCCACCCAAACCCCGGATGCCCACGTCCCCTCGTCTGCCGCGGCAGGCTCCGGCCCGGCGGGCCATGCCTCGGATGGCGGTGTCCGAGCCCGCCTGACCCGGGCGGTGGACCTGCTGCCGTTCTCGTTCGGCGGGCTGCTGATCTGCGCTCTGGCGGTGGTGTCGGGCGTGATGGTGGCGGCCAACCCGGCGCCGCGGTCGTCGGGGCCGGAGCTGTGGACATTTGCCCGCCTGCACCACGAGATGTACGAGCCGATCATCCGTCAGTGGAACGCGGGCGAAGCTGATCCGTCACGCCATCTGACGCCTCTGCTGCTGAGCATGCCGGCGCTGGAACGGCGGATGCTTTCGGGGTTCCTCTCGGGCATGCCGACGGCGGAACTGCTGGAAGTTGAGCGGCGGGTCGCGGCACGGGCGTTCGTCGGTCCGGTGGACTCGGTGGGCTTTGTGGACCTGACCGAGCGGCTGCGCGCTGACGGCCTGCTGGACCGCATCAACGCTCCGTCGTTCAGCCCGTGGAGCAGCCGGGGCCGGATCTTCGGGATTCCGCATGACGTGCACCCGGTCATGCTCGGCTACCGGGCGGACATTGTGGAAGCGGCGGGCATCGACGTTTCGAAGATCCACACCTGGGAGGACTTCGCCAGGGAGATGGCCCCGCTGATGGTCGACAAGGACGGCGACGGCAAGTCCGATCGCTGGCTGATCAACTTCTGGCCAAGCCAGTCGGACCTGATTGAAGTGCTGCTGCTGCAGGCGGGCGGCGGGTACTTTGACGAGGCGGGCGTGCCGACGGTGAACAGCGAAGCAAACGCCCGCGTGCTGGCCACGCTGGTGACGTGGTGTGTCGGTGAGCCGTACCCCAAGGGCAAGAGGATCGCGGGGGACGCCCCGGACTTCTCGGCCTCGGGCAACGCCTTGAAGCTTGAGGGGTACGTGGTGTCGGCCCTGATGCCCGACTGGATGTGCAACATCTGGCGGAATGAGATTCCGCAATTGGCCGGGAAGGTGAAACTGATGCCCCTGCCGGCCTGGCCCAAGCCGCTGCCCAGCCAGCGGAGGACCAGCGTTTGGGGCGGCACGATGCTGGGAATCGCCCGCACGGCCAAAGACGTGGATGCGATGTACGAGGTGGCCAAGCGGCTGTACCTCTCGGATGATCTGGCACGTACGCTGTACACGGTGGGCGACATCATCACGCCGGTACGCGACCACTGGTCGGACCCGATCTTCGACAAGCCCGACCCGTTCTTCTCCGGCCAGCCCAAGGGCCGGATGTACATCGACCTTGCGGGGGATGTGCCGGCCCGCAGTTCCTCCCCGTACTACATCCTGGCACAGGCACGGGTGCAGGACGCCCTGCTCTCACTGAAAGACCACGCCGAGCGACGTCTGCCGGTGACGGTTGAGGATCTGCTGCCCGAGGCGCGGCAGCTGCTGGAGAACGCCCAGCGGGCCGTGCTGGTGCAGATGCGGCGCAACACGTTTGTTGACCTGCCCGCCGGGCTGGACGCTCCGACCGAGCCCCAGAGAGGAGCCGCCCAGTGACACCCGCCCTCCCCGCCTCCGGCCCGCTCGGCCCGCAGGCCTCTGCGGCGGCGCCCCGTCGGCGCTCGCTCAGCGGCCCGGCGCTGGCCGCGTGGCTGCTGCTGGCCCCATGGCTGATTCTGTTCGCCCTGTTTGTGCTGTGGCCCCTTGGCGAGGCGGCCCGCCTGGCGGTGCTGCAGACCTTCGGGCCGTCGGCGACGAACTTTGTGGGCGGCCGGAACTTCTCGGCCCTGTTTGCCGATCCGCTATTCTGGATCGCGGTGCGGAACACGGCCATCTATGCCGCCACTTCGGTACTGATTCAGTTGCCCCTGGCGCTGGGGCTGGCGATGCTGCTGAACCGGCCTGATGTTCGCGCCCGGGCCGCGTTCCGGCTGATCTTCTTCTCGCCGTCGCTGGTTGGGGTGGTGTATGTCGCGATGATCTTCGGCATCATGTTCGAGAAGCGGACGGGGCTGATCAACCGGGCCCTGCACTCGACCATCGGCTGGGATCTGGAGTACCCGTGGCTGCAGAACGCCATCATGGCGGCGCTGGTCATCGCGTCGCTGTGGCAGTGGGTCGGGTTCAACATGGTGTACTTCCTCGCCGCCCTCCAGAACGTACGGCAGGACCTGATGGAGGCCGCTCGCATTGACGGGGCCGGCCCTTGGGCCCGGTTCCGGCTGGTCACGCTGCCGGCGATCCGACCGGTCGCGGGGTTTGTGGTGCTGCTGTCGGTGATCGGGTCGTTCCAGCTGTTCGAGCTGCCGTACTTGATGCTGAACAGCTCGGCCGGCCCAGAGAACCGGGGCCTGACGATCGTGATGTACCTGTACCAGACCGGCTTTGAGATCGGCGATCTGGGCTACGCCTCAGCCATCGGCTGGGTGCTGGCCGTGCTGCTGGTGGTCTGCGCCGTGGCGCAGCGGCTGCTCTCGCGGGGGGAGGAAGACGCGGCATGACTCGCTCCGTCTCCAACTCGCGCACGGCCGCCTTCGTGGGCGTGCATGGCCTGCTGCTGATCGCTGCCGCGCTGATGCTGACGCCGTTCGTCTGGCTGCTGTGCGCCGCGTTCAAGCTGAATGAGGACGTGGTCGCTTCGACGTTCCTGCCCCTGAACCCGGAGGGGTTCCTCGGGGTTGCGTGGAACCGGCTGACGGTCATCCACTTCCGCACCCTGCTTGGCAGCCTGGGGCTGGGTCGGGCGGCCCTGATCTCCGTCTTCCTTTCGGCCACCACCGCGGCCCTGGCCACGCTGCTGTGCGCTGCCGCGGGCTATGCCCTTGCCAAGCTGCAGTTCCGGGGGCGGACCTGGGCGGCGGCGCTGGTGCTGGCCGCGGTGACGATCCCCGGCCCGCTGCTGCTGGCGCCCAGCTATACGGTGCTGTACCAGATCAGCCTGCTGGACTCGTACTGGGGGCTGATCCTTCCGGCGGCAGCGCCGGCGTTCGGCGTGTTCCTGTTCCGTCAGGCGATGACCTCATCGGTTCCGGACCAGTTGCTGGAGGCGGCCCGCATCGACGGCTGCAGCGAACTGCGGCTGTTCTCGCTGATCGCCCTGCCGCTGGTGCGGCCAATGGTCGGCGCCTTCATGCTCATCACGTTCCTGGGCGCCTGGACCAACTACATTGGCCCGCAGATCGTGCTGCAAACCCCGGCCAAGTTCCCCTTGGCTGTCTTTATCGCTCAACTCAAGGGCACATACTACCAGGACTACGGCCTGCTGATGGCCGCCACGCTGGTGTCCATCATCCCGGTGCTTGGCTTGTTCCTGCTGCTGCAGCGCGAGTTCATTTCCGGTCTGACCTCGGGTGCCGTGAAGGGCTAGTCCCGCTCTCAGGCCCTTGCCCCCCCCACTCGTCCCGTCCGTGCGTTCCACCTCCCCAGCCGCAAGCCACCGATACGAAAGCTCATCCATGACCAGCCACATTCCCTCGTTTCCCGCTGACTTTGTGTGGGGCGCCGGCTCCAGCAGCTACCAGATCGAAGGCGCTGTTGACGCCGACGGGCGAGGCCCCAGCGTGTGGGATGTCTTCTGCACCCGGCCCGGGGCGGTGGTGGGCGGCGAGACGGGCGTGCACGCCTGCGACCACTACCACCGCTATCAGGAGGATTGCGCCATTATGGGCCGGATCGGCCTGAAGGCGTATCGCTTTTCGGTGGCGTGGCCCCGCATCTTCCCCGATGGCACCGGCACACCCAACTGGGCCGGGCTGGACTTCTACAGCCGGCTGGTGGACGCCATGCTCGCGCAGGGCGTTCAGCCGTGGCTGACGCTGTTCCACTGGGACATGCCTCAGGCTCTGCAAAACCGGGGCGGCTGGCTGAACCGCGACAGCGTGCAGTGGTTCACGGATTATGCCGCGGCGGTCACCTCCCATCTGGCCGACCGGGTTGGGCACTGGATGACGCTCAACGAGCCGCAGATCTACATCAACCTCGGACACGCCACAGGCGTGCACGCACCGGGGCTGAAGCTGTCGATGCGGGAGCAGTTGCTCGCCTCTCACCACACGCTGATGGCTCATGGCTCAGCCGTTCGCGCGATGCGAACTGCAGCGAAGCGACCGGTGCAGATCGGCTGGGCCCCAGTGGGGCGTGTGGATTACCCGGTGACAGAGCACCCGGACAATGTCGCCGCCGCGCGGCGGTCCACCTTCAGTGTCGACAAGCCCGGTCACTGGACCAACACATGGTTCGCTGACCCGGTGATCTTCGGACACTACCCCGAGGATGGGCTGGCGTACTACGGGGCGGCAGTGCCCCGCATCCGTTCGGGCGACATGGAGATGATGTGCCCGCCGCTGGATTTCTATGGACTGAACATCTATTCGGGGGCACCGGTTCGTGCCGGGCCCACGGGCCAGCCCGAGGCTGTGCCCCACCCGCCCGGCATGCCGCTGACGGCCTTCCGCTGGCCGGTGACGCCGGAGTGCCTGTATTGGGGCCCGAAGTTCATCGCCGAACGGTACAAGCTCCCGGTAGTGGTGACCGAGAACGGCATGTCGAATCTGGACTGGCCGGACGTGCACGGGCACGTGAACGACCCACAGCGGATCGACTTCACGCGGAGGTATTTGCTGGCCCTTTCGCGAGCGGTGGCCGAGGGCGTGCCGGTGCAGGGGTACTTCCACTGGTCGCTGCTGGACAACTTCGAATGGGCCGAGGGCTACAAGGAGCGGTTTGGTCTGGTGCACGTGGATTACGCGACCCAGAAGCGGACGCTCAAGGCGTCGGCCCATTGGTACGCCCGGGTGATCGCCACCGGCGGAGCGTCACTTGTGGATGGGGCGGTTGGAGCGACCACCGTCCCCAAGGACGCGGTTGTCGTCAACTGATCAGGGCGAGCTGAGTAGGGCGGGCTGACACAGCATCTGCTCGCCCATGTGACAGGCCTGCGGATGGGTGCATGACGGGCTCGCCCCTGGGGCGTGAACTGCGGGCACGGATCGGCGGCTGATGCGGGTCCCGATCGTGTCGATCATGCCCGCGACGTATGGCACAAGAGCCAGCCGCACCGGTATGGTCGCGATGGTGATTCTGGATTCGGCGACAACGCCGCCCAACCCGCGACGGCTGCCTCAGTGGTCCGCGGCCGGCTGTTGATCGACTTCCTTCCGATCAGCCTTGAGGGCCGTTCCCGGAGGCCATTGGATGCGTGAGAGCAGCAGCAGCAGGCCGATGGCTGTCGCTGGCGCGGCCAACAGCCAGAACGCGGCTCGATTGGGAAACGCCGCGGCGGCCAGCAATCCGCCAACGACCATCAGCACCCCGCCGATCGTCGGCCAGAACCAGGCTGCCACCGCCAGCCCAAGCGTGATGCCGAGCACCTCAAGGTGGTGCATGAACCCGTCGCTTTCCCCCATCATCGACGCGACGTTGAACCAGCCCCAGAAGCCCGTCCACACCACCACTCCTCCACGGGCCGTCCAACGCAGAACCCGAGAGCTCACCGGCTCGACGAGCGAGTTTGGCAAGGTTGGCGATTGGCACGCCATGGGACGTTCCTTTCGTCCGTGGGACACTTCCGAACCGGCACGCCAGCCGCGGTGCCCTCCGTTCGCGCCTGATGCGGGGCCCCGATCGTTCCACCGGTTACGTTCGGTCCATCGGTCGCCCGATCCGCATCATGCTCCCGCCTGCCGGCGCGGCGTGCGAGCACCACCTTGTTCCATCCCACCAGCATGGTAACCACTCAGTCACGCGACACGACCGAGTGGAGTTGAACACGGATTGTCCCTTCACCTGAAATGGTGTGGCCTGATCAGGCTGCCGCGGCGTGTGGCGATGAGGCGGTCGATCAGTTCAGCGGATCTGGATGCTCGCAGGCAAGGGTGCAGGCGTGTGGGGTCAGAGCAAGTGCGATCTGGCACGGAGGTTGAGGACGGCCAGGGCGACCAAGCAGTACCCGATGGTGACAGACGCCAGACCAGAGGGCGTGGCGAAGGGCGGGGGGCAATGCACCGCCACTCAGCCGGGATCAGGCATCTTTGCGTGGCCTGAAGTTGCCGACTGCCCCTTGACAGACTGGGGCCTGGCGCGGCACACTCATTCTGTGCTTGTTCGTCGTAGCGCCGCCGGCCGGGCTGGAGGCTCAGCGGGCCGCGAGAGATCAGGGTGCCACCACACATCATGGCGCTGGGCAGGCCGGTTGGCTGCTGCGAGACGGGCACACTCACAGACACCGCTGGATGAAAGGAGAACAGAGATGCACACCGAGCTTCGCAACCACGGGCTTTCGGCGCTTCTGGCGATCGCTTCGCTCACCGGAACGGTGTGGGCACAGCCCGCCCAGTTCCAAGTCAACGGCATCCCCGACTTCTCGCAGTATCAGAACCCCGCGTGGCGGAACTACTGCGCACCGACCGCCGGGGCCGATCTGGTGTACTGGTTCTCCACCTCCGACCCGGCGTTGCGGCGCGGCAGCCCATTTGGACCGGGCGGCGCGGCCGACAACGGGGTGAACGCCAACATCGGAGGCGTTCCACCGGCTGCGGGCACAATTGCGCAGCTCATGGGCACCACGCCCGCGGGCGGCACAAGCCTGATCGGCTGCGCGAACGGCCTTGACGCGTACTTGGAAGCGAACGACAGCCTCGGGGGAAATGCCAATTGGAACACCCAGATGGTGCTGGCGGCGAACTTCGCGGCACCGTCCGGGCAGAACTTCTTCACGTTCCTGCAACAGCGACTTTCGTCCGGCGCCGGCGTGCTTCTGGCGGTGGCCTGGCCCAACGGTGCACCCGGCGGCTATGACGTGCCAGACAACTACAGCGGTTCGGACAGCCCCAACGCGGGCATAGGGCACGCGTTTGTCATGACCGGATACAACACACTGGGTGCCGTCCCGACGATCTCGGTCAACGATCCGGCCAACAACCTGCTGAATGCGCACAACTGGCCCGGCGAGAACACCGTGATCAACTTGAACGTGGGGATGGGGGGGCTCCCGAACGTGCTGACATTCGGTCTGGGCGGGTTCACCGGAACGGTGTACGGCGCGGTGGTGACCATCCCGTCACCAGGCCCTTTGGGACTGCTGATGATTGGCGGCACTCTGGCCGCGCTGCGTCGACGGTGACGACCGTCTTCGACCGGCGACTGCTGACCGGTGCGCGGTTTCACCCGCCGACTGGTCCGTGCCCGGCTGGTCACAGCCTCAAGCCGCATCTTCAGACTGATGGCGATGAACGCACGCCCTGCAGATGGTCTGTTGACATCAACGTCTCCCCAGATGAGTTCGACCGCACCTCGCCGATGAACGGCTCTTTGTGCGTCGCCACGACCGCCATGCGGAAACGGCTATGCCCGCCCCCGGAGCAACTCTTGCCTGATCCGAAGCTGCCTGACGCAGGCTTTGCATCAACGAAGACAGCACCTTCTGCCGGCAGCCCTCGCGTAGACAGCATGTCTGAACACTGCCCGCACCCCAAGGTGGCTGCGTCCCGCCCACTCCGGCCTCGTCAGCCTGACTGTCAGCGGCGATTGGCATGATCCGTGGGCTGCATGCGTGACGCCGAATGGCCGGCAGCGATCGTCCCGACCAATCGGCCACAAGCGATCCTCCAAGCGATCCCAACTCAAGCGTCTGCGACGGTCGCCAGTCACGTTGCACTCGACTGGCGGACCGCCTGCCCGCTTCAACGACGGCGGCGTGCCGCCAGCAAGCCACCCAGACCGAGCAGCACTGCAACCCCAGGAGAGGGGATCGGCTGGGTGGTCAGGACGATATCGTCCAGAAAGGTGGTTCGATCGTCGACTCCCGTGATGTTGCCCATGACGTCGCGAATGTACGGACTGAGGCTGTTGAAACTCAGCGTGTAGGTCATTCCTGCCTGCAGGATAAAGCTCTCACCGGTTCGGGGAAACCACGTAGTCTTTCCGTCCGTGGTCCACCAGCCGTTGCCGACCAGCTGCGAGTACGAATTGCCCCCTGCGACCACGCTTGTGTAGCTGCCGATCAGTTGCGCATTGCCGAGGGCATCAGTGATGACGACGCTGTAGTCGTGTAGTCTCCCCCCTTCCCTTGGACAACCCGGATGCCTGTTCGGTCGAGGTGCGTTGATCAGCTCGGCTCGGGCTCCAGCGGAGCCGCCCGCGCCATCGCCCTCGCGTCACCGAGCAGG
>Ga0068872_10001279_pt1 | contig 20284 bp, 18 predicted proteins | sample NOAtaG_7_FD_66441 | JGI IMG/M metagenome (GOLD analysis project Ga0068872, IMG submission 66441) | Freshwater lake microbial communities from Lake Erie, under a cyanobacterial bloom - NOAA_Erie_Diel1S_2200h metaG | ecosystem: Environmental > Aquatic > Freshwater > Lake | place: USA: Ohio, Lake...
CGGAAGTAAGAAGTAAATGAGCAGAAGAAATGCTGTGCGTGTCATGCAGGATTAACGGGCAATGTCTTTGAGCATTTGTTCCAGACGGTATTCATCCACCAGAACCTGACGGGCCTTGCTTCCTTCAAATGGTCCGACGATTCCCAGCGATTCCATCTGGTCTATGAGTCTGCCGGCCCGGTTGTAGCCGAGCTTCATTTTCCGCTGAATAAGAGAAGTGCTTCCCTGCTGGTGGGCTACAATCAGGCGGGCAGCTTCTTCAAGCAGAGGATCGAGTTCAGAAGGGTCAAATTCGGAAGAAGAACCGCTGTCATCCCCCGGTGCCTCGGGAAGCAGGTATGCCATTTCATATCCACGCTGGTTGCCAATGTAATCACAAATGTTTTCTACCTCAGCAGTGGAGATAAACGGACATTGAATCCGAACCACATCGCTGCCCATTGAGAGCAGCATGTCTCCGCCAGGAACGAGCTGGTCAGCACCGCCCTGATCCAGAATGGTGCGGGAATCAATTTTGGAAGATACCCTGAAGGAAAGTCGTGCAGGAAAATTCGCCTTGATTACCCCCGTAATAACATTTACAGAAGGTCTTTGGGTTGCCACAATCAGGTGAATTCCGATGGCTCTTGCGAGCTGGGCCAGACGTGCAATTGGCGTTTCTACTTCCTTACCCGCTGTCATCATCAGATCGGCAAGTTCGTCGATTACCAGCACGATGAAGGGAAGAAAGCGGTGCCCATTCTCCGGATTCAGTCTTCTTTCCCGGAATTTCTGGTTGTATTCCTTGATGTTCCGGCAGCCGGCATCCTTCAGCAATGAGTATCGGGCATCCATTTCTATACAAAGACTGTTGAGTGTATTTACCACTTTCTTGGTGTCGGTAATGATGCACTCATCTGCATCTGGCAGGGCAGCCAGAAAATGCCGTTCCAGTTTTGAGTAAAGGGACATTTCCACCTTTTTCGGATCCACCAGTACAAGCTTGAGCTGGCTCGGATGCTTTTTGTAGAGAAGAGATGTGAGAAGGACATTGATGCCGACTGATTTTCCCTGGCCGGTTGCACCTGCCACAAGAAGGTGAGGCATTTTTGCCAGGTCTGCAATGAAGACCTCGTTGGAAATGGTTTTACCGAGGACAATCGGCAGGTCATAATCGGACTTAACAAATTTCTCCGTGGCCATCACCGACCTTGTAGATACCATCAGCCGGTTTTTGGTTGGAACCTCAATCCCGATGGTTCCCTTGCCGGGTATCGGGGCAATAATCCGGATGCCCAGCGCCTCCAGGCTCATGGCGATGTCATCCTCCAGACTTTTGATTTTGGAAATTCGTATTCCAGCGTCGGGCACAATTTCAAAAAGGGTTACTGTAGGGCCCACCGTAGCTTTGATGCTGGCAATGGTAATGTTGTAATGCCGCAGGGTTTCAATAATCCGGTCTTTGTTGTATTCAATTTCCTCGGTGTTGATTTCAAGATCCTGAGTTCCATGATGCTGCAGTAAATCCAGTGGCGGGAATTTATATCCTGACAACTCAAGCGTAGGGTCAAACAAACCATATTTTTCCTGAAGCTGTTCGGCAGAAATATTTTCATCCAGCAGGCTGGTATCCGATATTTCTTTATCTCCGGAAGCGGCACCCACCTCAATTTTGAGGCCTTCTGTTGCACTTATTAAAATGGTTTCCGGTTCCGGACTTATTTCAAAAGGTGCTTCATTGTTTTCGGGTTCTTTGTTCAGAGTTTCCGTATGCGGCTCTGTTTGGCGATTCTCAAAAGGTGAAGCGGGTTCCTCATCACCGGGTACTTCCGGCGCTGACCAGGGCTGCTCCTGATCCCGGGTTAGGCTCTCGTCTTTTTCTTTCGTTTTTCCTTCAAGGCGTTCTTTTATGCTCTCAGGATTAACACGGTAGGCAAAAACAGCAATTATAAAACCTGCGGAAAGTATGAATATCCAGCTTCCCCATCCCAGCATTTCATTGAGAAAACGGGCAAGTTCATAACCTATCGCCCCGGAAAAAAGATCAAAAACCGACAGACCTGTACTGAACGACAAGTTGCCGAAAAACAGCGCTGAAAAAACCATCAGGGAGACAATCCGGCTGTTGAAGTGCGGTATCAGGAAAAGAAATTTCGAGAATACCATCCGGTATCCGAGGTTCAGCAGCCAGAAGGGCAGAAGAACCATGGATACGCCAAGTCCCTGCCGGATGAGCCAGTGCGAAGCAATTGCACCCATGTACCCAGCCCAGTTTTCTGTTTCTTTGCCGGCTTCCCGGATGCTTCCGGCATCAGGGCTCATCAGGCTCTGATCCTCTGCTCCCGTGAACAGGTGAGAGACCAACGCTATAAAAAGAAACAAAGCCATCGAAATGAGCAGCATTCCGCAAACCAGAATGATTTTTCTGCCAGGATTCAAAGTGCTTTTACCTTTTTTTTCCGGGGTCTTTTGGCCTGTTGTTTCCCGGATGGTATTTTTCGGTTTGTATGTATTCTGGGACATTCCCTGCCGGCTAATGCGGACAAAGTTAAAGAACGTGCCTTGGATGCGGCTTATTTTCCTTTTAATCTTTATCAAATGCTTCCAAGAACCTGTGTTATGCCAAAGTTATGATTTGCCGAAAAAGATAAACCTTGTCTTTCGTACCGAAAACAACACAAATGCACTTGCAGCAGGGGGAATCCCAGAGCCGGAAACTGTACCTGATTACATCAGGAAAAGCCTTCTTTCCTGGCAAAATAACGGCTACCCTTTCGCCAGTTTTTATTTTGATTCTGTCCGGTCTCACGGAAGTGCTGCGTTCCTGGGAGGGGTAATCAGACCCGGACCTGCGATCCTGAACGGGCCAGTCATAGTTCATGGCGACAGCAGTCTTTCCCCATCTCTGGTAGCCCGATGGATTCGTTTCCGTAAAGATGAGCCCTTTTCTGTTTCGGCTTCAGACCGGATTCCGGATTTGCTCGAAAGCCTGCCTTTTGCCGGGCAGCTTCGTTCCTCTGAGCTGGAATGGTTTGGTAATCAGGCAATCGTGCATGTGTACCTCCGGAAGTCAGGCACCAATTCCCTGAACGGAATCATCGGATTATTACCAGGGCAGAGTGACGGCCGGCTCATGCTTACCGGTAATGCCGAGGCCGACTTTACCAATTTACTCAATCGTGGTATCGGGCTCTCCCTTCGCTGGGCCCGCTTTGCAGCTTCCTCGCAGTCTTTGTTTCTGGATCTTCGGGCTCCGGCTTTGACCTATTCCGGACTGGGTATATCCGGACAATTTGAGCTTTTTCGTCAGGATTCCCTGTATTTCAGACAGAGGGCAAGAGCTGAAATCGGAATAGGGGCAGGCGGTCTCTGGCAAATACGGTTTGGTCTGCAGTCGGTGAATTCATCACAAAATCAACCAGGCATCAGGATTCGCCAGAGTGCCGGCAGCCTTGTACTTGGTCTTGGTATGGAATCTGTTGCAGCCGGCAGGATAGCGCCTGCCAGGAAGTTCTTTCATGCAGTATTTCTACCCGGCATAAAAAACATAGTAAGGGATGGCATTGGCAAAAGGACGGCACAGCATGAAATCCGTATTCAGGGCGCTGCGCCCCTCTGGCATCCTCCGGGCCGCTTCTGGCTTCGAAGTTCCCTCGATCTTGCATGGCTGCAGTCTGAAAGTCTTACCCTTGCCGACCAGTTCCGTATAGGTGGTCTCCGGTCTCTCCGCGGCTTCAACGAAAACCAGTTTTTTACAAGCAGCCATGCCCTGATGGGTATTCAGCCTCAGGTTCTGCTGGATCAGAAATTTCTTTTTTCAGTATTTGCCGAGGGACTTATGTATCAGACTGAATTACAGTGGTCGGGCTTGAAAGCATACCGGTATGCGCTTGGATTTGGAATGGGTGCAGAATTGGAATCCGGCTCCAACCTCATTCAGATTTCCATTGCCGGCGGAATTATGAAGGGCCTGAGGCCCGGATTGGGAACTTCTAAAATTCATTTTGGATATGTAGCAAGGTTTTGACCTAAATTGCCGCGTATTTTTGAAGTCATGCTCGTCATAGACATAGTACTGGCCTTTGTTTGGGCATTTGTAATTGCAGTCTTTGCAATTCCTTCCATCATTTATGTGGCACATCTTAAGAATCTATTGGATGAGCCCAACTTCAGAGCGGTTCATACCAATCTTACGCCGCGGCTTGGCGGTATGGCCATTTTTGCGGGATTCATGTCTGCCGTTACCATTTTCGGGGATGTAACTCCGCAGATTCAGCGCCTTCTTGCAAGTACACTGATTCTTTTTTTTATCGGCCTAAAAGATGATATCAGCCCGGTTTCTGCATTCAAAAAGTTTTTTGTCCAGATTCTTGCTACCGGGATTGTGATGTTTCTGGGGGATATTAAAATTAATGATTTTCAGGGTTTTCTGGGACTGGAAATGATAGATGACCGCTTTGCTTATGCATTTACTTTTCTGGTTATCGTTGGTCTCATAAATGCCTTCAACCTCATTGATGGTCTTGACGGCCTTGCCGGAAGCCTCATCCTTATTAACTCAGCCTCATTTGGCTATTTCTTTTACCGTTTCGGAGGAGCCGAATATGCTCCTTTTGCTCTTCTGGCCTTTTGTCTGATGGGAGGAATTCTGGGCTTTTTACGATATAATTTTCACAAAGCCATCATTTTCATGGGCGATACAGGCTCTCTGGTAAGCGGGATGCTGGTCAGTGCCATGGCCATACAGTTTGTTCAGATGAAGGCAGTTGAGTCTGCACCTTCCATTGCTGTTGCCATTCTAATCATCCCGGTTTTTGATACCGCCCGCGTTTTTGCCATCCGGATATTCAACGGAAAATCGCCTTTCAGTCCCGACAAAAACCATGTCCACCACATTCTGATACGCTCCGGGCTAAATCAGATGCAAACGGTCTTTCTGCTGTCGGCACTCAACATCATCACCATTCTGGCTGCCATTGCCATGGCAGATCTGGGCGATAATTTTCTGATGGCCTTCTACGCGCTTTATTTCATCATTTTCCTGATAGTCCTTCAGTTTTTGTCCCGGCGCAAAAATGCAGCTTGATTCTTCCGGTGCTCAGAGTCTGACACTCCCGCTGAATTTCATTATTCCCTCAGGCAAGGGCGATTTTGCTTCAAAGGCAAGAGTATTGTTTCATCCGGCGGGGAATACAGAGGTAATCGACGGAAGTTATATTTTTAAAGATCAGATACTTGAATACCTGCCGGTGACTCTTTCCCAGCCCGAAACGGGTAAAACAACCGGGATGCAGGAGGCATCGCTGCCCGTATTCTCCTTCACAGCAATTGTCCTCCTGATTGTGTTTCGGAATATTTTTTACAAATCGTTTCTGAAATACTTTTTCAGCCTGCAGAACAATTATGAGATTGACTTTAATGTGCAGAAAATCGGATTTCCCCCACTCGTCATGGCAATCCTGATTATCCTGCTGGCCATATCCGATTATCTCCGTTCACCTGCTTCACCTCCAATTGGCACCATTCTCAGGACCATTCAGCTGGTGGGCTCACCTATGGCCATCAGTATGGCTGCCCTTTTCCTGTTTTCTCTGTCCATCCGGTTTTTCCCGATAATTTTTCCTGACATAAAAGTACTTTTTTTTATTGCGGTTATGCTGCTTGCCTATAACTGCGCTTTATTTGGTCTGGACGGCCGAATGCCACTGGAAATCCGTTTTTTTCTTCCGGCTCTGGGGGCGCTTTTTTTTATTCTGAGAAGCTTTTTTCTGTTCATGGTGTTCAGAAAATTTTTCAGGTATCGTTCCGCACTATCTCTTTTTTATATTTGCACGCTGAACCTTTCGACCTGTCTGGTTCTGTTTGAGATACTGAAATAATTTTTTTATTGAATCCATGAGTGAAACAGCCAATCCGGAAATCACGTCCCGTCTCCGAAAGGTTGGGTCCATCCTGGTTACCCAGGTTCGTCCGGTTGACGATGATTCTCCTTACTTTACCCTTGCCAAGAAATACAAAATCAAAATCGATTTCAGGCCTTTTGTTGAGGTTCAGGGGGTTTCTGTCAAGGATTTCAGGAAGCAGAAAGTCAATATTCTGGACCATTCTGCTGTTATCTTCACCAGTAAAAATGCGGTTGATAACTTTTTTCGTATCGTGCAGGAGCTTCGTGTGGAAATTCCAATTGAGATGAAATATTTCTGCGTCACGGAAGCGACGGCCAACTATCTGCAGAAATACATCCAGATCAGGAAAAGAAAAGTTTTCGTTGGCCAGAAGACGGCCATGGATCTGGCTGACCAGATTAAAAAGCATAAAGAAGAAACCTATCTATTCCCCTGTTCTGATATCCGCACCGGGGATTTGCCGGAATTCTTAAGAAAAAATAATTACAAATTTACCGAGGCCACATTCTACAATACGGTATCAAGTGACCTGTCGGACCTAAAGAACATCTACTACGATGTCCTTGCATTTTTTAGTCCTTCAGGTATTGAATCCCTTTTCCATAACTTCCCTGATTTCCAGCAAAATAATACTCGGATTGCTGCTTTTGGACCCACCACCGCAAAGGCCGTCCGCGATGCCGGACTCATTCTGGATATCCAGGCTCCTCTGCCAAATGCTCCGTCCATGACCGGTGCTCTGGAAGAATACATCAAGGCAAGTATCAAGGCTTCCAAAGAATAAAATTTTTTCAAATACGAAATTTACCATAAAATTGAGCCCTCATTCGAGGAGATTCTAATGAAAAAGCAACTCTACACCGCCATTTTGTTAGCCGGACTTTCCGGTTCATTCAGCGCCAATGCTCAGCAGGACGCGCATTTCACGCAGTACATGTTTAATCAGATGTACTATAATCCTGCGGCCACCGGGCTTGAGCAGGGTTTTCGCGGCAACCTGCTCTATCGTAACCAGTGGACCGGTTATCAGGGTCTTGATGGTGCGGGTGGGGCTCCTCAGAATATCCTTTTTACGGGTGCTCTTCCGATCATGGAAGCCAATACTGGTGTGGGAATTGTTATCAATAACGATCAGATTGCCCTCCTGAATGATTTGAATGTTTCCGTTAATGCAGCATATCACTATAAATTGGGTCCCGGTAAACTTAGCGGTGGTCTCAGTGTAGGTATGCATGGCCGCTCTACAAAAGCAGGCTACAGGGTTAACAATACCGAAGACAATGTTTACAAGGAAATCAATAAGGCTTCTGGTGAAATCGTTCCTGATATCGGGTTTGGTCTCTATTATTCTTCAGATAAGTTTTTCGGAGGCATAAGCTCCCGTCACCTGAATGAAGCAAGGTTTAACAATACACTAAGCCAGATGAGCCGCCACTATTATGTTATGGGAGGCTATAACATTGAGGTTAATCCTGATATTATGGTAACCCCAACCTTCAACCTCAAGTCTGATTCAAAGCAATATCAATTCGAATTGTCGGCACTTGCCCGTTTTAATAATCAATTTCTTGCAGGCCTGGCCTACCGCCAGGGCGATGCTGCTTCTGCTATAGTTGGTCTTACTGCCATGCAGAATAAGCTTCGGATTACTTACAGCATTGATTTAACTGTACCCGCCACTGAGGCCAAGCGACCAACATCTCATGAGATTATGGCTTCTTATTTTGTGCCAATGGTAATGAGGGGACCAAAGCCAATCATCCGCACCCCGCGCTACAGAAAATAATTTAATAATAAACCTAAACTTACAGCGTTATAAAGCCCGGTCTTAGGAGAGGATTTTTCCGAAACCGATTCTCACTTTTGTGTATCTGATTTTGGACTTCTGGTCTTGTTGAAATTATTAGGTGATATGAAAATTGTGAAAACCCTCAGGGCTTTATGCCCGGTGCTGTCCATTGCCACCTTGGCATTGGCCTCATCCTGCGGTCTTGGACAAAAAGAAATCCAGGGCGAGCTAATTGGTGTACCGAACAGGGAAGGTTGGATTCAGACCGTCCCTTATGGTATGACAACCGTTCCTTCCGGAACCTTCCACATGGGGCAGTCCGACGAAGACGTTGCTGCCTCGCACATCAATTACAACAAACAGGTTACCATCGGCGGATTCTACATGGATGATTCTGAAATCACCAACAACGAATACCGTCAGTTTGTAGAGGCTATCATGACCGATGATACCGTTGGTCTTGGTACGCTAAGCGAAGAATTCCAGAAAATGCTGGCAGAAAAACGTTACTATCCTGATACTACAGTCTGGATGCGTGATTTCAGTCATCACATGGGTGATCCGATGACTGAGTATTATTGGATACATCCTGCATTTGACAGCTATCCTGTTGTCGGCATTACCTACAAAGCTGCCAAGTTCTTCTGCAAATGGAGAACAGGTTTCCTTAACAAAGCCCGTACCGATGCTGGTCTTCCGATTATGCCCAATTTCCGTCTTCCTTCAGAAGCAGAATGGGAGTATGCGGCAAGAGGTGGTCGTGACCTTTCTCAGTTTCCCTGGGGAGGGCCCTATGTACGCAACATGAAGGGATGTATGCTTGCGAACTTCAAGCCCGGCCGCGGAAACTATTACGATGACGGATTCTCCTACACCAGTCCTGTAGGGCAGTACTTCAGCAACGATTATGGTCTTTATGATATGTCGGGCAATGTTTCTGAATGGTGCGAAGATGCCTTCTTCGAAGCCTCTGTTCCGGTTGTCTGGGATCTTAACCCTACTTATTTTGATGTAAACGAGCCTCGTAAGGTTGTTCGCGGAGGATCGTGGAAGGACATTTCTTTTTTCTTACAGAATGGTACCCGGAATTTCGAGTACGAAGACACTGCCAAATCCTTTGTTGGTTTCCGTTGCGTGGTTACTTATCTCGGTCGTTCGGCAGGTAACGAATTTTAAACAATTTTTAACAATCTAAATTCTAAAAGTCAAAATGAGCGCTAAAAAAGGTGGATTTCAGGAGAAATTTTATGGGAAAATTGCTCCTATCATCACAGGTCTGGGTGCAGCAGTAGTAATTCTCGGTGCCCTTTTCAAAATCATGCACTGGGATGGTGCCGGTCCGATGCTTATCGTAGGTCTCGGTACAGAAGCTTTGCTTTTTGCCATGTTCGCTTTTGCACCTCAGCCTCATGATCCGGCCTGGGAGCGCGTATATCCGGAACTGGATGATGAAAAGTGGGCTCTTATGGAGGGTGGAAAATCTCAGGCTAAAGCCCCTTCCGCAGGCGCTTCTTCACTTGATCAGATGATTTCAAATGCTAAGATTGATCAGAATATGATAGATCGTCTTGGTAAGGGATTCACCGGCCTTGCTGATTCTGTAGCAAAAATGAACGATATCAGCGGAGCTGCAGTTGCTACCAAAGAGTACGCAGCCAATGTTCAGAATGCTTCAAAGGCTCTTACCGATATGAACAAGTCTTATGCTGCCACTGTAGCGGCAATGGCTGAAATGTCGAATGCTGCTCAGGATTCAAAAGAGTATCATGCCAAAGTTCAGGCCATCACGAAGAGCCTTGGTGCCCTTAATGCGGTGTATGAGCTTGAGCTCAAGGATGCCGATAATCATCTCAAGGCCATGAATAAGTTCTACGGAAATCTTTCCAATGCGATGTCTAACATGGCAGACGCTTCCAAGGATGCCGAGGCTTTCAAATCTGAAATTTCCAAATTGACCGGTAATCTGAGCAGCCTGAATAAAGTATACGGCAATATGCTCACTGCCATGAAAGGAGGTGCTGCTGCATAATTGCTCTTTTACTGAATCATTGTTTCACCGTTAAAATAGGTAAAAGAAATGGCAGGTGGTAAAGAGACCCCGCGGCAAAAATTGATAGGCCTGATGTACCTTGTGCTTCTCGCACTGTTGGCACTTCAGGTATCTTCTGCGATTCTGCAGAAATTCCAGTTCCTTAATTCCAGTCTTGAACTGGCAATTAATAATGCTAATACAGCCAATGATGGTAAGATTTCCGGCATTGAAAAGGCTGTAGAAAAATCCCCTCAGTACAAGAATATCCTGGAGGAAGCAAAGCGTATCAAGAAGATGTCCCGCGACATGATCCAGGAAATTCAAGGCTACAAAGACCAGATTATTAAAGAGACTGGCGGTAAGGATGAGAAGGGAAATTATGTAGGCCTTAAAGATGAAGATAAGACCGCACACCTTATGGTAGGCGATCCTTCTACAGGTAAGAAGGGAAAGGCTTATGGGCTCAAGGACAGACTCAATGGTTTCGTTAATGAGTTGAATAAGGTAGCCGGCACAAGCTTTCCTCCCCTGGCTCAGGATGGAAAGGATGATCCTCTCGCCAAAAGCGATGCCGAGCAAAAAGGTAAGGATTTTGCTGAACTGAATTTTGCACACACTCCTATGATTGCTGCTCTGGCTGTACTTTCTGACAAGCAGTCAAAAATTACTGCCTATGAGGCAGATGTTTTATCCAGGCTTGCCCAAAAAGTGGGTGCAAAGGATTTTAAATTCGATGTAATCGAAGCTCAGTACAGTGCGCTTTCTTCAACCGTTGCTGCCGGTACTGACTACGAAGCCAAAATGTTTGTTACTGCCCGTTCATCTGCTATTACGCCTACCATGAAATTCCGCGGCAGTTCCATTAAGGTAGAAAATGGTGTAGGTATTGTTAAGTTCAAGGCTTCGGCAACCAACTATGATAAGGATGGTAATTCCAAGCAGAACTGGGAGGGCCAGGTAATTATGCCGAAGCCTACCGGGGAAGGAGATACTACCTTTACGGTGAAGGGTGAGTATGTTGTTGCAAAGCCCGTTATTGATGTGAAGTCAGCTTCTGTTTCTGCTCTCTATTACAATTGCGGTAATGACCTTAATATTCAGGTTCCTGCTCTCGGTGCCAATTACAAGCCTTCATTCAGCGCCAAAGGAGCGAACATCCTTAATGGAAAAGATAAGGGTGCTATCATTGTTATACCGAATGTTAAAGGTCCGGATGCAAAGGTTTCCATAACCGTTGCCAGTGAAGGCTCTACCATCGGTACTAAGGACTTCCCGGTGCGCGGTGTTCCCCGTCCTCAGATTGTTGCAAAAATTGGCGGAAATTATGTGGATCAGAAGAAAGGTGTTGCCGCACCTGGTCCTGCGTCTATAACAGTTCTTGCCGAGCCTGATCCTGCTTTCGCACAGGCCTTACCTAGAGAGGCTCGTTACAACATTACCGAAGGGGAGGTTACCCTGGCACGCGGAAAGCGTGAGATTCAGACTCTTCCTATCCGGAACGACAATGTGAATCTGGCTTCTATCCGTAGTCAGGCCCAATCCGGTGACCGTATCATTGTTGTGATTAAGAAGGCCCGTCGCCTTAACTTCCGTGACGAATCTGAGGATGTGCCAATTAACGCTGCATCTTCTGTAATCACCATTCCGGTGAACTGATATTCTGCTTAAACTACTCTTCCATTTATTAATCTCCGGTGTATGAAACTTAAAATTGTGATTCTTGCAGCTTTTTGCCTCCTCGCTGGGTTTTCTGATGCACAGCAAAGAAGGAGAAAGGGAAAAAAAGCTGGTGCTGATGCTCCTGCTCCCGCTCCGGTTGCCGCTGATACTGTGAAGGCTGCTCCTGTTGTTGCGGCCAATCCGGTTACACAGCAGATGGACAGCATTCGACGCCAGGATTCTCTAGTTATTGCATCCGGATATGATCCTCTGAGTGTACGCAAGGTGCACGTGTCGGATGTGATGTATAAAATGCAGGTTTGGAGAGTGATGGATTTGAGGGAGAAGTGTAACCAGCCTTTTCTTGCCTCCGGAAATGAAATAACCAAGGCCATCTGTGATGCAGTCTTTTCGGGTAAATTGAATGCATACGCTAAAGATTCTCTAACGGTTTTGCTTACAGCAGATCAGTTCAAAGAAAAGCTCGTCGATCCTTCGAGTGCACAGGTCGATGCTGATGGCAATCCCATTGCCGGCACGGGAACGCCTTTTATGCCACGGCAGTTGTATACGCTGAAATTCAGGGAGAATCTGCTTTTTGACAAACAGCGTTCCAGATTTTACTACGATATTCAGACTATTACCCTTTTTATCCCTGCTGAGTTTAATACCATCAAGGGAACGGAAACTGAAGTAGCATCATTCCGGTACACTGACGTTGCACGTGTTTTCAGGAGTATGCCCAATGCACGCTGGTATAATAGTCAGAATCGTGCAGAGGACAAGAAGATTTCGGATGCCATGGATTTGCGCTTGTTCTGTTCCAGGATTCTTAAAATATCGAATCCGAAAGATCAGATGATTGAAGACATGCCGGAATACCGTGACAGTCCGAGATCTGTTCTGGTGGCTTCCCAGAAGTACGAATATGAACTTGTGGCGAAGGAGAACGAAGTTTGGGATTATTGATTATCCAAATATTTTTTTAACAGAAGGGGAAGCAATTGCTTCCCCTTTTTTTGTTTTCACTTAATGGCTTTTTCTTGTCTTGTGTATGAGTGAAACCTGGGTTGTTTCCCAGTTAAGGAGGTAGATGTCTTGCAGGCCAAATTATTTTTCAGGCAGTAATACTTGCCATACGTGCATAGCATCACAATCATATCTTGCTCAGGTGCAGCAGACTGATTCATGATTTTTATTTTGTCAGTTGGCTTAAAAGGATTCTTTTCTTGCTTTGATTTAATTATTCTTTCAGCCTTCTGTGATATTAAATATTTTCTTTTTAGTTTTGCCGTCCTTTTTGGGGCGTTACCAGAGTGGCCAAATGGGGCAGACTGTAAATCTGCTGACTTATGTCTTCGGTGGTTCGAATCCATCACGCCCCACAAATGCGGGAGTAGCTCAGTTGGTAGAGCGACAGCCTTCCAAGCTGTAGGTCGCGGGTTCGAACCTCGTCTCCCGCTCTTAGTTAGAGCACCAGCCGACATAGCTCAGTGGTAGAGCACTTCCTTGGTAAGGAAGAGGTCGTGGGTTCAAATCCCATTGTTGGCTCTAAAATTTTTCTATACTTTTCCTTCAATTGATTAATACTCATGGCAAAAGAGAACTTCGACCGGTCGAAACCCCACGTAAACATCGGGACCATCGGTCACGTTGACCACGGTAAGACAACCCTTACTGCCGCCATTACCAAGGTACTGGCTAAAAACGATCCAAGTGTAACAATTCGCGACTTTTCTTCCATCGACAATGCTCCGGAAGAAAAAGAGCGTGGTATTACCATCAATACCTCGCACGTTGAATACCAGACCAAGAATCGTCACTATGCACACGTTGACTGTCCGGGTCACGCTGACTATGTGAAGAACATGGTTACCGGTGCTGCTCAAATGGACGGTGCTATTCTGGTAGTAGCCGCTACTGATGGTCCAATGCCACAGACCCGCGAGCACATCCTGCTTGCCCGTCAGGTTGGTGTACCTCAGCTGGTAGTGTTCATGAACAAGGTTGACATGGTTGACGATCCTGAGCTTCTTGAGCTTGTAGAGATGGAGATCCGTGAGCTTCTGAGCTTCTATGAATTCGATGGCGATAACATTCCGGTTATTCAGGGATCTGCTCTTGGTGGTCTTAATGATGATCCGAAGTGGGTTTCTACCATCGACAAATTGATGGATGCTGTTGACAGCTGGATTCCGATTCCTCCCCGCTTGACCGATCAGCCTTTCCTTATGCCTGTTGAAGACGTGTTCTCCATCACAGGACGCGGTACCGTTGCTACAGGCCGTATTGAAAGAGGTATCATCAACTCCGGTGATCCTGTAGATATCCTTGGTATGGGTGCTGAGAACCTGAAGTCAACAGTTACCGGTGTTGAAATGTTCCGTAAAATTCTTGACAGAGGTGAAGCCGGTGACAACGTTGGTCTTCTCCTCCGCGGTATTGACAAGGACCAGATCCGTCGCGGAATGGTAATCTGCAAGCCTGGTTCTGTTACCCCTCACTCTGAGTTTAAGGCTGAGGTTTACGTTCTTTCAAAGGAAGAAGGTGGCCGTCATACTCCGTTCTTCAATAAGTATCGTCCTCAGTTCTACATGAGAACTACTGACGTAACGGGAGAAATCACCCTGCCTTCAGGTGTGGAGATGGTTATGCCTGGCGATAACATCACCATCAATGTAAAACTGATCAACAAAGTAGCTATGGAGAAGGGTCTTCGTTTCGCAATTCGTGAAGGAGGTCGTACCGTAGGTGCTGGTCAGGTTACTGAAGTACTTGATTAATAGCAATTTAAAAAGTTCCGCTTCGGCGGAACTTTTTTTTCCTTTTTTGAAAGGATTGCTCTAATTTTGCAGTCCTTTTTAAAAACGGGTGTAGCTCAATTGGTAGAGTAGCGGTCTCCAAAACCGTTGGCTGTGGGTTCGAGTCCTACCTCCCGTGCAAGTTTTAAGAATCATGAAAAAAGTGATTGACTTTATCAACCTCTCTTACCAGGAGATGTTTACAAAGGTTACCTGGCCTACAGGGGCTAACCTGACCAATCAGACTACACTGGTGTTGGTGGCATCGATCATTTTTGCGCTGTTAATCGGCATTATGGATTTCGGTTTCGAGTCCCTGCTCAAAGTATTTTATAATCTGTAACAGAGAGCAACCGTGGCGGATTTGAAGTGGTACGTTATCCGGGCCGTAGCCGGTCAGGAAAAAAAGGTGAAAAGCTATATCGAGCATGAGGTTATCCGCCAGAAGCTTGGTGAAGTGATTACACAGGTTCTTATTCCGTCTGAAAAAGTGATGGAGCTTAGGAATGGCAAAAAAGTGGTTCGTGAGAAGAATTTCTTTCCCGGTTACATTATTGTCAACGCAGATCTCAATAATGGTGAGGCCTTCCATACCATCAAAAGCGTGCCTGGAGTAATTGGCTTTCTCGGCTCTAACCGCAATGCCGTGGAAAAAACTCCTGTTCCTCTGAGGGAAAGCGAAATCAACCGCATTCTCGGTCGGGTGGATGAATCTCAGGATGAAATGATGCGATTTGAAACTACCTTCCTGAAAGGCGAGGTAGTAAAGGTAATCGATGGTCCTTTCAACACTTTTACCGGAACGGTCGAAGAGGTATTTGATGAGAAGAGAAAGCTTAATGTGATGGTGAAGATTTTCGGTCGGAACACACCACTTGAGCTCAACTATACGCAAGTAGAAAAATTACAATCAGTAAAAAGTTAGCTATGGCTAAAGAAATAAGTACCTACATAAAGCTCCAGATTAAGGGAGGCGCTGCGAATCCATCGCCGCCGATTGGACCTGCTCTTGGTTCCAAGGGTGTGAACATCATGGAGTTTTGTAAGCAGTTTAACGCCAGAACACAGGACAAACCAGGTGTTGTGATTCCGGTGGTTATCACTGTTTACACGGACAAGTCTTTTGACTTTGTCACGAAAACTCCGCCGGCTGCGGTGCTTCTTCTTGATGCAGTGAAACAGAAAACCGGTTCGGCAGAGCCCAACCGGAAAAAGATTGGCTCCGTGACCTGGGAACAGGTCCGCACCATTGCAGAAACAAAAATGCCTGATCTCAATGCATTTGAGGTTGAGCCTGCAATGCGAACCATCGCCGGAACGGCGCGCAACATGGGAATTACAATTACCGGAAACGCCCCCTGGGACAACTAATCATGGCAAAACTTACTAAAAATCAGAAGAAAGCCCTGGCTCTTGTTGACATCAACAAGGAGTATGCTCTGGCGGATGCTGCAGAACTTCTCAAGAAAGCAAGTTTCACGAAGTTTGATTCTTCGGTAGACATTGACGTTCGTCTTGGTGTTGACCCCCGCAAGGCCGATCAGATGGTACGTGGTGTAGCCGCTCTTCCGCACGGATTAGGTAAAACCGTTCGCGTGCTTGTACTCTGCACACCTGATAAGGAGGCAGAAGCAAAAGCAGCGGGCGCAGATCATGTTGGTCTAGACGACTACATTTCCAAGATTGAAGGTGGCTGGACTGACATTGATGTTATCATTACCATGCCGGCTATCATGGCCAAGGTTGGTCGACTCGGTAAGGTTCTTGGACCACGCGGATTGATGCCTAACCCTAAGTCTGGAACTGTTACAACGGATGTTGGAACGGCAGTTACCGAAGTGAAAGCTGGTAAGATCGACTTTAAAGTTGATAAGACCGGTATCATCCACACCAGCATCGGCAAGGTTTCTTTCGGCTCCGATAAAATTGCTGATAACGCTTTGGAACTGATTAATGTAATCAGCAAACTGAAGCCATCGTCTTCAAAGGGCACCTACTTCAAGTCGATTACATTGACTTCAACTATGGGTCCTGGTATTAAAATTGATAAAAACTCCATCCCAGGTATCTAAATCATGACACGCGAAGAAAAAGGACGGGTAATCGAGGAGCTCGCAGGTAAATTTGGCGAAACGCCCAATTACTACTTTGCTGATGGCACCGGGATGTCCGTAGAAAAGACCGATAAATTTCGCCGGGAATGTTTCCGGAGAGGTTTTGAATATGTAGTAGTAAAAAACTCCCTGATCGAGAAGGCACTTGAGCGCCAGGATCTTGGTGATTCATCTTTCGCATCTTCGGTGCTGAAAGGTTTCACCGGCATCATCTTCTCCGCCGATCCCAAGGCTCCTGCCAAACTGATCAAGGAATTTTCAAAAGAAAACAATGGGCTTCCCGCCTTCAAAGGTGCCATTGTCGATAGATCGTACTTTAGCGGTGCTGCGCAGCTGGATACCCTAATTACCCTTAAAACCAAAAATGAACTCATCGGTGATGTGATTGGATTACTCCAGTCTCCGATGCAGAATGTGGTTTCTGGTCTGAAGGGCTCCGGTTCCAAAATCGCAGGAGTACTTAAAACTTTGTCTGAACGTTAATCGAAAAGTAAATTTACAAAAATGTCTGATCTGAATAAGCTCGCTGAAACACTCGTTAACCTTACTGTAAAAGAAGTTAATGAGCTCGCTGCCATCCTCAAGGATGAGTATGGTATCGAACCTGCTGCCGCTGCTCCAGTAATGGTTGCCGGTGGTGCTGCTGGCGGAGATGCTCCTGCTGCTGCCGAGAAAACATCATTTGATGTTATCCTCAAGGAAGCCGGTGCTTCAAAGCTCAATGTTGTTAAACTTGTTAAGGATCTTACCGGTCTTGGTCTGAAAGAGGCCAAGGATCTGGTAGATGCTGCTCCGAAGCCTTTGAAAGAAGGTGTTGCAAAGGACGAAGCCGAAGGCCTGAAGAAGGCTCTTGAAGAGGCTGGTGCCGTTGTGGAGATCAAGTAATCAGAAAAAATAAAATTTTTCTTGTGCAAAGGTCGGCTTTATGCCGACCTTTGTGTTATCACACGGGGTCGACTGGTTTTGACAGCGGGTGGTCGGGTGCATTGGCATGCAAGGTTTGTTCTGTTCCTTTAAAAACGGTTCACTTCTATACGGCGAGTACAACTACGCCATGGCCGCCTAATCGGAGATTAGCGCCGCCATTGTCCTTCCGGGCTGATCAGGCTGGGTCCGGAGTCTGGGCATCATCGCAGGCTGGATTCTCTGAATACTCCGGGTAAGCAGAGGATTATCACCCGGAAAACCCGATGAGCTGCCGGCGCTCTGAGTACGGATAAGCATGTAGAGGATGCATCAGATTCTTGTCTGGACGTGGGTTCGAATCCCTCCGACTCCACAAAACGCCCTGAAACAGGGCGTTTTTTTTGGTGCTGATTCCATCCGGATGGAGCCATTACGGAAATTATTTCTTCCGGCAGATTTTCCTTTCTTTGCTCCGGATATCCATAAACTGTTTTGAAGAAATTTCTTTTTGGTCTCCCGCTACTGGGAAAGTTTTTCCGGGCCCTGATTCTGTGGCTCAGGGAGAACGAAATTCAGTATTCCGGGTCTGACAACCGGATTGAGGCAGATTCAGCGCAGCTGGAGCGCTGCCGGATTCACTTCAGGGGATCTCAGAATGTATTGATTTTCCTGCCCGGGGCCTCAGTGAAAGATTGTCAGATTGAGGTGATAGGAGACAGGCACCGTTTGCTTATCGGCGAAAATGTGGTGCTCACGCAAAGCATACTCTGGTTTGAAGATCAAGACTGTGTGATTTCCATAGGTAAAGGGACTACCATGCAGCGGAATGGCCACATAGCCGTTACTGAACCCGGGCGCAAAATTGAAATCGGGGAGAACTGCATGTTCAGTTTTGATGTTGATATCCGAAATGGTGACAGCCATTCCATACTGGATGCGGCAAGCGGCAAGCGGGTAAACTGGGCAAGGAACATCCGCATCGCAGAGCATGTATGGCTGGGGGCCTATACGCAGGTGCTGGGCGGTGCTGATATTGAGAAAAACGCCATCATCGGCATTCGCTCACTGGTTAAAGGAAATATTCCTTCGGGCGTTATAGCCGCCGGCATTCCGGCAAAGGTGGTAAAGGAAGGATTTACCTGGGATAGCAGGCGAATGTTGGATTTGGATCCGGGTGCAGCATAAATTTTAAGTCAAAAGTCAGAAGGCTCTAAGTCAAAAGTTTTGTTTTCAATGGCTTCGCCGCGAATTCCTTTTACCTTTTTACTTCAAGCCTCAACACCCGACCCCTCAGTCCGCCGCAGGCGGACAGCTCCCCTTTGAGGGGAGCAGCTTGCGAGTAATCAGTGGAAAATAGTAAACGAAAAAAGTCATCCTTGATTAGGTATTTAAAGTAGGCACGACATTTTCTGGCCGGCAGAACGGAATCAGTGCTTAGTGCTTTACAATCAAACTCAAACCTCTGCGAGCTGAGCATTGAGAACCTGCGCGGCACTGAGAAGCTGGAAGTGCTCGATGCTTTGGGCAAGCTGGTGTATGAAGACGAGGTAAGTTCACAGGGAATAAAGACCCGTCAGGAACTCGACATCCGCCATGTGGTCATGGGTGTGTACACACTTCGTCTCCAAACCATCGATGGTCCCAAATACCTGAGGCTGAAGAAGGAGTAATTTTAATCTGGCCTTACCTTGAAGAAGAAAAACATACAGAAGGTAATCAACAAAAATCTTCCGTTTGCCAAGTCTTATGATGCTGCTAAATTGAGTTCGATTTAAAAAAAGTACAATTATTTCATGAAAATTGCATGTATGATTCTACTTTTGTTTTTCCATAACAAAAATTGAATCGCTGTTAAGCGATTCTTTTTTGTTCCATAAGCTGTTTTTCTTGTCGCAGGAAGTGTTTTTTTACCTGCGCCAGGTGTAAACGGCTGAACACAATGAAACTAACCATCAAGATGAAACACCTTTTCTATCAAGGCATTCGCCGGTTTTTTATCCTTGCCGTAATTCTGCTCAGCAGGCAGGCAAATGCGCAGATTTACATCCTCAACGAAGATTTTTCTTCTGCATTCGGTACTACACCACCAGCAGGCTGGAACAACATCAATGCCCAGGGCACGGCCACCGATCTCTGGCGCTTTGACAACAACACCGGCCGCCCGGCCAGCTATCCCATTGTTGGCAAGTTTGCCTTGTTTGATAGTGAGGGGAATTCGGGGGATACGATTCGTGAGAAGGTAATTCTGGAGAGTCCTTTTCTGGATTGTTCATTTAGTACCAGTATATTATTCTATTTTAATCACAAGTTTGTTGGTGGCAGGGGTGGAAAAGGTACGCTTGAGGTTTTCAACGGTTCGGTTTGGAGCACTTATACCACCTTTACTGACAGCACGATTGGTGTTGCCTCAGAAGTTTTCAATATGAGCTCACTGATGGGAGGAAAAACGAATGCCAAATTCCGGTTTATCTGGGAGGGAGATTCTTCGCATTACTGGATGATTGACAACATAAAAGTTTATGCACCGCTAACTCGGGATGCCAGTCTTAAATCGGTTGATTCACCGGAAATGCCCTTTTCTGCGGGACAAAAACCAATTAAAATTTCATTGCTTAATGAGGGTCTTCAAACGCTGACCTCTGCAACTATTAAATGGACGGTGGACGGGCAAGCTCAACCTGCATTTAACTGGACAGGGAATTTGTCCATTTCTCAGGTTCAGAGCGGCATACAGATTGGGTCTTTAAATTTTCCGGCCGGAGTCCTTAAGAAAATAAAGGTATGGGTTGATAACCCAAATGGCCTTAATGATTTCAATCGGCTGAATGATACAAGTAGTGTTAGTCTGGCTGCAGCATTGTGTGGCACCTATACGGTTGGCGGAGCAGCTCCAAATTTCAGCAATTTTACGGAGGCAGCATTTGCTCTAAATAACGCGGGGGTTTCTTGTCCTGTTATTTTCAAGGTGCGAAACGGAACCTATAACGAGCAGCTAGAAATTTTTGAAGTATTGGGATCTTCTCCAATAAACACGATAACGATTGAGTCGGAGTCGGGCGACAGCAGCCAGGCGATATTGAGTTATCAGCTGGAGAACC
>Ga0068872_10001283_pt1 | contig 20262 bp, 12 predicted proteins | sample NOAtaG_7_FD_66441 | JGI IMG/M metagenome (GOLD analysis project Ga0068872, IMG submission 66441) | Freshwater lake microbial communities from Lake Erie, under a cyanobacterial bloom - NOAA_Erie_Diel1S_2200h metaG | ecosystem: Environmental > Aquatic > Freshwater > Lake | place: USA: Ohio, Lake...
CCGCCGCTCCGCTCGCCGCCTGGCAGGGCGCCGGGGCGGGCTCGACCCTGCTCAGCGCGGCGATCGCGATCGCGGCGCACGGGGGCGCGTGGGCGCTGCTCGGAGCGCTGCCGCCGATCGAGGAGCTGCTCGTCTCCCGCGAGGTGAACGTCACCCTGACCCGCGAGCCGGAGCCGCCGCCGCCCGAGCCGCCGCCCGAGCCCGAGCCCGAGCCCGAGGTGGCCGAGCCGGAGCCCGAGCCGATCGAGCCCGAGCCCGAGCCGCTCCGGCGCGAGCCCGAGCCCGCGCCCGAGGTGACGCCCGATCCGACCCCGGCCGAGACCCCCCCGGAGGAGCCGCCGCCGCTCGAGGAGCGGATCGAGGACTTCACCGGGGAGACCCTGAGCAACGACTCGGCCACGACCGGGCCGGCGGTGATCGGCGGCAACGGCGAGGCGATCACCGCGCCGGTCGGCGCCGCCACCGGGACGACGACCGGGCGCTCGCGGCGCGGCGAAGCCGACGGGGCCCCGGGCGGGACGGGGACCGACCCCGACGCCTCGGGCGTCCCGGTGGTCGCGACGTCCGACCTGTCGCGGCCGCCCCGGCCACCGTCGGCGATGGCGGAGCTCGTCCGCCGCCACTACCCGCGCGAGTACCAGGCGCGCGGCGTCGAAGGCCGCGCGGTGGTCCGCATGCGGGTGAATCCGGGCGGCACGCTCACGCGGATCCGCCTCGTCGAAGAGTCCGAGCCGGGCTTCGGCGCGGCCTGCGTGGAAGCGCTCGAGGAGTCCTCGGGGCAGTGGCCGACCCCGGTCTCGCGCGACGGGCGGGACGTCGCGACCGACGTGCGCTTCACCTGCACGTTCTCCGTCCGGCTCTGAGCGCAGCAGGCGAAGACCGCTCGGCGCAGGGCCTCACTCGAGGCCGGCGTCGGGCGGCGGCCCTGCGTCGTCGGGCGGCGTCGCGGCCGCCGCCGTGCGGAGCTCGCGGGCGGCCTCGAAGGCGGCGAGCACGATGGGCGAGGTGCGCCGCGTGTCGAGCTCGAGGTCGGGCTGAAGCGCGAGGGCCTCGACGAAGGCGCGGGTGGCGAGATCGGGCCGCCCGAGGGCAACGTAGGCGACCGCGAGGGCGCGCTGGATGGTCACGACCTGGTTGCCGGTGAGCTCGCCCGCGCCGAGCAGCCGGTTGCCGAGCGCGACGGCCTCGGTGAACTGGCCCTCGGCGATGGCGGTCGCGAGCCCGGGGAGCTCGGCGGCGATGCGCTCCTGCAGCGCCCGCGTCTCGCCGCCCGCGGCCGCCTCGCCGGTGCCTTCGGTCGCGAGGCGGCGGCCCTCCTCGGAGAGGACGAGGTCGGCGAGCGGTACGAGGATCACCTGCCCGCGGGCGAGCCGGCCGTTGCGCAGACCGTTGAAGCGCCGCAGCGAGCGCGCCGCGGCGATGTCCCCGTAGTACTCCTGCGCGACCTGGTTGAGCGTCTCGCGCTGCCCGGCGACGTGCCGGAGCGGATAGGGGATGAGCAGCTCCGCACCCTCGGTGGGCTGGGCCTCCTCGATGGACGGGTTCGCCTCCTCGATGGCGAAGGAGCGGGCCGCGCTGCCGAAGTAGCGCTCGGCGACCGACGCCCAGGTCTCGCCTGCGGCGACGCGGTGGTAGGCGACCTGGGGCACGGTGAGCCGCATCCCGACCACGATCGCCGCCCCGCCCTCGGCCTCGAGGCCGTTCTCGGCGACGAGCACCGCCTCGCGCCGCGGATCGCCGTAGTAGCGCTGGGCGATCGAGGCCAGGGTCTCGCCCTCGCGCACGACGTGCACGTGGGCGGGGAAGTCGGCGTGGGCGAGGGAAGGCAGGCCGAGGCTGCACGCGAACAGGAACGCGGCGAGGTGCCTCATGGCGTGGCCTCCGGCGCGGCCGCGGCCGGCTCGGGCGACGCGGCGGGATCGGGCTCCGCGCCCGTCTCGGCCCCCGCGGCAGGGTCGGGTCCGGGGACGGGCGGCGGGCTCGGGGCCTCGCCCGGCGCGAGCTCGGCGAGCGTCTCGCGCAGCGTGTCGGTCTGCCCGCCGTGCACCCACACCTCGCGGTCGACGCTGCGAAAGTAGGGGTTGTAGTAGCGGACGAAGTGGCGGCCGGGCGCGAGCGCGACCGGCGCGGCGCTCGGCGTGACGAGCACCCGCTGGCCATCGATCCAGATCTCGGCCCACGGATCGACCACGAAGCTCAGGTAGCCGGCGTCCTCGGGGATGACCCGCTCGCCGGTCTCGGAGACGAACTCCTCGGGGTCGCCGCCGAGGCGACCGTGCATCCACTGGATCGTGCCGCCGCCGCCGGCGATCACCGCGGCGAGCACGCCGTGCACCGCCCAGCTGTGGGGCACCAGCGTCCGATCGCCCTTGTCCCGGCGCATCCGATTGGGTGCGCTCGCGGAGAGGATCTCTTCGGCCTGCGCGTCGGTGATCACCCCGACCTCGCGCAGGTACATGACGAGGCGCGCGTTGTGGTTGATCGGCACCCGCGCGGAGAGGAAGTCGCTCAGGTCGTCGATGAGCGCCTGGGTGGTCGGATACCGGTTCGCCGGCATCTTCTCCATGCAGCGCGCCATGATCCGCTCGAGCGTGCGGGGCACCTCGGGGTTGAGCTTGCGCGGGCTCGCGTAGCGATCGAGCCGGATCTTCTGCATCACCGTGCGTGACTCGTCCTCGACGAAGGGCTTGCGGCCGGTGAGCATCTGGTAGAGGACGATGCCGACCGAGAAGACGTCGGAGCGGAAGTCGAGCTTGTCGCCGAGGATCTGCTCCGGGCTCATGTAGCTCGGGGTGCCGAGGCCGGTGCCGGTCTCGGTGAGGTCGCTGAGCTTGTCGTCGCGGGCGATGCCGAAGTCCATCAGCTTCACCTCGCCGCGGTGGCTGATCATGACGTTCGCCGGCTTGATGTCGCGGTGGATGATCCCGCGGAAGTGCGCGTAGTCGAGGGCGCGGGCGACCTGCAGGGTGAGGATGGCGGCGACGTCGACGGGCAGGCGCGGAGTGAGCTCGAGGAGATCGTAGAGGTCGATCCCCTGCACGTACTCCATGACGATGTACATCGTCCCACGCTCCTTGATGAAGTCGTGGACGTGCAGGATGTTCTCGTGCTGGAGCGTGGCCATGAAGTGGGCCTCGCGCTCGAAGCGCTTGGCGAAGCCCGAGTCGACCGCGATGGAGGGCTTGAGCGCCTTGATCGCCACCGTGCGCCCGAGGGGCTCCTGCACGGCGCGGTAGACGACGGCCATGCCGCCGCTGCCGATCTCGCCGAGGACGCGGCAGTTGCCGATGCGCTCGACCATCGAAAGCGGGCCGATGCTGTCAGCGAGAAAACCGGGTGTCAACGCAGGTTTGCGTCGGGACCGGGCTTGACGACGGCGCGGGGGCTCCCCCTAGAATCGATCCCTTGGCGACGACCTCCTCGAGCGAGTTCGACAACGACGCGGCGCTCCTCGAGGGCGTCGCGGCCGGCGACCCGGACGCGGTGAAGGCGCTGATCGAGCGGCACGGCGCGCTCGCGCAGCTGGGCCTGCTGCGGGCGCGGAGCAACCCTTCGACGGCTGGGCTCGACGGACTCCTCGAGGGCCGGCTCCTCGCCGCGCCGGACGTCCTCGAGGGCTTCGCCGGGGGCGCGGGCCTGCGGACCGTCCTCGCCGCATGGCTGCTGCGGCAGGGGCGGACCGGCGAGCCACGGCGGGCGGCGAGCGCAGAGCAGGCGCCGGGGGCCCTCGTGGCCGCGGCCCGCGAGGCGCTCGGACGGCAGCCCCCGAACGCGGTCGCGATGGCGCGGGCGAAGCTCGGGGGGCTCGGCTGCTCGGAGGTCGCCGCGCTCCTCGGCGCCTCGGAGGCCCAGGTGCGGAGCGCGCTCGAGCGGCTCGCCGCCCGGCTCGCCGCTGCGCTCGCGGCCGCGGGCCTCGACGAGGAAACCGGCCGCGTCGGCCTGCGCTGGGTGCTGGACGTGGCGGGCCCCGTGGAGCGGCTCGCGGCGAGCCGGCGGAGCGAGCGCGACCCCGCCTTCGCCGAGGGCCGAGGGTGGCTCGAGGCGGTGGCCGCGGCGCTGCGGGATGCGCCCCGCCCGCCGGCCGAGACCGGCTGCCCCGACCCGACGGCGATCGCGGGCTACGTGGATGGCACGATGCGGGGGGCGGGCCGCGCCCGGATCGAGGCCCACCTCACCGCGTGCGCGGCGTGCCTCGACGAGGCGGGTGCGCTCTTCGCCGACCTGCAGGCGCTGCCGGTGGCGCGCGAGGCGCAGGCCTTCGACCGCGGCGCGCAGGTCGCCGCGATGGGCCTGGCGCGCGGCGACTTCGAGGCCGCGACGTCGCTGGCCGACGACATCGCCGCCCGGCGGGACGGACGGGCGCACGCGCTCGCGACCGATCTCGCTCGGCTGGGTCGGGCGTGCCGAGGGCTCCTCGGAGGCGGCATCGAGCGCGAGGCCTCGGGCCTCGTCTCGCGGGAGCTGCCCTCCGATGACGAGGCGGCGCTCGTGGCCTTCGAAGCGCTGGCGATCGACGAGCCGGCGACCGCGCTGCGGGCGCTCGCGGCGGCGCGGACGCAGGCCCCGGCGGCGACTCGGCTCGGGCTGCTCGCCGCCGCGGCCCTCGGGGACACGGCCCGGGCGCGGCCGTGGGCGGAGGATGTGCTCGGCGGCTACGACCTCGATCCGGGGGCCCTCGTGGACGCCGCGTGCGTGCGCGCCCTCGACGAGGGCGAGGCGCTGCCGAGGCCCCTCGTCGTGGAGCGGCTCCGGGCGCTCGTGCCCGACCTCGTGCGCGAGGTGGTCATGCTGCACATCCGGCCCGCGCGCTGAGCGCGGCGGGGGCGCGCGACGTCTGCCCGGGATCGAGCGCGGGACGCCCGGCAGAGCGCTCCGCGGAGATTCCACGCGACCGGGATCTTTGGGTATCCTCGGCGATCCCATGTCGGCTTCCCGCATCGCTCACCTCGCGCTGATCTCGTGCCTCGTCGCCGGCTGTCCCGGCCCCCGCGTGCCGCCCAGCGACGCAGGCCCCGACGCGGCGCCCTCGGACGTGCCGCTCCGCGATGTGCCCGCCCTCGACACGCCCGAACGCGACGCGCCCGCCCTCGATGCGCCCATCGACCTCGATGCGCCCATCGACCTCGACGCGCCCATCGACCTCGACGCGCCCATCGACCTCGACGCGCCCATCGGCCTCGACGCGCCCATCGGCCTCGACGCGCCCATCGCGCCCGACGCCCCGGTGACCCCCGACGCACCGACGGCCTTCTGCGGCAACGGCCGCATCGACGGCGCCGAGGCGTGCGACGGCGCCGACCTCGGCGGGGCGGGCTGCACGAGCGTCTCGGGCGCGTTCATGGGCGGCACGCTGCGCTGCCGCGCCGACTGCACCTTCGACACGAGCGGATGCGATCCGATCTTCTGCGGCGACGACGTGCGAGGCGGCGCCGAGGTCTGCGACGGCATCGATCTCGTGGGCGAGACCTGCGCGGGCCTCGGCTTCGTCGGCGGCGCGCTCGGATGCGCGGTGGACTGCAGCGCGTACGACACCGCGGCCTGCACCGATTGCGGCAACGGCATGCTCGATCCGGGTGAGGCGTGCGACGGCGCGGCGCTCGGCGGCGCGAGCTGCGAGGAGCGCGGCTTCGACTTCGGGACCCTGGGCTGCGCTGCGGGCTGCACGTTCGACGAGCGCGCCTGCGGCAACCACCCTCAGCCAGGGGCCGGCGCGGTGGTGATCACCGAGGTGATGCCCGATCCGACGACGATCTCGGACACGACCGGCGAGTGGTTCGAGGTGCAGAACCGCGGGAGCACCACGATCGACCTCGAGGGCTGCACCGTGGAGGACAACCAGGCGACGCCGGCGGTGTTCTCGATCTCCACGGACCTGATCCTCGCGCCCGGCGCGCGGGCGACCTTCGCGCGATCGGCCGCGCCGGGCTTCACCCCGACCTTCGTGTACCCGAGCAGCTGGGCGCTCGCGAACGTGTCCGGCACCGCCGCCGATCGGATCCGGATCGTGTGCGGCGCGACGATCGTCGACTCGGTCGACTACACCAGCGCGTTCCCCTGGGCGCCGGGGATCGCGATGCAGCTCGATCCCACCCGCATCGCCTCGGGCGTCAACGACGCGGCGGGCGATTGGTGCACTGCGACCGCGAGCTACAACGGAGACCTCGGGACCCCGGACGGGGCGAACCGCGGCTGCTTCTCGGCCGAGGTCTGCACCGGCGGGCTGGACGAGGACGGGGACGGAGCCATCGACTGCGCCGACAGCGAGTGCGCGCTCGAGGTGGGCTGCCGGGTCTGGGCGGTGAGCTTCTGCCGGCTGCAAGCGCCCCTCACGATCACCGCGCCCGCAGGCACGGCGACGACGGTCTTCGGTCGTCTCTACGCGGCCGGGCTCACCGACGCCTCGGGGGTCAACGATCCGCACCCGCGCCTGCTCGCGGCGGTGGGCGTCGGGCCCGATGGCACCAACCCCGCGACCGCGGCCGGCTGGACCTGGACCGCCGCCACGACGAACGCCGGCTACGGACCGGCCGCGCCGAGCTACGAGGCGAACAACGACGAGTACCAGGCCGACCTCGCTGCACCCGGCCCGCCGGGGAGCTACGACTACGCGTTCCGCTTCTCGGGCGACGGCGGCACGACCTGGCTGTACTGCGACGGACAGAACCCCGGCTCGAGCGACGGCTACCAGACGGCGAACGCGGGCCAGCTCACGAGCCTGCCCGCGGCCAGCCTCGGTGGGCTGGTGATCAACGAGGTCGACTACAACGACGCCGCGACCGACGATCGCTCGTTCATCGAGATCTACAACGGCACCGGCGTGCCGGTGTCGCTCGCCAACCTGGCGATCGTGCTCGTGAACGGCGGGACGGTGCCGGCGGTGGAGTACGGGAGCCGCTATCCGCTCTCGATGGCCGGCGCGACGCTGCCGGCCGGGGGTTACCTGGTGATCCGAAACAGCACGGTGACGATCCCGGCAGGCGTGCTCTCGATCACCGCCTCGGGCGACTTCATCCAGAACGGGAGTCCCGACGGGATCGCGCTCGTGGACACCTCGAGCAGCCTCGTGATCGATGCGCTCTCGTACCAGAACACGTCGACGCTCTCGGTGACCAACGCGACGCTCATGGGCTTCCCCGGCCCGGTGAACTTCGTGGAGGGGACGGCGCTGCCCAGCTCGGTCGTCGACACCTCCGACGACCTCAGCTCGCTGTCGCGGATCCCGAACGGCTCCGACACGAACGACGCGTCGGCCGACTGGATGGTCCGCCCGATCACCCCGGGCGCCGCGAACCTCTGACCGCGTGAACGCACCGAAGACCAATGCCTGCCGGGCGCTCGATGCGCTGGGCATCGGATACACGCTGCATCCCTACGAGGTCGACGAGAGTGACCTCTCAGCCGAGACGGTGGCGAGGAAGGTCGGGCTGCCGCTCGAGCAGGTCTACAAGACGCTGCTCGTCGAGAGCGAGCGCCGCGAGCACGCCTTCGCGGTCGTCGCAGGCGGCGAAGAGCTCGATCTCAAGGCGGTCGCCCGCGCGCTCGGCTGGAAAGGCGCGGCGATGGTCGCCTTGAAGGAGGTCCAGCCGCTCACCGGCTACATCCGGGGCGGGGTGACCGCGCTCGCGGCGAAGAAGGCCTTTCCGGTGGTCGTCGACGAGCTCTTCGAGCTGCACGAGGTGGTGTCGGTGTCGGCCGGCCAGCGCGGCCTGCAGATCTTCCTCGCGCCGGCGGACTACCTGCGCGCGAGCGCCGCGACCCTCGCTCCGATCGCGCGACGCTAGGGCGGCGAAGCGGGCCCGCGCGGCGCGGCGCGGCCGAGCTTCGCGGCGACGAGCGCCTCGAGGTCGGCGCGGGTGACGCCGAGCCGCTCGGCGACCTTGTGGGCGAGCGAGGTGCTCGCGACGCCGGGCACGAAGCGGTAGGTGGGCCGCTCCTCGGCGTCGAGCTCGACCTGCAGGAACGCGAGCGTCGCGACCGGCGGCGCCGTCGCGAGGCGCGCGGCGAGGCCCAGGAAATGGGTGCTGACGAAGAGCTGCGGGCGCAGGCCGGGCAGCACCGAGAGGACGTTCGTGAAGATCTCCTCGCCCTCCTCCGGGTTGGTGCCGGAGCAGAGCTCGTCGAGGATGGCCATCGCCCCGGGGCTGAGCTCCTCGAAGAGCCGCCGGATGCGGGAGAGCTCGGTGCCGAGGCGACCCTCGACCTGGCCCGCGTCGGTCTCGGTGACGAGCGAGAGAAAGAGGCTCGGAGCCTCGATCAGCACGGCGCGCTCGGCCGGCACGAAGACCCCGACCTGCCCGAGCAGCTGGGCGAGCGCGATGGCCTGCAGGAGCCGGGTCTTGCCGCCCGAGTTCGGCCCGGTGATGACGGTGAGCGCGTCCTCGCCGGCGGCGGGCAGATCGCAGGGCGCGACGCGGCCGGGCTGCAGGAAGAGCAGCGGATTGAAGAGGCCCTCGAGGCGGCGCACGGCGCCGCCGCCCGGCGCGTGCACCTCGGGCAAGCACACCGGCAGGCCGCGGGCGCGGGCCCGCTCCCGGAAGGCCCACGCCGCGAGGTAGAACTCGACCGCGCCGGTCGTGGCGAGCATCGCGACGACGTGCTCGGTGAGGGGCGCGAAGACCTCGTCGAAGAGCCGCACCACGACCTCGCTCTCACCGAAGCGGTGGCCGCGGAAGAACGAGAGCATCTGCTGCACGAAGCGCAGGAACGGGCCGGGCAAGAGGTGCGCGTCGTCGCGCTCCCGGATCCGGTCGATCGCGAAGCCCCGCACCGTGCCGTCGGCGCCGAGCTGCAGGCGCACGTCGACGGCGGCGAGGTTCCCCTCGAGGTCGACGAGCCGCACGAGGCGCTCCCAGGACGGCTCGGATCGCACCGTCTCTCCGAGCGCGGCGAGGCGCGCGAGCAGGGACTGCGCCCCCTGCATGGCCCCGAGCGCCTCGACCGCGGCGATGAGCGCGACGAGCACCTGCACCTTGCGCCGGACGAGGCTCGGCTCTTCGGTCGTCTCGACCTCGAGGGCAGCGCGCAGACGCCGGATCGCCCCGTGGTAGCGGCCGAGGGCCTCGCGGAGCGGAGGCGAGGCCTCGAGCTCCCGCAGCACCGCTTGGCGCGCCGCGCGGTGGGCGGCGTCCTTCGGCGGGTGCGCGAACACGTGCTGGAGCAGCCGCGCGTGGAGCGGCGGGGCGCCCTCCGGGAGCGCGAAGCCGCTCGGGACGAGCTGATCGAGGTAGAGCTGCGGGGCGAAGGTCGCCGGGGTGAACGAGCTCGGAGCGAGCGGCAGCGCCTCGACGAGGGCCTCGAACACCCCGGCCGAGTCGCCGCCTTCGAAGGCGTAGCGGGTGAGCTCGACCGAGCCACTCAGGTCGCCCCAGGGGATCGGCTCCTGGTGCAGGAGATCGGGCACCGGCAGCCGCGCGGCGGGATCGCTCGGGACCTCGCCGACCGGCTTGATGAAGAAGCGGCCCGGACCACCGGCATCGCGGCGACGGCGCCTGACGGAGGCGATCTCGGGGGAGCGGCGGGGCATGGGGGCCGGGACGCGCGGGCGGTCCGGGGGGCCTCCGGGTGTACCGCACTTCGGGCCGCCTCTGCAGGGAACCGGCGCCGCGCCTCCGGGCTCGCTACCATCGGCGGGTGTACGGGTTCCTGCGCGGCACGTTCAAGTTCTTCCTCTGGCTCGCGGTGCCGGCGGCCATCGCCGCGGGGATCCTGCGGGTCTTCTTCGTCGACATCGTGACGGTGGGCCACAACGGCATGGCCCCGACGCTGCTCCTCGGCGATCAGGTGCTGGTGTGGCGGGACGCGCAGGTGAACCACGGCGACATCGTCGTCTGCCGCCATCCCGGGGAAGCGGGCCGCTTCGTCATGGGGCGGGTGATCGCGACGCCGGGGATGAGCCTCGGCATGGAGCGCGACTACCTCATGATCAACGGGCGCGCGCCCGAGCGACGGTTCCACGACGAGGTCGTGTTCGTCGACCCGAGCCGCGAGAACCAGCGCAACACCTACCGGCTCGTCGTCGAGCAGCTCGGCAACGACTTCTTCTGGTCCTTCGACGACGAGGACCGTCCGATCCGGATCCGGCCGATGGCCGCGCTCTCGGGGCTCTACCTGCTCGGCGATCACCGCGCCTACCCCGGCGAGGACAGCCGGACCTTCGGCGTCGTGCAGGCGAGCGCGTGCATCGGGCAGGTCTTCCTTCGGCTCTCGCCCGGGCCCGACGCCGTCGAAGGGGTGCCGCACGGCTGGTTCGACATGCTGCACGCGAGCCGCTGAAGCGGACAGGCGGAGCCGATGTGGTAGCCTCGCGGCCACATGCATCGAGGCGTGAGCGAGCTCGTGCGCTGGCTCGAGCAGCAGAAGGGATCGGGCGCGCTCGCGGTGCAGCCGCCGGCGAAGGCGGCCGACGTCCAGGCGCTCGAGCACGACCTCGGCACGCCGCTGCCCGCGGATCTTCGCCTCGTGCTCGGCCGGTTCAACGGCGCGGCGCTGCCCGGCGGCGCGCAGCTCTTCACTGCGGCGCCGGGCCCGGGCGCGACGATCGAGTCGGCGCTGAAGGAGCTCGCGGCGCAGAAGGGCCAGAGCTTCCTCGACCCCGACCTGCTCCTGCCCTTCGCACGCACCGAGCACGGCTCGCTGCTCGCGTTCGATCGGGCCGCTGCGCCCATCGCCGACACCTGGCCGATCGTGGACTTCGACGCCGAGGCGGACGAGGCGACGATCGTGCACCGGACCTTCGACGGCTGGTGCCGCAACTCGGTCGGCGAGTGGAGCGCGTCGGATCGCGACGAGCCCTTCTCGCTCGACAAGTACGTCCGCTCCGGGGCCCGGCACGCCGCGATCGAGCCCGACGTGTCGACCGCGCACGTGACCCTCGGCCACGGCCTGCGGCGCGCCGGGGACCCGGAGCGCGCGCTGATCGCCTACCTGCGCGCCGGACGCTGCGTGCCCCCGGTGCCCTGGGCCGACTGGGAGGCGCTCAAGCTCGCGTCGATCCTCGACGACGCCGAGTCGCTCCTCGAGGCGGGGGGACGCCTCGCCAAGCGGGCGCCCGAGGCGACCTGGGCGCGGCGCGGCACGACGCCGTCGCGCGTGGCCTTCGTGCTCGCGCGCGCGATGCGCCGGCTCCACCCGGCGGACGAGGCCCCGTGGCGCCGGCTCCTCGAGCTGCTGCGGCATCGCGCGACGGAAGAGGCCGACCGCGCGGCGATGAACGGGATCCTCGAGGCCGCCCTCGCTGGCCGACCGGTGCCGCCGCCCGCACCCGCCCAGCCGCCGGCCCTCGACCTCGATCCGGACCTCGACCTCTCGATGGCCCGCATGCGCGAGGCCTACGAGGCAGGCCGGCTCCGCGACGACGACCTCGTGCTCGACCCGCGCTACGACGCGGTCGCTGCGCGCTATCCGCTCGTCGAACTGGTGCGGATCCGCAGGGAGTTCGGATGAAGGTCCTGGTCGTGGGCAGCGGCGCGCGGGAGCACGCGCTGGTGAAGAAGATCGCGGCCTCGCCGCGGGTGCGCGAGGTGCTCGCCGCGCCCGGCAACGCGGGGATCGCGGAGGACGCGCGCACCTGCGAGGTAGCCGCCGACGACGTGGCCGGGCTCGTCGCGCTCGCGCTCGCCGAGGCGGTCGATCTGGTGGTGGTCGGCCCGGAGGCGCCCCTCGTGCTCGGCCTGGTCGATGCGCTCGCCGCGAAGGGCATCCCCGCCTTCGGGCCCTCGGCCGAGGCCGCGCGCCTCGAGGGCTCGAAGGTGTACGCGAAGGAGCTGATGGCCGCGTGCGGCGTGCCCACCGCTGCGTTCCGCGTCTTCGACCGCGCGGACGAGGCGGCCGCATACGTGCGGGAGCGCGGCGCGCCGATCGTCGTGAAGGCCGACGGCCTCGCGGCGGGCAAGGGCGTGGTCGTCGCGTCCAGCGTCGAGGAGGCCCTCGCGGCGATCGACGCGGCGATGGTGCAGCGGGTCTTCGGCGAGGCCGGCGCGAAGGTGGTCATCGAGGACTGCATGGTCGGCCCCGAGGTCAGCTACCACGTGCTCTCCGACGGCGAGCGCTGGGTCCCGCTCGCCGCCGCCCAGGATCACAAGCGCCTGGCCGACGGCGATCGCGGCCCGAACACCGGAGGCATGGGCGCCTACTCGCCGCCGCCGGTGTTCACGGCGGCGATCGAGCGCGAGGTGGGTGAGCGGGTGATCGAGCCGACGCTGCGGGCCATGCGCGAGCGCGGCGCGCCGATGCGCGGGGCCCTCTTCGTCGGGCTGATGATCGTGGACGGCCGGCCCGAGGTCCTCGAGTACAACGTGCGCTTCGGCGATCCCGAGACCGAGGTGCTCATGGCCCGCCTCGCGAGCGACGTGGTGCCCTTGCTGCTCGGCTGCGCGCGCGGCGAGCTCGGCGAGGCGAGCGCGGCGTGGGGCGCCGGGGCGGCGATGGCGGTGGTGATCGCCGCCGCGGGCTATCCCGGCACGCCGCGCAGAGGCGACCCGATCGGCGGCCTCGAGGAAGCATCGCGGCACGCCCAGGTGCTGCACGCCGGCACCCGGCGCACCGAGGCGGGCATCGTCTCGAACGGCGGCCGCGTGCTCGCCGTCACCGCCACCGGGCAGGACGTCGAGGCCGCGGCGCAGCGCGCCTACGCCGCCGCCGACGCGATCCGCCTCGACGGCGCCCAGCTCCGCCGCGACATCGGCTGGCAGGCCCGGCCGAAGGCCTGACGGTCGGCCCGCGGCCGGCTCAGGGCAAGAACGTCTCGCGGCCGAGCGCGCCCTCGACGACCTCTTCGGGCGTGTAGCGCATCGGCCGGGTGCGGTTGCCCAGCCAGAGCTCGGCCTGATCGGTGAAGAACTCGCTGTTCGTCAGCCCCGACTGGCCGCCGGGCAGGATGTTCTCGCCACGCACGCCGTCGGGGCCGAGGCGGATGACCATCCGGAAGACCGGGCCCGCGCCGTGGGTGAAGCGCTCGCCCGAGAGGCCGGGGTTGGCCGCGTCGACGTCGAACTGATCGCCCGGCCGGGGGAAGAACGTGAGCCCGGCGCGCGGGTCGGTCGCTGGCAGATCCTCGGCGAGCGGCAGGTCCTCGGGGGTCACCGAGAACATGTCGAGGAGGAAGCCGAACATCGGGTCGCCGCCGAGGAAGTCGGAGAGCAGCGAGTCGTAGCGGACCCCGTGGCGGAGGCCCCAGATCCAGTCGTTCGGATCGTCCGAGCCGAAGCCCCCGGTGCCCGGGCCGGTCGGCTCCGAGCGCAAGAACGCGAGCCCGTCGCGGAGCGCCCGGATCGCGATCTCGAGGCTCTCCTCCACCTCGGGGGTGCGCACGTCGTCGAAGAATACCGACTCCTCGCGCGCCGGATCCCAGCTGCCGAGGCCCTCGGGGTTGCCAGGGCCGCGGCCGTCCACGAGGCGGCGCAGCACGCCGGTGCGGAAGGTGTCGCCGGTGACCGCGAAGGAGAGGCTCGCATCGAACCCCTCGTCGTCGAGGATCCCCCGCAGCCAGCGGGTGAACCAGGCGTGGAAGATCGAGGTCGCCACCGCGTCGGCCGCGTCCTCGGGCGCGGGGGTCGAGTAGAACGTCTCGACGCCCGAGGGGGTCGAAAGGCCCGCGGCGAGCCAGGCCCGAAGGCGCGCCTCGACGTCGTCCATCGCCGCCTGCTCGGCGTCGTAGAGGGCCCGCGCCCGTCCATCGCTGCCGGCGGCGCTGCCGAGCGCCTGCACGCGGTCGAGCTCGGCGAGCAGGATGGGCAGGTACTGCTCGGCGAGGTTCGAGTGGTGATCGCCCTGCAGCGCCTGCATCGCCTCGAGGCTCGCCTCGCCCGCTCCGACGAGGCGGGTCAGCTCGGCCTCGATGCGCTCGCCGCGGTAGCCCTCGAGCCACGGACCGCCGATGTAGTGCGGGTCGTCGAAGAGGTCGCCGTCGGTGGCGATGCCCGCCGGGTCGTTGTTGGCGTGCTGGAGAAAGCCGCGCGCGGGAGAAAGCGACTCGGGCCAGTCCTCGCTCGGCACCACGCAGCCCTCGGGCGGGCCGGCCGCCGCGCGGGCCTCGTCGACGATGCCGTCGGCGGTGAGCGGCACGGAGAAGCCGCCGTACTGCGTCCCATCGAGCAAGAGGCGGGGATCGGCCCCTTCCACCCACGAGCCGTCGGGGTTGCGGGGCAGGTGCGCGCGGCACGGCACCGCGTGGTAGGCGCTGTAGAAGATGTCGCCGCTGTCGTCGGAGGCCATCATCGAGCCGCCGTAGCCGATGAAGTGGCGCATCGCGGCGCGGAAGTCCTCGACCGACTCGGCCTCGGAGAAGAGGCGGAAGGCGCGCAGCAGGCTGCCGCCATCGAAGGGCGCGTAGTCGAAGCTGATGCCGCTCACGACTCCGTCGCCGTCGGTGTCGCCGGGCACGATCCACTCGCCGTAGAGGTTCACCGCGGCGGCGGGCGGCGTCTCGCCCTCGGCCACCGGCGTGCCCTCGATGGAGGTGATCCAGCGGCCATCGAAGGTGGTGAAGCGCACGATGGACTCGGTGCGGCCCACGCTCATGAGGAGCGGGACGTCGGCAACCTCGTAGGCCTCGGTGACGGTGAGGAGCGGACGGTCCTCGCCGCGGAAGCGGCTCGCGGCGGGCCGGCCGTCCGCGCCGAGGACGATCTCCTCGGCGTACCAGTCGGTGACGTCGGCGAAGTAGGCGGTCTGGGTCCAGGCGATGCGGCCGTTCGTGCCGACGCCCATCGCGGGCAGGCCGGCGATCGTCGCGCCGAGGAGGCGGTCACCGGTGCCGCCGTCTCGCTCGGCGTAGAAGGCGGTGTCGAGCCCGAACTGCCAGAAGAGGGCGGGCGAGCTGAGCTGGAGGTGGCCGTCGCCAGCGAGCAGCGTGTGCCCGTCGCCGGTGCCGACGCCGGAGACCGCCCACTCGTTCGAGCCGTGGCCCTCGTCCTCGCCTCCGCGGCCCAGGCGCGGCGTGCGCTCGACGAAGCGGGCCAGGTGCGTGGTGACGTGGTCGAGCACGGTCGCCGGGACGCGCACCGCGCTCGGGGCGCCGGAGAGGCGGAAGGTCGCGCTCCGCGCCATCGCCGGACCGGCGGCGGTCTCGAGGCCCCAGCCCGCGGCCGACTGGGTGTCGTTCGGCGGCTCGAGGCGCTCCATGATCTCGTCGAGGAGGCCCGCGACGCGGAGGTCGCGATCGGGCGCATCGGCGGCGATGACCCGGTCGCGGCGCGCCCGCGCGCGCGCGCGCCCCACGTCGCCGCCCTCGAAGCTCGTGCCGTAGAGGACGGTCGCGCCGGTCGCGATGACGTCGCGCCGATCCCAGTCGAACATGAGGTCCACCGGCTGCCGCGCCCCGAGGAAGCTCGCCGCGGTGCGCAGCTCGCTCGGCGGAGGAAGGGTCCGGTCGCGCACCGCCTGGATGTAGGCGTTCACGCCCGCGGCGAAGGCGTCGAGCTCCTCGCCCTCCGCGTCGGTCACCGCCTCGAGGTAGAGGTCGGTGACGTGGCTCGCGCCGTTCATGCGCTGCTCGATGTCGGTCCCGAGCGCCGCGTCGCCGAGCAGCTCGGAGAGCGCGCCCTGGGCCAGGCGGCTCGTCAGGTCCATCTGGAAGAAGCGGTCCTGCGCCATGACGAAGCCGAGCACGCACGAGGCCTGCACCCGGTCCTCCGCGTAGATGTGGGGGATGTTGCCCTCGGTGCGGATCACCACCGCCTCGCCGCTCAGGCACGGCAGGTTGCGCAGCGCCGTCTCGGGGACGGTGTCGAGCAAGTTCCGCGGCGGCCCGGCGTCACGCCCCGCATCGCCGAGCGGCGCGTCCACCGACGGCGGGGTCTCGCAGCCGCAGCCGGCGAGCAGGGAGACGAGCGTGAAGGCAGAGAATACCGAGCGCATCCGGGCATGATCCGGGGCAAGCGCACTCCGCGTCAACGTTCGCGACGGGCGGCGGCTCGTGCGGTGGCTCACCGCGGGGCGGATCCCGCCCTGCACGGCTCCTCCATGCTCCTCGACATGCGTGTCCTCGCCCTCGCTCTTCTCCTGGCGCTCCTCGTCCCGCTCACGGCCGGCTGCGAGTGCACCACGACGCGGCCGACGCCCGACGGAGGCCGCTTCGATGCGGGCGTGGACGGGGCCGTGCCGCCCCGCGACGTGATGCGCAGCGATGCGCCCTTCGATCCCTTCGATCCCGACTCGGCGTGCGGCGCGGCGGCGATCCCCACGACCCGCATCCCCGGCTCGCTCCTGCTCGTGTTCGATCGCTCCTCGAGCATGGACGAGCCGGCCAACGGCACCTCGGGCCCGAGCCGCTGGGACGTCAGCGAGGACGCGATCAACGGTGTGCTCGCCTCGGCCGGTGACGGCCTCAACGTGGGCCTGATGGTCTTTCCGACCGGCGTGGGCGACGCCTGCGACGTGACGATCGGACCGGGCGTGCCGCACGTGCCGATCGCGCCGCTCCCGGTGAGCCGCCCGGCCATCGCCGGCCTGCTCGCGGCCGGCACGAACGGCGGCGTGACCCCGATCTTCGACGCGCTCCGTGGCGGCTATCAGTACCTCGACTCGCTCGACACCGAGGGCCCGCGCGGGCTCATCCTCGTCACCGACGGCGAGAACAACTGCGACGGCGCGACCGAGGCCTCGGTGCTGGCCGAGGCCCGGGAGCGGGAAGAGGTCTTCGGCTACCTCACCTACGCGATCGGCCTCGACAACAGCTCGACCTTCCTCAGCACCCTCGCGGTGAACGGCGGCACGCGGCGCAACGACACCTGCCTCGCCGACTGCGTCGCCCCGCCGCTGCGCTGCAGCATGACCTCGCCCTGCCCGACCGGGATGGGCCCCTGCCTGTTCGGGTTCTGCGCCAGCAGCGGCGGCATGACCGCCGAGTGCTGCCACTACAACGTGGCCGCGTCCGACTTCTCGACCCAGCTGCAGGCGGCGCTCGACGAGATCGCGTCGGCCTTCCTCGACAGCTGCGTGTTCGAGCTGCCGCGCGGCGCCGACCCGTCGATGTTCGATCCGAGCGCGGTGAACGTCGGCGTCACCTTCGAGGGCGAGAGCCGCACCGTCGTCGGCCGCTCCACCGATCCCAGCACCGACTCCTGGAACTTCACCTCGACCGACAACGAGGCGATCGTCATCCAGGGCGCGCTCTGCGACCGCCTGCTCGGGGGCGGCGAGGCGACGGTCGAGATCGTGCTCGGCTGCCCGACGATCGTGTTCTGAGCGGCGGCTCCGGACGCTCCGGGGCGGGCGCGGGCCCGCCTGGCAAACGCCGCCGTGCCTGGTAGCCCGCGCGACGATGTCACTCGCCTCGATCCTGTCCCTGGCTTTCGGTCTCGCCATGGACGCGACCGCGGTGGCAGCCGCGCGAGGGCTCCTCGTGGCACGCATCGAGATCCGGCACGCGCTGCTCGTCGCGGTCTTCTTCGGCGGCGCGCAGGCGCTCATGCCGCTCCTCGGTGGGGCGCTCGGCGCGCAGCTCGGCGATCGTGTCCTGGAGTGGGCGCCGTGGATCGCGGCCGCGCTGCTCGGCGGGCTCGGGGTGAAGATGCTGCGGCAGGCGCCGGCGGAGGACGACGCCGCGGCCCTGGTGGGGTCCGATCCCTTCGCGCTCCAGGCGATGGCGGTGCTGGCCTTCGCCACCAGCATCGACGCGTTCGCGGTCGGGGTCACCTTGCCCCTGCTGGGCGCCCCGCTCGGGCTCTCGATCGCCACGATCGGGCTCGTGACCGCCGGGCTGTCGGTGCTCGGGCTCCTCGCCGGCCGCCGCTTCGGAGCCCTCGTCGGCGCGCGCCTCGACGCCCTCGGCGGGGCGGTCCTGATCGCGCTGGGCGCGAAGATCCTCCTCACGCACGTGCTGGCCGGCTGAGGGAGCGAACGCTCCAATCGTCAGCGAATTCAAAAGGATGCGGCCGTCCGGTCACTCATGCCGCGGGGAGCTCGGACAAGAGGCGGGTCATGCGCAGCGTCACGCATGCACCCCCGTCGCGGCCGAGCTCGACCCGTGCGCCAAGCTGCCGCGACAGCGCCCGGATGAGCTGCATGCCCAGAGAGCCCGTGTTCTGCGGCCCGCTCGGAAAGCCCGGACCGCGGTCGGACACCGCGAGCACCACCGCGTCCGGCGCGCGGCGCAGCACCACCCGGAGCGAGCACGTGCCGTCGGCCGAGCGCCCGTGCTTGATGGCGTTGGTGATCAGCTCGTTGAGCACGAGCCCGCAGGGCACCGCCTGATCGATCGGCACCTCGATCGGCTCGACCTCGTAGGTGATCGTCGCCCTCGGATCGAGGGAGCCGAGCAGCGCCGAGGCGAGCGCCTGCGCGTAGGCGCCGAAGTCGATGCTGTCGAAGTGGTCGCTCCCGTAGAGCTGCTGGTGCACGAACGACATGGAGCGCACCCGATAGACGGTCTCGAGCAGCGCCTCGCGGGACGTGCCGGCCTCGAGACCGTCGGCCTGCATCGAGAGCAGGCTCGAGACGATCTGGAGGTTGTTCTTCACCCGGTGGTGCACCTCGCGGAGCAGCATCTCCTTCTCGCGCAGCGAGCGGGTGAGCGCCGACTCCATCCGGTCCCGCTCGGTCAGGTCGCGCACCGCGATGATCGCCCCGCGGCGGTTCGCCATGACCACGAGCGAGGCGCTCACCTCGGCGGTGAAGGTCCCGCCCGCGCCCTCCGCGCTGCGCCGCAAGAGCAGCGCCGGCTCGCCGCGCTCCTCCCCGAGCACGCCCGCGACGAGGGCGGTGCCCTCGGCGAGGAGCGCGTCGATGGGCCGGCGCACCGGCGCAGCGAAGAGCGCCGCGGCGCGGGCGTTCGCGTCGGTCACCACGCCGTCCTCGCCGACCACGAGCAGGCCGTCGGGGCTGCGATCGAAGAGGTTCTGGAAGGCGCGCCGGCTCGCGTCGTGGAGGAGGAAGGCGGCGACCTGCTCGGCGATGCGCTCGAGCAAGTTCGGCAAGAGCTCGTGCCCCGGGTAGTAGGCCGTGCCGCCCACCTCGAGCACGGCGAGCACACCGTCCGGCCCGCGTACCGGCGTGCCGCAGAACGAGATCACGCCTGCCGCCTTGGCCGCCTCGAGGCGCCGCGAGCCCACCGACTCCATCACCGGCAGCACCGCGGTCGCGCCGGTGCCCCACGCGGTGCCGGGCACGCCGACGCCGATGACGAAATCGCGGCCCGGCGCGAAGCTCAACTGCCGGGTGCGCTCGAGGAAGGCCCGGCCCGGCTCGCCCGCGGCCTCGGCGCTCGCCCCGGCGACGTAGACGAGGTGCGGCTTGCCCGGCTCGACGAGCCACAGCTGCGCGGTGCGCACGTCGAGCTCGGCCACGAGCTCGCGGGTGAGCCGCTCGCCGGCCTCGCGCACGGTGTCGCTCTGAAGGAGCAGCGCCGCGACGCGTTCGGCGAGGCTGTCCCGCCGGGCCGCGAGGCGCCGCTCGGTGACGTCGGTCTGCACGGCGACGTAGCCCGAGGGCTGCCCGGCCTCGTCCTGCATCACGCGCCACTCGATGTGCACCCAGTACTGCCGGCCGCTCCGGGCGAGGTGGACGACCTCGCACTCGAAGGGCTCGCGCGCGGCGATCGCGCGGGCCATCCGCGCCCGGGTCTCGGGATCGGTGTGCGGGCCCTCGAGGAAGTCGCCCGGCCGCTTGCCCTCGATCTCCTCGAGCGCCCAGCCGGTGAGCCGGGTGAAGGCGTCGTTCACCCACTCGATCCGGCCCTCGAGGTCGGTGACGACGACCGGGTTGCCGGTGCGGCTGGCGACCTCGGCCAGGCGCTTGCGCTGCCGCTCGTTGGCCCGCTCGGCGGTGATGTCGACGACGAGGCCGCGGAGGCGGGGCGCGGCGCCGTCCTCGGCACCGACGCGCGAGGTCGTCGCGCGCAGCCAGCGCTGGGAGCCTCCCGGCAGGCGCACGCGGAACTCGAGCTCGGCGCGCTCGGCCAGGAAGGCGGACTCGAGGCGAGGGCGGTCGTCGGGGTGCGTGCGCGCGAGGAGCAGCGTCCGGGAGAGCGGCTCGTCGTCGACGCCGAAGAGGCGGCGGGTCTCGCCAGCACAGCTCATCGCGCCGCTCTCGAGGTCCAGCTCGCAGAGCCCGGTCTGCACCGCGGCGAGGGTGTCCTCGAGGGTGCCGACGAGGGTGGTGCGCTCGCGCTGGGTGCTCGTCAGCTCGGCGAGCGTGGCCTCCCGGAGCGCGACGGTGCGCTGCAGCTCGGCGACGAGGCCGGCGAATTGCGCGTACATGAGCCGGCTGCCCACGACCGTCAGCGCGCCGATCTGCAGGACGGTGAGCGTGAGGCCGGCCCAGCCG
>Ga0068872_10001291_pt1 | contig 20216 bp, 13 predicted proteins | sample NOAtaG_7_FD_66441 | JGI IMG/M metagenome (GOLD analysis project Ga0068872, IMG submission 66441) | Freshwater lake microbial communities from Lake Erie, under a cyanobacterial bloom - NOAA_Erie_Diel1S_2200h metaG | ecosystem: Environmental > Aquatic > Freshwater > Lake | place: USA: Ohio, Lake...
ATCGTAGTCTGTATCGTATTTTGGCATATTCTTATTTATAAAATTAAGATTTTCAATAGCCAGATATTTCAAATTGGTACTCTCGCGCAATGTTCGTTCCCATTGGACGTATACGGGGCCACGAGGAACTACAATTAATGTAGAATTAATAATTTTATTTAAAGCTGCTATATTTTTATTCTTAGAACTTAATTTAAAATAATTATAAGCCTTGGAACTATGATAACTAATAATTTTCTCATTATTAACCCATATATTGTCAAGATTATTATGAGCTACTATAGACAATGCTATTAGCGTTTTGCCATATCCCACGATATCTCCCAAAATACCTATATTAGACTCTATTTCTTCACCCGTTATATATCTAATTTTTCTATGATTTTCCATCATAATAGCCTTATATAAGCAAGCTAATTGATGCGGTTTTAACTGTTTCTTTATTTTGGCAGGCTGAAAACACCGAGGCGACTCATTATCTAACTCAATATTATAAATTACACTATCATAATTATAATAATCATTAGACATTATACATATATTATATTATAATATGCAAATATATTTTATATACATTTATAATCTCCTTGTAAAATGATATAAGAATTAATATCAAATATTAAATATAATGAACGAAGCAAGCGAATCTGTCCCAGATACCCAAGTATCAATCGCTGAGGTACAAGAGCCTACTGTTATTGCAACAACCGAACCGAAAAGACCGTCAGGTAATAATGAGGCGCCAGAAAAATTGAAGCGTGTTATCTTTGCTTTACCTGGGGATAATTTTAGTTCTAAGTTTTTAATTTCTTGGACTTCTACAATTAGCAAGGTTATGGATATGCGCAAATATGATATATTGATTTCTCCAGCAACAGGTTCATATGTTTCTTTTGTAAGAATGAAAACGCTTGGATTGGATACGCTAAGAGGAGATGCTCAAAAGCCTTTCAATAATGAAGATTTTGATTTGTGGGTTACGATTGACAGTGACATTATATTTACACCCGAACAAGTTATTGAATTGATTGAATCTGCCGAACATCATCCTGTTGTCGCGGGTATGTATAGAATGGCCGACTTGACAAATTATGCTTTTGTTAAAGATTGGGACATTAATTATTTCAAAGAAAATGGAACATTTAAGTTTAGTACTCCAGAAGAAATTGATGTATGGAAAAAAGAGACTTCATTCAAATATTATCCAGTCGCTTATACTGGAATGGGATTTATGGCAGTTAAAAAAGAGGTTTTTGATAAAATGCAATATCCATATTTTGACGCCGAATTAAATATAATTATAGCAGATGATGGAAAGGTAATCCGAGATATATGTAGCGAGGATGTTGCGTTTTCAAAAAATATCATCAAAGCTGGTTATCAAATTATGATTAACACAGATATACGCGTAGGGCACTTAAAACAGTTGGTAATTTAAAATATCATTAAAATTATAGAATATAATGAACATTATTTTTTCATTAATAGAAAATGCTAATAGCTATTATCCATTTTTAATTGTAATATTATATATATTATACTATTTAATATCAAACTCATTTATGTTTTTAATATTAATAATTGCAGGGATATTAATAGGATTCTATATAATATATATATTCAGACATAATATATTATATTATTATTCATAATCATTGTCTTTATTTTATACTATTAAATATTTTATTTATAATATAATTAAATCCTGTATCTTTATTTTTGGCATTATTTCTCGCTCCCTCTCGTACCCGACCATTACCTCTTCCGCGACCTCTTCCCCTCCCGCTCCCTCTATAGCCCCCTATAATTTTATTATCTTCCTCATTATCTTTTTTTTTTGATTTGCTATCTTTACCGCTTTTTTCTTCTGATTCGTCATCGCTATCGCTCTCGCCGCTGCTGCTTTCGCTAATGCTTGTATCTTCAGCCTTTTCCTTTTTTTCTTCTGATTCGCTATCACTGCTGCTTTCGCTACTGCTTGTATCTTCAGCCTTTTCATTTTTTTCTTCTGATTCGCTATCACTGCGGCTTTCACTACTGCTTTTTTCTTCAACCTTTTCATTTTTTTCTTCTGATTCGCTATCACTGCTACTGCCTGTATCTTCATCTTCATCTTCATCTTCATCTTCATCTTCATCTTCATCTTCATCTTCATTTACAGCCTCTTCTTTCGCGGGCTCTTGTATAACAGCCTCTTCTTTCGCGGGCTCTTGTATAACAGGCTCTTCTTTCGCGGGCTCTTGTATAACAGGCTCTTCTTTAACAGATATTTTTTTAACACTTCCCCTTACCGTATCTTGCAAATTGTCAATTTGTTCTTTAGAATTTTGAGAAAATGAAAAAGGCATCATATAAGAATATTCTTGATCGACAGGTGGAGCTTGCTGGACAGGCGGAGCTTGTTGGACGGACTGAGCTTGTTGGACGGACTGAGCTTGTTGGACAGGTGGAGCTTGCTGGGGTGCAGAGAAAGAGAAGAGTGAAGATTGAGCAGGTAATGCTTCAGGTGTTGGAGCTGACCTTACATAAGGCTCTTGATTATATTGATATACAGGATTATTATTTAACACATTAATTTCTGGTTCTGCAGGAGAAGAAGAAGAATAATAATAATATATTAACCCACCGCATATAATTAGAAATACAAATATTCCTATACCTATCAATACCCATTTAAATTTTCCCATTATACCTTCATCTTCATCATCTTCATCATCTTCATCATCCTTTTTTTCAGGCTTATCAGGAGTAGCAGGCTTATCAGGAGTAGCAGGCTTATCAGGAGTAGCAGGCTTATCAGAAGTAGCAGGCTTATCAGAAGTAGCAGGCTTATCTACTGTCGGTGTATCCGGTGAGGTTATTTTATCTTGCTCTTCTCTTGTTTTTACGGCATCGTTTAGATTTTTTGTTAATTCATTATTATCTATTATAAAATCTTCAAAGCTTTTATTTAAAATATTTCCTAAATTCTTTATTATAGGATTGTTTTCTAATTTAGAATTTAAAATTTCGTCTTTAGTCATTGCATTTTGCTTATTAGCACCTTCTAAGACATTTATTAAATCATTTATTAATAATGATGAATTCATAATTTATATTCTTCTATATTAATATATTAAAATAATATGTTTTTCTTCTTAATAGATTAGATATATAATGGAATTATTAAAGCCTATTATTGTCAAAAGGTGGATATCTGAAAATAAGTATATCACATATGTATTTGATAATAATACAGGCAATATAGGCAATAAATATAAGCCTGATGATATCGTGATAAATGAATATATATTTCAGGATAATAATATAAAAGACGCTTTAAATAAGATAGCATATCATATATATAATTATGAAAATAATAAGAAGTCGCAGCAGCCACTAAGATTTCCTTATTATTGCTGGGATGAAACTTTAGGGAAACCCTTGCTTTTTGATATTAAAGAGATTTATTGGAAGGGTTATGATGTTAATCCCTTAAAATCTAAGGATAGGACCTCAAAGAAACTTGAAGAATCTATAGAGTACACCAATAATGATAATGACGAATTATTTAATAACGATTTAATCAATATAGTTTTTCGTAATGATTTTGATTATGAAAATAAATATTATTTTAATAAAAATGAAGATGTCAGTATTGAAGCCATAGCTAAACTTATCAAAGACGAAGAATCTATTGTCAAGCTCTATAATCTCCCTGTAGTAAAAGTTGTAGAACAGAACGAATATTATAACGAGGTTATATTTGAGTATAGAATGGAAAATATGGAGCCGCTTATTGTATTGTTTGATAAACTTAAAACAGACGAAGAAATCCAGTTGATACAGTTTGCGAATAATAATAATGCAATATATAAATTATATAAACACCACACACTTGAAAAGAAATATTTAGATTACAAGTTTAAACTCAATGCCGCCAAAAAAGAAAGCAAGGATATATCTGTTATAAACCTTTATTACAAGAACAAGAATATAAAATTGTCAATATTTAAAGACGGTATTTTCAAATTGGCTTTTAAGTATGACATAGATAATGGCGAGAATAAGAGCAATATAATACATATTAAGGACGATATTATCAGATATTTAAAGAAGTTCAATATAAAAGCCGTTTTCAAAGAGATAGATATTAATCTCCGAATAAACTATTCAATTGACATTTTAGAATATAACAAATTAATTAAAAAAATAGGAACATACACGAAAATATTTGAGGATTTTGTGCTTAATAAGAAAAAATCTAAGGGCGTTTTTAAATACAAGAGAATCGCTGGCAATTCTATAGGCTTTGATTTAGACAATTTTATAATAAATAGAAGCGAAATACAAGAATCTACACTAGAAGAAATCTTAGCAGTGCTAAAAGATATGGGGATAAATACCACGATAAACTATATAAAGGGCGTTATTAATAAAAAAGCCGAAATACAGAATATAAAGCCAAATAATACTGATATAAGTGAAAAAGAAGAGACCATTATAATAATAAAGGAATACAATAATAATATAGATTTCTATGTAGATATTAAAAAGACTAGTTCTTTCGTAGAGTTAGATAATTTAAAATATTGGCTCACGCGCATTATTGAAGATATCAGAAACGAAAAGAAGCCTGCGCCCGGTGCTAAGAAAAAAATTGCCAAGATTGTTTTACCTGAACCCAAAAAAATCTCTTCGCCCAAGAAATCGTCTTCAAAATCATCTTCGGCCAAAAAATCATCATCAAAATCAAGTGATAGTTTTAAGTTTGACGAAGAAGAATTTAATAATGAGAACTTTAATAATAGAACTTCTGGTGGCGGTGATGATAAGAATAGCAAAAATGATAACAATTATTTGATAAATAAATTAAATAATGCAGATAAAGAGCTTTATAAAGATCGCGGAAAAGGCAAAAATCCTGCGAGAAAATGCCAGAAGGAGTATCAGCCGCTTGTTCTAAAAAAAGAAGAGATTGAAATGTTAAAAGCCAAGGGATACGACCCGTACGATAAGAAGGTTTTTGATAACTATATTGAATATGGAAGTAGCGAAGATAACAAGAACTTTTATACTTGCCCGCGCATATGGTGCCCTATAAGTAATATCCCACTTGATGAAGCTCCTGGCGCCGAATCTCTTAAATGTCCAGAAGAAAATGAGAAACCCATTATGATGAACGCAAATATGAAAAATGAAAATAAATCACGATATGTTTATTTACTTAAAGGAGATATTGAGATTCCTTGTTGTGGCAAAAGAAATCCCGAAAAAACTGCCAAGTTAGTTGATAGCAAAAATACTGCTAAACCGCCATCTAAAAAAGCAATTAAAGATTTAGAAAAGAAGAAAAAGGCTGATGATAAGAAGAAGAAAAAGGGCGACAAAGAGATAGAAGAGATTCAGGAAGAAAACGAGGATGTCCCTGTCATCCCTGAAGCTAATGATATCCCGGGAACTCTTGGAACTTCTGGCGATGGGAGCAATGAGAATGATAAGAATTATATTATGAATAAAATACCTGTTCCTAAAAATCGCTTTGGAGGAATACAGAAAGAGCTGTATTATATATTATTTGATGATTACAAGGATTATACGAAAAACTGTTTATCTAATAATAACATTAATAAAAATAGCTGTTTATTAAGAAAAGGCTTGAATAATTCTGCTAATATTATCAATTCAATCGCTTATTTATTAGAAATTACCAAGGATGAGTTTATAAAGAATATAGAAGATAATCTGGATATCTTGAAGTTTTTGTCGCTTGAAAATGGGAATGTATTCAAGGATTTTTCTGACATAGAACCGGTTATACCTGAATTAAATAAAGAGTTATATGCAGAGTTAGTTAAATATGCTAATGTATCCAATGCAATTAATGTTCCAGATATTGAGGATAATAGTGAGAAATCCCTTTATCAAAAATCCAGATTATTATGTATATATAAATCTTATAAAAAGTTCATTAATTATTTAAAGTCAGAAGAGAATCCCTCTGGAAATGTTATCCATTATTTATATACATTAGTTGCAATCATATATAATAAGCTAATCGTCTTATGGGATGTAGAGATTGGGCTACCACATAGTGATGTGAGCATTGTATGTCCTCGGTATTCCTCAATAAATGACCTGCTTTTATATCTCGGGAAAAAAACGAAAGTCATTATGTTAATGACTTCTTCCGAAAATAAAGCAAAGGATAACGAGGTTGCCTATTATGAACCTATAATATCAAAATCCCTGAATAAAAAGGAGGGCCGATTTTTTTATCTTGATAATCATAAAAATATAGTTAAAATATTAAATAAATGTTCAGCGAATATAAACGACGCCAATAAGAACTTCTATCGCAATTTAGAAAATATGAAAACTATCAGGAAGATAATTATAGAGGAAACAAACGGACAGAAAGACAGTGATTACAAAAATCAAATATATAGAACCTTGATAATCAACAAGGACCTCTCTATCAATAGAATAATATTGAAAAAAGATAATACAGTGTTATGTATTATTAAGTTCGAAAAACTCTCAATAATTATGCTTGATTTAATCATTAAACGCCTGAATATTAAAGATGTTCTATTTAGCGAGGATATTGACGGATATAACTTCAAGATTTTTATAAGGAAAAGTCTCCATTCTAAAATTGTTAAAAAGTTTGAAAAAATAGATATAGCCGTTGATATAGGAGAGATAGCTAAGGAAAAAGGATTTATGATAGACAGCAATTTACTATTTAAGGACGAGGCTTATAGTAGGAACCGTGGAATTATCAGCAATATATTGAATAAATACAATGATACTGGCAAATATTCAAAGGAAGAGAAAAAATGGCAAGATATGAGAAAACGCATCTATGATAAATTGCTTGATGCGAGATTTGATGACAAATATTACAATGACCTTTCTAAAAAATCCCGCAAAGAAATTATAAAAGCCTTATTGAATAATGTCGGCAGCGGCAGCAGCGGAAGCGGTAGCGGCAACGGCAATAAAAGAGTGATGAGAGAATTGCAGATAATGCTTGAAGGCATTGATATATATTCGAGGAAAAATATTAAAGATTGGTATTCTAATGATTTGGCTTATTCTAAATATAATTATGTTAGTGATATTTCAAATAATATAAAGGAAGATGGAGATGATTTGATATTCACGCAGTACCTGGTATCCGACAGAGTACCAGAGAAAATAACTAATAACGGTGATTATTTGCCGAATGTGAATGCGAATATGAATGCGAATGCGAATGCTAATATTGGTTTCTATGAGCTAAAAAATAATCTGCGAAAGTCTAAGTCGCCTGATAATAGCGATAAGCAAAATGAAAACGAAAACAAAAATCAATATCAACATATTCCCGAAAATTGGAAAGGAATTGAAAAAGTTCTCACAAGAAAATGGACGAAATATAAGAAAAAGATATGGCCTAAGTTGCGCTATATAGATTCTACTTATACTGATAATAATATCTATGAGCTTTTTGAGTATCTGCTTAACTATGACAAGAACCGAATAAATAATATTATCACATTTGAAGATATTGTGGAATATACTTACAGGGAATACAAGGATTTATTATTAAATAATACACCTGATATTGATTTGGATTATAAAAATGAAATAGATATGCTATTTAAGGATCCACATTTCAAACATACATATATAAATACTATGAATATCGTGAATAATACAAACAAGACATTTAAGACGACACGAATATTTTTGGAAGATTACTTTTACAAAAGCGCTCCAGAAGAGCGTAAAAAAATAATGAATATAATAGAATCTACGAAAGCCATTAAATATTACGGCGATATATTCTTGAAACAAATGTCTATCAATTTAAATATCAATATTATGGTTATACATCACCGCGTAGATTATGGAAAAGGTGTTGAAGTATCAAAGAGAGCCGGGAGCAAAGATTTAAAAGTATCTATCAAGTTTTTTAATGCCGGCGATAATAATAATCATACCGATATATTAAAGCGGCCTCTAATTATTTTATATAGAAAAATAGAAAAAACATTCGTAGGCTATTATTTAATAAAACTTGTAGATGATAATAAGATTATCTATAACGAATTGAATGAAGCCGATGAAGATATAAAAAATATATTGAAACACCCGAACTCACTTGATAAAAGCAGTTCCCCCATAACTCACGCCATATAATAACATATACACTCCCGCCCTGCTACATTACGCTACACCAAGCCATTAAATGTATTTTATTTTTTGTTCTGGCAATTTATAGCATTTGCTAATCATACCTTCAATTCCCTTGTTGAGATTGAACTCAATCTGCAGATCGTCTTCGTTAAAGTCCTCACGCATTTCGCCTGCGTCGCCTGGATAGCCTGCGTCTCCTGCGTCTTCCTCATTTATGCTCGTCAGCATATGATTTGTATCTTTGACATCCTTCAATAGCTCTATCATATACTCTTCATCGATCAATATCTTGCTATCTCCTGTACCGCAAGGAGGCTGTTGTCCTAACATAACATTTGCGGATACTCCATTTACCTTGTCGTATTCCGCGAAAATACTGGCGTTAATAAGCATATCCGTGGTTTCTTCAAAAGATGATTTGGCGAGTGGCCCAATATCTCCTCTGTTGATTCCGTGCCTGTCAATTGACATCAATTGTCCCTTGTATGTCATAGTATCTATGAGTAGCGACATATGCCTGTAATTCATAGAACCCTCATTAGTAACAATTAGCAGCTCTTTATATAACGCATATCGCGCTGCTTCAATACCAAGCGTATCATATATTTCGCGGATATCATTTGAAATCGTACGAGTACTATCAATATTCGGATTTGACAATAATTCTATCAAATTAGTTCCGTCAGTATCCAATACCCACTCAAGCATTTCATCAAAATTGTTCGTATCATCGTTGTATCTATAATATTTCTTCTTATCCAGCGATACCTTCTTGATACCCTTATAACCCTTCAATAATATTTGATGTACGATATTGTGCTCAATTGCCTTGATTGTAGCAATCTCATCTCCATCTTTTAGAGCAACTTCAGTAAGCTTGATGCGAAATATGCATTCATCGGCATTATCATCGCTATATACGCATTCAATATATTTATCATAAGCCGTATTAAGTTTTGTATAAATATCAATCATCTTCAAATTATAAGAGAGCATTTTGAACTTGTCAAATACCAGCCTGAGAACCCAAGGAGAAGAGCTCTTGGACTTCGCGGCGTTTCCGTTCATCTCTTCAAACTCCTTGTATATATTCATAATACCCTTGTCTTCTTCAATATTCGTCTCGTAATATTCGCCATTATCCCAGTATATCTCTGTGTATTTTAGAATATCCGACAATTTCGTAATCTCAATAGAGTTTTTAATATTCATCGCGTGATTCTTGGTAATATCAATCCTATCATCCTTGAAATCACCGCTCTCGTTTCTTATAGGATTAATGACACACGAAATATCATTCTTCATATATATCGTCAAAGTCGGTGTTTTGGTCTTCTTGGTAGCCGACAAGATTTCTTTGAGACGCGGAACACCCGAAGTAGCCTTGACAGCAGCTGCAGTACCAGAGACGTGGAATGAATCAAGAGTCATCTGTGTCCCCAATTCACCAATTGTCTGTGCTGCAATAATCCCCACCATTTCTCCAGGTTGTGCAATAGCCTGGTTGAAATACTCAATGATTTGCGAAATAATCCAATCAAATATTTCAACTGTGAAATGATAATGGAATATAATTTTTTTAGGATTTAGATATTGTCTCAACAGAATGTGGAGATATCGCATTCCTTGTGTGCGATTTTTAATATACAATTTATCTACGAGATTATCAATGTTATCCAAGATATAATCAGGCGTTAAATCAGTCTTGATAGCCGTGATGTTAATAGATTTGATTCTATTGTGAGCCGTCGTGATAATACGGCTAAATGGTATAGGATAATTAATTACATTCTTTTTATCACGATTATAGATTTTCTTAATCAAGAACAGTTTATCCTCAATCATCTTATCAAAATGCTCATTGCACCTGGCATATGTATTAGCCGTGATAGTTTTAAAAGCATCATCGGTAATATGGATATTGATATTGTCTGTGCTTTTAAGATTATATTCAAAATCCAGCTCAATATTATTTTTATAGATAGTATCAATTACCTGAACCTCAATTTTACAACCATCCATTCCATCTTCTCCATAAATATATTGAATAATTGTACCGTCTGCAGTCCTCACGGTATTATCATAATGAATCTTGGAATCTTCCATAGCTTTGACTAATCTCCTTTGAATATATCCAGTCTCAGAAGTTTTTACAGCAGTATCAATAAGACCCTCGCGACCACCCATAGCGTGAAAGAATACTTCGTGTGGTTTTAAGCCAGATATGAAGCTGTTTTTAACAAATCCGCGCGCCTCAGGGCCGTCATCATATTTTGTAAAATGCGGAAGAGTTCTGTCTGTAAATCCGTATGTAATGCGCTTGCCATCCACATTCTGCTGTCCTACGCATACAATCATCTGTGAAATGTTAATCTCTTTGCCCTTGGAACCCGATTTAACCATATTAATCATACGGTTGGTTTTTTCGTCAATCTGCGAGAATCCAATTTTTCCTACTTCGCTCGTCGTCTCATTCAAGATACCGATGAGTTCTCTCTCAATATAATCCTCGTTATTCAAGATACCATTGTTATCGTGTGTGCCTCTTCTAATCTCGTCAAGCTTATTGTAGGCCTTCGTTTGCATTTCCTTAATTTTATTTTTGAGATGTTCGTCTGTCTTTTTATCCGTTACCAGGTCGCTGATACCTACACTAAAGCCCGCCGTAAGTAGCCATCTGCACACTAGGCGCTGAGTATTATCCAAAAACTTGCGAACTTCAAATGGACCGTAATCGTGATAGATAACTGGAACTAATCCAGTTGAAATACCGTGAAATACCACTTTGTCAAGATTACCGCTCTCCAAAATACTGTCGTTAATAATTACCTTCTCATCCTTTTTATTTTTTCTATTTATGAAGAGGCCGGGAGGTAATATTTGAGAATACGCCTCCTTCCCATTATAAATATACTTATTTTTAGGTTTCGGCAAGCTTCCTTTGAAATAACTATTAACCATTTGAATATTTGCCATTGTTTTATCGTGAATCTCCGTAAAATCCTTTGTCAGGCGATAAGAGCCGACAAGAGTATCTTGTACTACCTCAATAATCGGCTTGCCATCGCGGGGTGCAAGAATCATATATGGGACAGCAGCGATATCCATAAGTTCATTCATAGTTTGGATACTTTGCGGGCAATGCAAGTTCATCTCATCTCCGTCAAAATCGGCGTTATATGGTGGAGTATCTAGAACATTTAGGCGAAATGTCTGGTAAGGCATAATAACTACCTTATGACACATCATAGACATCTTGTGTAACGAGGGCTGTCTGTTAAATAGCACATAATCACCGTTAGACAAGTGGCGATGAACTGTGTCGCCGATTTTTAATTCTTTTGCGATTGTTTCCAAATCCTTGGAATATTTAAGATTGATTGTAGTATTCGGTTTTTTAATATACTTGGCGCCAGGCCAATTGTCTGAGCCGTTCATAATCAATTTACGCATATGCTCAATATTATATTTATTGACAATTTCGGGAAATGTAATATTGATAGCGACTTTGATAGGAACCCCGAGCTCATCTATGCTGATATAAGGGTCTGGAGTAATTACAGAGCGTGCCGATTGGTCTACGCGTTTGCCATTCAAATTACCACGAATACGCCCTTCCTTCTTCTTCATTCTGTCAGATACCGATTTCAACTTTCGCCCGTTCCTCTGTTGTGCCGGAGCCAATCCTGGCATTTGATTATTGATGAAGGTAAATACATGATACTGCAATAGAATCGTATAATATCTGACAGTCTCTTCTGTGGCACCTTTCTTGATTTTGTCTTCAACCTGATTATTAGCCTTGATAATGTCGCTCAATTTATGCGTCAAATCATCTTCGCGGCGTTGTCCGTTCTCTTCAATAATACTGGGTCTTACAGCGGGTGGAGGAACAGGGAGAACGGAGCATATCATCCATTCTGGCCTATTCCACTTAGGATTGAACCCCATCATCTCCATATCTTTCTCGCTAATCCGCTTGAATATTTTGAGAATATCTTCGGCAGTGAATTCCTGGCGAACATTATCTTCAAGCTTCTTATCTTTCCATTCAGCAATAATTTTCATAGAGTTCTCTTTGTTGATTTTTGTAGGACGGATAGCGCCACAACCAACTACTTCGTCATCTCCGCACACCTTCAATTTGGTTGTAGTATTACAAAGCTTATAATATGCCTCCCATCTCTTCTGGTTATTCTTGATGGACAAGATTTTATTGATATCATTCTTAAAATCTTTGTGAGGAGTATTTGGAGATATGAGACATTTTGAACATTTATAACATACACAGTTCAAAATCTTTCTTACAATATCAAAGAACATCGCGTGAAATACAGGTTTTGCCAGAACAATATGTCCGAAATGTCCGGGACAAAATATGTTTTTCTGCTCGCAAGTAATACAGGTTCGGTTATGTTCAAGAACTCCCATACGAGAGTCAAATAAACCACCAATAATAGGCTCACTTCCAGCATATGTATCCGTTTTATTAATTTCAACAACAGACCTTTTAATAATTTCATCCGGACTTAATACACTAAATTGAATACCTTTTACTTCCTGAATTTCAACCTTCTGATCGTTATAAGATAGTTCGGGATAAATTGACATATCTCTTAATATTAGTAGTTAAAATAACTCGTCTTATGTTTAAATAATATAATCAATTTTTACAATTAAATATTAAATATTAAAAATAAAAATGTACAAAATACTCTAAATAATCTATCATTTACGCATCAGTAATCCTAAATACTCTCTTAGGTCTGACGGCTCTTGCCGCCGGAGGAGATTTTGGTGGGCTTACATCAGTAATCCTAAATACTCTCTTAGGCCGGGCGACTCTCACAGACTGAGGAGATTTTGGCGGGCTTACATCAGTAATCCTAAATACTCTCTTAGGCCGGGCGACTCTTGCTGCCGGAGGAGATTTTGGTGGGCTTGTCGGGCTTACATCAGTAATCCTAAATACTCTCTTAGGCCGGGCGACTCTCGCCGCCTGAGGAGATTTTGGTGGGCTTGTCGGGCTTACATCAGTAATCCTAAATACTCTCTTAGGTCTGACGGCTCTCACAGACGGAGGAGATTTTGACAGACTTGAAAGGCTTGTCCTACTTGAAAGGCTTGACACGCTTGGCAGGCTTGACGAGCTTACATCAGTTATTCTAAATACTCTAACTTTTCTTACTTTCATTGATACAGAAACAGGAGGAGATTTTGGAGAGCTTGTCGGGCTTACATCAGTTATTCTAAATACTCTCTTCGGTTTAGTATGTTGTGATTTTGTATTTAATGGCATTCTTAATGTAATATAAGAATAAATATAAAAATAATCGCTGCTAGCAGGGTTCGAACCTGCGACCACTCGATTAACAGTCGAGTGCTCTGACCAACTGAGCTATAGCAGCAGGTATTGCTACCCAACTATATATATTCTTAAATCTTTATATAAGTTTTTAATATTATAATAGATAAATAATGAACGCCAAAAAGTCTGTAGAAGAGAATGAATGTTTAATATGTTGCGATGAAAAGGCGACAGATAATTTGAATTGTTACAAGTGTAATAAAATAATATGTGTTTCTTGCTGTAATAGATTAAATACAAGGACATCTTTGTTATATCAAGAAAGTAAGCATGTATTTATTAAATACTGTTGTCCTTTTTGCAGATATTGTAATAACAAGCATATCAAGCTATTTAATAAAAATGAAATAGTAGCGATATATACAGAGACACTGACTCAACTATCAATATTACAAAAATATAGTGATACATTGATTAATAATTATAATGAAATATATAACGAAAATAAGAGATTACAAGACGAGATTACTAAAAAAAACACAGAGATTACTCAAATTACCGAGTTATTGAAAGAAAAGGTTAGTGTGGATGACTATACCGAATATGTTGAAGATGCCGAAGATGCTGGCGAAATATAGAGGGGTGATGATATCTTTCAATATATCACATGATGTCCTAAAAAGGAACCAAGTTTTTATAAAAATTTGAAAATTAAAATTTGAGTACATCTCTTGATTTATTTTGTAATTTCTAAAAAACTTTTGAAAATTTAGAAAAAACAGAAAGATGTACTCAAATTTTAAAATCAAAAAAATAAAATTTTTCCAGTGTCTCAAGAACATCTCTGTTAATTTAAGTATATATATTAGGCGACCAAGAGTCTGTTGTAATGAATATGCATATATATATATATTATTACTATATATAAAAGTAAGGTAAATGGATTTAATTACAGGCGAAAAAATACAGTTATTATGTGATGTTTTCATAGGAACTGTAGGAGATTTAAATTCAAACCCTAATATAACAATAAATCACCCGAAATCATATAATATAATGAATATTAACAGTACTTATGATAATCCGCGAATTGTTTATTATAAATCTTGTAGTCTCCGTGAATTGGATGCAAAAATTCAATATTTTGCAAACCCATTCATTTTAGTATCGCACAATAGTGATGAAAATATTGTATATAGCGGTGTATTTAAAGAATTGCTTGATAATCCAAAAATAATAAAATGGTATTCGCAGAACCTAACATTTAAGAATATCAAGATGAGGCTATTGCCAATAGGCATAGCTAACTCTCAGTGGTCGCACGGAAATTTAAAAGTAATCCATGAAGCTATTTAATCCCTTGAATCCCTAAGAGATACATCTGGAAATAATAAACCTAATGATATATATTTCTATTTCAATATAGCTACGAATACAGATAAAAGAATTGAATGCTATAATAAAATAGCTAAATATATTAAGTTCGGCGAAGAATTAAATGTAGCAGACTATATCAAAGTACTCATAGATTATGGGAATGCTTTTATATCAAAGTAATACCTATCGTATTAGATAGCAATTTTATAAGAACAGAGTTTATATATAATGATTTTGACAATTCAATATTATATTTGCAATTTATAAAAATAATTAAGAGGCCGACGAAAGGCGGACGAGAGGCTGACGAAAGGCTGACGAAAGGCTGACGAAAGGCTGACGAAAGGCTGACGAAAGGCTGACGAAAGGCTGACGAAAGGCTGACGAAAGGCTGACGAAAGGCGGACGAAAGGCTGACGAAAGGCGGACGAAAGGCTGACGAGTAGATATTAAGATTCAACCTTTTTTTTAATATTATTCAGCACGCTTTGAAAAACTACATTGAGATATTTTTCTAATTCGTCATTGATTATAATAGGGATATTCACTTTTACAGAAACATCAATCTGTGTTTCGCTATCATTTATATAGGTAAGTGATACCTTCTCGCGTATCTTGACAATTTTTAAGGTACATAAAGCCTTTATAATATATAAATAACCTAATTTAAGATTTGTTATTTTATTCTTTGTTACGATAACCTTGTATTTTTCACCATCATTAACAATAGTGTGTTTACGACGCAGTCTAATATAATTATCATCTTCTACAACAACTTCCTTCAAATAACTAGGAAAATCATTTATATATAGATAAGCACTCTCTATTTTCCTTCTTCTTCCGTTAATAATATCCCAATTTTTATTAATATTCCATTCTAAGATTTTATATATATTGGAATTTATATTAGTAGAATCTTTCATATCCAAGGCAACACACGAATCATTTGAATCATTTGAATCATTATCATTATCGTCTTCGTCATCATTATTGACAATGCCATTGTCCTTGTCCTTTGTAGAGACGCTGGAATAATCCTCGGGAACTTCATAGATTAACTTAAACACATTATCAATGGGTTTATTTACAGAAAAATTACTATTATATAAAAACATAATAATTATATTATATTACTATATCATTTATATTTTTTATATATATTTCCTTTATTTTGTTATATTTATCGTCAACAATTATTTTTTCATCGTATAGCCATTTTTTGGATAATATGTTGTATTTATGATGTTCATTAAATAGGATGTGAATGAATACATATATTACAAATATTATTATAATGCTATTTGTCAAGCTTTTAGTAGACATTAATATAATAGAAAATAATATGATACTCTGAAATATAGAGTTGTTTATTAGCTTCTGTTGCGCGGGTGTCAAATCTATCTTGAGATATCTTCCTCCTAATTGGACTATGATTAAAAATAATATAGATAGAGGCTCTAATGTACCCATACCTCCAACTTGCTCCATTATTTATGTTATAATCTATTTTTTATTAAGAATATATATATTCCGAATACATATATTTAACGAATATACACATTGACGGATGTTTTTTTATTATAATTTTTATCAGTATATTCCTTAATCTTGCTCAGTATTATATCATTAATATCCTTATATCTATTAAATATCAATGATATCGCCTTTCCGCTTACGCTGCTCACGACACCTGCAGATACTAGCGGTGTAGTAGATGGCATAGCTGGTGTAGCAGGCGATGTATTGGTATTGCCGGCGTTTTCATTGAAGCTCTCTTTATTGTCTTCAATGCTATAAAATATTTTACCTTCTGTAAATATTATAATATCTAAAATTAACGCAATTATTGATAAAAATAGCAATAAACCAATTGTTAAATCCCATTGTATTACATAAAAGTTGATGATAAATAGTATGATAAATATCCATGGATTATCTATAATATCAAGCATATTATCGGGATATAATGCAGCAGGGCGCAATCCAAGTATTACCAAATAAGCTATCAAAAACCCGGTGATAAGACCTTTAAAAATGTTATATAATACCTCGTTATTATATTCAGAATCTTTCATATGACTTCTTTACAATTATATTATATAAATATTTTGTTTTTTCTTTCCTTTTTGTATAATAGAGAATATAAAATAATAAATATTAAAATGCAATATTCAACAATTCAAGAAGCATATAATATTGATTCTTTAAAACCTACTAAAAAATCTACGAAAACTGCATCGCAATCTTCTAATAATTCTCAACCATATAATATTGAAAATAATTCAGTGGCTTCCAATAAAGAACCTGTAAACTATAATTCAAAAGGCAGTAGCTGTTCGCCCATACAAGCGCCAACATATAATATACCAATTTCTGGCGATTGTAAAAAAGAACGAGATGCTGCTATGAAAACATATATAGAAGAAAACTTCAATGCGGAATCTGCTAACAGTGGCAACAGTGGCAACAGTGGCAATGGTGGCAACAGTGGCAACAGTGGCAACGGCGGCAACAGTGGCAGCGGCGGCACATCTCCAAGTGCAGGGATAGGGAATGGTGGTGAAAATAGAAGTACTAATAGCGGGAATATCTTAACAAATAGACAGGATAATATTATGCCTTTTTATGATGAGGATATGGAGCAGTATTTTGATATTAATAATTTAACAGACGAAGTCAGTTATAAATCAAATGATGGCACCAAGGTATATAATTATATGCCTAATCATAATAGAAATTCATATACTAATAATAATACTGGCGAATATTCTAATAGCAATAATGTGAGCAAAAACGGCGTCAATCTATTAAATACTGCAGAATACAATTTAAGTGCCGAAGAACGCAAGAAGGCACAAGAGGCCTTAGAGTATTTAAAGAGTATAGAATACAAGATTAATAATGATGAAAACAGAGCGGCAAACGAAACATTAGACAAAGTAAGACGCTCTAACGATACAGGACCTGGCGGATTTGGAAAAGCAACTTTTGAGAATAATAAGAATATTGAAAACGAAAAAAAAGCGGCAGCGACAGCGGCTATTCAAACGAATAATGAGAATGAAAATAAACTTCTTGAAAGTATCAAAGAAAATAAGAAAACCGAAAACATATTCAATATGATTATAAATATATTTATATTTGTTTTTATTGGCGCCTTTATTATATTAATATGTGATTATATAACCGAACTGGCGATTCAAATAGGAAGCACAAAAACATCAAATGTTCTAGAACCCTATATAAAATATAACATATATATGCAACATCATTTTCAACACCTACAAAATATGCAAAATATGCAAATACCCAATATGCCTATGCAAAATATGCAAATACCCAATATGCCTATGCAAAATATGCAAATGCCCAATATGCCTATGTCACAAAATCAAGGATTTGCCTATAATATACCTGAGATGCCCTCCCCGATAGGAATTGCAAAATAAAAAGAATCCTATAACATTTATTATTTTTATTCAAAACCCTATTATATAAGATTTATTTATTAAATAATAATTAAATGCCAATAAATATATACGACCTTGTAAAATCAACAACTGTTATAGGAGAAGACACTATTAAAGCTAAATCTGTTGATAATGCGGTAGCCGCCGAAACCAAAAAAGAACCTGAATATAACGGATGGTGGAAAAAATCCAGCAATGGGAAAAAAAGGGTTATGTTATGCGGAACATATCCTATCGGAACGAGCAACGGATATTCAAAAGTAGTATATTATATTTCAAAATATTTGGGGAAATACGAGGATATTGAGCTGACCGTCTATGGGTTTCAAAATGTAAATAATACAAACGACAAGGATTTGCGCAATGATATCCCTCCTTCTGTTAAATTATATGATGTATTGGCTGCCGAAAATCCCAAAAGAAATGGATTTGGCGAGTTAGAAATTGGAGATTTTATTAAGAAGAACCCACAAGATGTTATTATTATTTTTAATGACAATATGATTACTACGGCGCTCACTTCAACTATTATAAAAGAATGTGGAGACGAAAAGAAGAATTATAAGCTCATTTCATATATGGATCAGGTATATCCTTATCAAAAGAAGGATTATATTGACCTATTGAACGCATATTATGACGGTATAGTGGCATTTACTCCGTATTGGCGAGATATTGCGAGAAAGCTCGGTATTAAAGAGAGCATCCCGATATATGTTTTTCCACACGGGTTTGATACTACGATGTATTATCCTATTCCTAAAAATATTGCGAGAACATATTTTAAATATAACATGGACGATTTTATGGTTCTCAATTTAAATAGGAATCAGCCACGCAAATGCTGGGATCACACGATGATTGCGTGGGTAGAGTTTGTAGAAATGCATTATAATGTGAATGTCCGCGAGACTATCAAGAAAAATAAGAATAACACGAGGCCTGTTAAATTAATCATAGGGACGCAAATTAATGCCTTCTGGAATCTCTGGGATGTATTAGAGAACGAGGTTAAGTTTAGGGATGTTCCCTTAGATTATGTTAAAAATACTATAATTGAAGTTCCTATGCCTCAGCAATTGTCTGACAAGGAAATTAACATATTATATAATTCGTGCGATGTCGGCTGTAATAATTGTAACGGCGGAGGTTATGAGCTAACTGTATTTGAATGCCTCGGCTTAGGCATTCCTCAGGTGTCCTCTTATGTGGGGGGAATACGTGAATATCTTAGCGAAAACAATTCAATTCCTGTTAAATCTACTATATATCAATATCTAGATAACAAATCAAATGGTATAGGCGGTAAGGCGGAAATTACAGACCCTCACGAGTTTGCACTTGGATTCTGGAAATATTTCAATAATCCCGAACTGGCTCTTAAACACGGTAAGAACGGACGCGAGAATATTTTAAAGAATTATAGATGGGAATCTTTGGTGGAATACTTTTATTCTAAAATACTAACTAATATATAAAAATTGACTGCCGCACATATCATATTATATCACTTACCAACATAAGACAAAAAACGAATGGCTCTTTTCATTGACACGGAAACCAACGGCTTGCCCGATATGAAAGATATGGTGTGGGGGAACTATCCTGACTTCCACGATTCAAAAAAGTATGACAGTGCTAGGATTGTACAGCTGTCCTTCATCGTCACAGATAAACAATATAACAATCTTGATTTGCAGGATTACATTATTAAACGCGAGGGATTTGATATCAACAACAGCGAGTTCCATTCTATAACAAACGAGGTATCTGACAAAGAGGGAATTGATTTTGACAAAGCCTTCAACGCTTTTTACGAAAGCCTCAAGAAAACCGACCACATTACTGCGCACAACATCGCATTTGATATATCTGTTATTAAATCCGAACTGTAT
>Ga0068872_10001295_pt1 | contig 20208 bp, 13 predicted proteins | sample NOAtaG_7_FD_66441 | JGI IMG/M metagenome (GOLD analysis project Ga0068872, IMG submission 66441) | Freshwater lake microbial communities from Lake Erie, under a cyanobacterial bloom - NOAA_Erie_Diel1S_2200h metaG | ecosystem: Environmental > Aquatic > Freshwater > Lake | place: USA: Ohio, Lake...
TCGTACTCGCGGCTGACGGGGTGATAGCGCCAGACCATGCAGCCCTCGAAATGGACTCCCGGCGCCCCTTCCGGGTCGAGGCCGGGCCGGACCACCCGGCTGGTGGTGGTGCTGCCCTGCCCGCCATAGATCCAGCCATCCGGGCCCCAGACCAGCCCGTTGGCCACCGAATGGGTGTCCTCCAGCCCGAAGCCCGCGAGGTGCACCACCGGCGGCCCATCGGGCACGTCGTCACCATTGGCATCCGGGAAGAACAGCAGGTAGGGCGTGTTCATGACCCACACCCCGCCGCGCCCCGGCAGGACGGCGTTGGCCATGTTGAGCCCGTCGAGGAACACCCGGTGCCGGTCGGGAAATCCGTCGCCGTCGGTGTCCTCATGCACGGTGATCCGGTCGCGGCCGGGGGTGTGACGCGGCGGCGGTTCCGGCACCCGGTCGTAGTGGGCGCGGTAGTATTTGTCCCGGCTGATCATGCGGGCACCGGCGGGGTATGGGTATTGGCGGTACTGGGCCACCCACAGGCGGCCCCGGGCGTCGAAGCTGAAGTGCGTGGGCTGGGCCACCTCGGGCTCGTTCAGCAGCAGGTCCACGCGGAGGTCGGCCGCCGGCTTCATCAGCGCCATGGTCTCGGCCGGGGCCTTGCGCGGTCCGGGCACGAACCGCTGCGCCTCGCCCAGCACCCGGTGCGACTCGTGGTACTGGTCGAAGGCGGCACGCGGGGGGCGCTCGGCGAGCACCGGGACCTCGACGGCGGACGGTGTCCCGGACGGTCCGGCGGGGCGCCATTCCCAGCCCCCTTCGAGGATGGCCTCGTTGAAGTAGTCCATCACGAAGGGCGCCTCACCCTGGAACCCCGCCGGGCCGTCCGGGTGATGGGCGCGGATCAGCAGGCCATTCCACCGCCCCTTCTGGAGCAGGCCCGGCCGGATCTTGTGACGGTGGTTGCCCGCCACCCCATCCCGGTACTGCGGCGGGAAGGCCCCGCCCCGACCGACCGACTCCCCGTTGACGAACACCTCGTGGGCCCCGGAGAAGCCGCGCAGGTTCAGGGTCACCGACTCGGCGAACAGGTTCCGCTCATGCGGCGTGAAGAAGCTGTCGTGGGGCTTGAACCATGCGCGGTACCAGCGCCAGCCCGGGCCCGCGGGGATGGGCCCGGGAACCTCGACAGGCCGCCAGGCATCCGTCGCATCGTCCGCAGGCAGGGACCACGGGATTCCCGCCAGGAGAAACCCACCGACCAGGAGCAACGACAACACGCGGGGCATGATGTCGGGAACCCTGCCCCGCAGACGGCCGGAACGGCAGCGCAAAAGCGCTCCGCGCGCCGGGAACGGACCGTGGATCCCGGAAGGTCGGGTTCAGCCCGGCGGCAGGGCCTCGAGGGCGACGGCGCAGAACTTGTAGCTCGGTTGCCGGGAGTGCGGATCGACCACCGTGAGGGTGAGCGGATTCAGCTCCCGGTAATGCATGGGAATGAACACCTGCCCGGGTTGGACGGCGGGCGTGATGCAGGCATCAGCCAAGAGCTCGGCCCGCCTCGAACGCACCCGCACGCGGCCCTTGGCCTGGAGTCCTATCCGCGCCGCATCTTCGGGGTGGATCTCCACATAGCAGTTCTCCGGGTAGAGCTGCCGGAGCACCGGGGATTTGGAGGTGCGGGTGTTGGTGTGCCACTGGGAACTCGTTCCCCGACCGGTCAAGAGCACCCATGGGTATGCCTCATCGGTGGGCTCGGGCACCGGCGTCGGAGGTGAATGATGGAAGACGGCGCGTCCGTCGGCGGTATGGAAACACCCGTCGGCGAAGAGCCGTCGCTCCCGGATCCCGGCCACCCGTGTCTCGGGCAACGTCTCCAGGGACCCGCCGGAGGCGTGGTCGAGGACACGATCCCGCATCGCCTCGGAGAAGGGCCATTGGATCCCACCCAGCGCGTCGATGGCACGGTACCCATCGATGCCCGTGATGTCGCACGGCCGACCTCGGCTCAACCGCTTGAGGACTTCGAAGACCTTCTCCGGGGTCACCCATTCCCGGAACAGGTCGGCGCAACCCCAGGCCTCCGCCACCAGGCGGAAGATGTGGAAATCGGACAGGGCCTGGCCGGGTGGTCGGCGGACACGTTTCACCAACCCCAGGCGGCGTTCGCTGTTGATGAAGGTGCCCTCTTTCTCGCCCCAACCGGCCGCCGGCAGCAACAGATCCGCCCGCTGGACGGTCTCGGTGGTGGTGTAGAGATCCTGCACCACCAGGAACTCCAGCCGACCCAGCAGCTCGTTGAACCGGCGCTGCTGGATCCAGGAATGCGAGGAGTTCGTGGCGATGACCCAAAGGCCGCGGATCGCCCCGGACTCGATCCCGTCGACGATGCGGTCATAGGACCAGGAATTCTCCGTCGGCACGGTGCCGGCAGGCAGCCCCAGGAGCGATTCCACCTCGAGCCGGGCGGCCGGATCGGCAAAGTCACGCCCCCCGAAGAGGTTGGTCACGTTGGAGAAGAGGCGAGACCCCATGGCGTTGCATTGACCGGTGATGGAATTGGCCCCGGTCCCGGGCTTGCCGATCTGCCCGGTCATCAACGCCAGGTTGATGATCGCCTGGGCGGTGCGGGTCGACTCGTGTCCCTGGTTCACCCCCATGGTCCACCAGTAGGAGACCCGGGCCCGGGTCGCGATGCGCTCCACCAGCGTCTCGAACAGATCGAGCGGGATCCTCGCCTCGGCGCACACCCGTTCCGGGGTGAAGCCGCTGACAGCGGCCGCGAACGCCTCGAAGCCCCGGGTGTGGGCGTCGATGAACGCGCGATCCACCGCCCCCCGACGGATGAGCGCCGAGGCCACGCCATACAGCAGGACCAGGTCGGACTTCGGGGCCAGCGGGACGTGGAGGGTCGCGCCCATGGCGGTCTCCGTCCGCCGCGGATCGAGCACGAGGATCTCCGGATGGCGCCGGTTCTGAAGCACCCGTTGCCACAGGATCGGGTGGGCGACCGCAGGATTGGAACCCACGAACACCAGGCAATCCGACTCCTCGAAATCGGCGTAGGTGTAGGGTGGGGCATCGAAGCCGAGACTCTGCTTGTAGGCGACATGCGCCGTCGCCATGCACTGGCGCGTGTTGGAGTCGCAGTGCAGACCGCGCATGCCGAACTTGAAGAGGGCGCCGAGCAGGGCCATCTCCTCGGTGCAGATCTGGCCGGTGCTCAGGAACGCGATGGATTGCGGGCCCCAGTTCTGTTGCACCGATTTCATCCGTGACACGAAGGTCTGGAGGGCGTGGGGCCAGCTCACCGGTTCCATCGCACCGGTCTCAGGATTCCGCAGCATCGGCATCGTGGCGCGATCAGGGGCCTCCAGGGCGGCCAAGGCCTCCCATCCCTTCGGGCAGGCCATGCCTTGATTCACCGGAAAGCGCGGATCCGGGCTCAGGTTGACCGCCTCGCCATCGACCAGGTGGGCCGTCAACCCGCACCCGGTGGCGCAGTAACCGCAGACCAGGCCGGTGGTTCCGTCGGGCTTCAGGCGGGCGGGCACCTGGCCCAATCCGAACCCGCCCGACACCCGGGCCAGGTCGGCGGTGAACGGCCCATCCCAGGCCCTCCAGGGGATTCGTGGAAGACTCATGGCATTTCTCGGTCGGGTGAATCGGCATCCACCGGGGATCCCCCGGCAAAGAACCTCCAGCGCTCGAACACGGACAGACCTGTCAGGACCAGCAGGGCCACGACCGGCACCGGCGAGGTCCCCGCCAGCAGGCCGCCGCCCACGCCGCACCCCATCAGGACGGTTCCGGCGAAGCGCGGGCCGGTGCGCCATGAACGCCACCGCACGCGACCGGTGACGGCGTAGACCTGGATCTGCGCCACGGTCGCCAGGACCAGGAGCACGAGCAGCATCGAGGCGGCGCCCTGGAACACACGCGGCGAAGCCGGGAATCCCGGCACCCGGGCCAGCCCGGCGGTCCACCCGGTGAAGATCAGCGCAACCGCCGAGAAGGCGCCCAGCGCCAACGCCTCGCGGCTCAACCAACTGGTCCTCCACCCCATCCAGATGCGCCACGCCTTGAGCGGCTGCCCCAGGTGGAACACCGATGCGATCAACCCGGCGTGGACCCACAGGCAACCCAGCGCGGCCACCGCGGCGTCCCTGACCGTGGGAATCCGCCCGGCCATTCCCGTGCCCAGGGCCACCGCGGCCAGGATCCCGCCACCCCATTGGGTCAGCACCAGCATCGCGATCAACGGCCAATGGGCCTCCACCCGGCCCGGGGTCCCGGACACCAGGCGTGACTCCAGTCCGTCCATCGGGCGCCTCGAGCGGTACACCGTCGACGGCACGGTGATCGAGGCCGAGGGCATCCCGGGCAGGGAGCATCCGCCGTCGCGATGGCCGGAGGTCGATGCCTCGCCTCGACAGCGATCGATCGTGCCCGCCACCGGGACGCGCGTGATCCGGATGGCTTCGTTGGGGCAGGCCTGCACGCAGGCCGGGGCCTCCCCCGCCTGGAGCCGCCCCTGGCACAGGTCGCACTTGCGGACGATGCCGCGGGATTCCGAGAACTTCGGCACCTCGTAGGGGCAGGTGAAGATGCAGTAGCTGCACCCGATGCACTGGTCGTCGAGATGGCGGACGATGCCGGTGAGGGGATCCTTCTCGTAGGCCAGGACCGGGCACCCCTTCAGGCAACCGGGGTCCACGCAATGGTGGCAGGCGGACGTGACCGCGAGGGTCACCGCCTCCGGGCGGGGGGCTTGGGGAACCGGACGGGAACCGACCAGGAGACGGATCTCGCGCCAGGATTCCTCGGGTTCCAGCCCGTTGAGCGAATGGCAGGCCACGACGCAGGCCTTGCAGGAGGAGCACTGGTCGAGGTCGACCTCGAACGCGTACTGCTCCCCGGGCCCGGGAGGGGTGGCCGGCAGCAGGGCCCGGTAACGGCTCTCCAGCAACGGGGCACGCGCATCGGCATGGCGCTGGCTGAACCGCTCGACGGCGGTCAGTCGCCGCTGCTCGGCCACGAACGCATCCAGCAACGTCTCGAGGCGGTCCCCCGGACCGGTGGCTGCGGACGATGGCGACGGGAGGTTCACCGGTCGGGACAGGGGCTCAGGGACGGCTCGGACTGTCCGCGAACAACTCCTGGAGTCGTCCGAGGTCGTGCCTCGAGGTGAAGCCCTGGAAGGTCTCTCCCGGGTGCCGGTCGCGGAGGTAGACCCTCAGCATCCTCTCCAGCAGCGGGCCCAATTCCTCGAGGATCACCCCCTGGAAGACCGCACGCCCGATGGCCTGACGCGGGCCGAATCCCCCTCCGACGAAGACATGGTAGGCCTCCTGGGCCTGCCCTCCGCGCTTGAGTTGCGTGCCCAGCAGCCCGATGTCGCCCATGTAGTGCTGGGCGCAGGAGTTCGGGCATCCGGTCAGGTGGATGTTCACCGGCTGATCCAGGCTCACCCGGGAGTCGAGCCATTCGATCAACCGGAGGGCGTGTCCCTTGGTGTCGGACGCGGCGAACCGGCAATGCCGATTGCCGGTGCAGGCGATGAATCCCCCCCGGAGGGCGCTCGATCTCCAGTCGAGACCCGCCTTCACCAGGGCCTTCTTCACCGTCTCGACGTAGGCCTCGGGGATGTTCGGCACGATCAGGTTCTGCCACACGGTCAACCGGACCTCGCCGCTCCCGTACCACTCGGCCAGCTCGGCCAGCCTGCGCAACTGGCGGGAGGAGACCTGTCCGACGGGGACCGCGACACCGATCCAGTGCAGGCCCGCCTGACGTTGGGCATGGACCCCGAGGTGGGGATGCATCGTGGCGACGGGATCGTCGCCATGGGCGACGGCGGCCTCGGATCCCTCGGGGATCCCAAGCAACGGGCGACCCAGCAGCGCCTCGGTCTCCGTGCGGAAACGGTCCAATGTCCAATGCTCCAACAGGTGCTTGAGGCGGGCCCTCTTCCGGTCGGTGCGGTCGCCATGCGCGAGATAGACCCGGACCATCGCGGCCGTCACCCGAACGACCTCCTCCGGTGGCACCAGGATCCCGAGGTCCCGGGCGAAGGCCTTGTGACCCGTCGCTCCGCCCAGCAGGCACCGGAAATACAGGCCCGAGGGCACGGATGCGGTCACGAGGTCTCCCGGGCGGAGGTCGTGGGACCCCTCGGGCGCGGGCTCGCACTCCGCCGGCGACCAGACCCGCACGGCCTTCCAACCGATGTCGTTGGTGTCCTCGACCGTGGGGATCGTTCCACCTCCATGGAAGGCGATGTTGAACTTCCGGGGCAGGTCGTAGAACTCGCGGTGGTTCAGGATGAGCTGCCCCAGCTGGAGGGTCAGGGGCAGCGTTTCCAACCGCTCGGACGGATCGAGCCCGCTGGTCGGATCGCAGGTCAGGTTGCGGATGTTGTCGGCTCCGGTGCCCCGGGTGTGCAGGCCGACGGCCTGGATCCGCCGCAGGAATTCCGGCGCATCCTGGAAACGGATATGCCGGAGTTGCAGGTTGGCCCGCGTGGTGATCTGCAGGTAACCGGTGGTGAGGCTGTCGGCCACCGCGGCGATCTCACGCAGCTGGGCCGAGGTCAATTGGCCGCCCGGGATGCGGAGTCGGGCCATGTACCCCTCCTTCATCGGGCTCATGGAGAAGAGCCCCTGCCATTTGAAGCGGAACGCGTTGTCCGGGTCGGGGGCCTGATCGGAGGCCGCGTGTTGCAGCAGCAGCGAGTAGGCGTCCAGCGGGTGGAGTTCCCGCTTGATGCGTTCCTGGTCGGTCAACTCGGACAGATCCGGAGTCGCCGCCGCAGCCGACGCGGCAGGAACCGGGCCCGACGGCACGAGGTCGCCGAAGCCGAGACCGCGATTGCGGAGGCCTGCGAAGAGGCCCTCGAGGTAGGCGGTCTGCTCGGCATCGAGCGGTTGACCGGAGATCTGTTGGAACGGGAGGCTCATGGCATGGGGTTCATCGGGATCGAGCGTCTTCAGTACACGTCCTTCTGGTAGCGCCCCTCGGACCGGAGGCTTTCGAGGTACTCCGAAGCCTGCTCTTCGGTGCGCCCCCCCGCCGTCTGGATCACCGTCCGGAGGGCCGCCTCGACATCCTTGGCCATGCGTCGGGCATCGCCGCAGACGTAGAAATGCGCCCCCTCCTCCAGCCACTGCCACAGGGCCCCGGACTGTTCCCGCATGCGGTCCTGGACATAGACCTTGGACTCCTGGTCGCGACTGAAGGCGAGATCGAGCCGGGTGAGGAAGCCGTCCCGGTGCAGCGGGTCCAGCTCCGAGGAATACAGGTAGTCGGTGGCCCGGCGCTGATCGCCGAAGAAGAGCCAGTTCTTCCCGGTGGCCCCGGTGGCGCGGCGTTCCTGCAGGAAGGCGCGGAACGGGGCGATCCCGGTGCCGGGGCCCACCATGATCATGGGCCGTGACGGGTCGCTCGGCGGCCGGAAATGCCGGCTGACCTGGACGAACACCGGGACCGGGGTCACCCCCGGGACCACCCGGTCGGCCAACCAGCACGACGCCACCCCGAGGCGGGATCGACCATGGGCTTCGTAGCGGACGGTCCCCACCGTGAGGTGCACCTCACCCGGGTGGGCCTTCGGGGAGGAGGCGATGGAATACAGGCGGGGTTGGAGCGGCCGCAGCAGCGATCCCAATTCCGGGGCGTCGAGCCGTGCCTCCGGGGCCGATCGGAGCGCGTCCAACACATCGCGCCCGGCCATCCAGGATTCGAGGTCCGGGCGCCGCGACGGATCCGAGAGGGAGGCGATGAGGGAACCGGGGGCCAGTTCCGCCAAACGCTTCACGAGGGCCGGTGATGGCTGGGTGAGCACCCACCGGTTCGCGAGGGCTTCCCCAAGATCGATCGAACCACCGGGGACCGACGGGCCGAGGGACACCGGCACCCCCGGATCCAGGCCGAGGGCCTGCAGGATCCCTTCGACCAGGGCCGGGTCATTCGACGGCTGAACCCCCAAGGCGTCACCGGCCTCGTAGGCGAGGGAGGAATCTCCGAGCTCGATCTCGATGTGCCGTGTGTCCTTGGACGATCCCTCGCCGTTGAGTCGCCGGGCCACCCGCAGGCGGGCCGGATAGGGATGGCGGCGAGTCCAAGGGCAGGCAGTCGCCGGTGTCGCCGCGCTCGGGCCCGACCCTGGCACCGGGTCCGGCCCGGGGATCGGCGACGCGACGGAGGGAGGCGCGCCCTCCGGCTCGACCCTGTCGAGGGAGGGCCACACGGCCTCCATCCAGGCCGTGAACGGAGCCCGATCCCCACCGTCGCATTCGGCGCGGGGCGCCACGCGCCGGGCGCCCAGGGCCTCCAGGCGTTCATCGATCCTGCGGGCGGCACCGCAGAAATCGGCGTAGTTCCGATCGCCGAGGCCGAGCACCGAATACCGGAGCGACTCCAGCCGGGATGCCGCACCGTCACTGAGTCGGGACCAGAAGCCGGCGGCGTTGTCGGGAGGTTCACCATCGCCCCAGGTCGAGCACACCACCAGCAGGCGCTCCAATCCGGAGAGCTCGTCGGGGGTGATGCGGTCCAGCTCGCGCAACGTGACCTCGAAACCCTTGGACTCGGCCGCCTTGGCCACCTTCTTGGCCAGTCCGGAGGCGGAGCCCGACTGGGACCCGACTCCGATCCAGAGCGGTCGGGGCCGGGCGACCGGCGGCGACCCGGAGGGGGCGCTCGCCGGGGCCACGGACCCCAGCCGGTCAAAGAGCGAGGCGGCCAGAAACCCGTTGAGCCATGCGCGCTGCTCCCTGCTGAACGGAGCGGTTTCCGGCACGATGTTCATGCGGGTGATCGGGGTCGCGGCTCAGAAGTTCACCTGCGCCTGGACGTAGACGTAGTCGGCGTCCTGGGAACCCACCTTCGAGAGCGAGTCCCGGATGTAGTCGCCCCGGAGGAACCGGCAGTAGGCGGCTTCGAGCACGAGGTACTTGCTGGCCTGCCACGTGACCACGAGGTCGATCTCGGAGCCGACGAAGGATCCGGCATCGGGATTGATCCCATAACCGGTCCCACGCGCGGCCGCACCCTGGTAGGTCAGGCCACCCCTGGGCAACCCGGCGACGTTGTAGAAGTTGTCGTTGGCCGTCGCCAGCCACTTGAGGTGCCCCTCGAGCTGGACGCGCACCCGGGGCGTGGCGAGCAGGGAACTGCGAAGGCGCACATTGTGCAGGTTCTGGAAGGAGGCGAAGTCGGCGTAGCCATAGAAGAGATGTCCGGTGGGATAGAGGTGGACGAAGGTCTCGTGCGTGCCGTCGTTGGGGTCGTTGTCCCCGCTGGCCAGGCTGTATTCCAGGCCCAGGCGCGGCTGGAGCTCCGATTCCTTCCAGGTGTACCCGCCGGAGAGCACTCCCGCCCAGGCGCGGTGTTCCCTCCGCGGTCCCATCCCGGCGGCCTCGCGGGCATCGGCGAAGTTGCCGAACTGGTAATAGGCCTGGGCACCCCAGTCGACGTTGACCCAGTCGTTGGTGGAACTGCGGACGTAGGTTCCCGCAGTGTAGATGTCCTGGGCCTCCGGCGGCCGGAAGGGGGCCGGGACAAGTCCCCGGTTGCCCGCATTGGCATCGCGCCCGGCATTCCGGCCGAGGAGGTAGAATTCGGTCCAGGTCTTGGGGATGGCCTTCGTGGTGAGGTGCAGACCCGAGAAGATCTCGTCCGGGTTCGATCGGTTGAAGCCGTTGTCGTCGGGCATCACCACCATCGAACTCCACCCCTCCACGGCGAAGTACGGGTTCTGCCACCGCACCTTGGCCGCATCCCACTGCCGGCCGATGTTGTTCCAGGCCAGCGGACCGACGATCCGTTGCTCGCCCAGGAGCAGTTCCTGGCGCCCCACCTTGAGCGACACGGGGAACTCCTTGTGGTTGCCCAGGAAGACATAGGCCTGGTGCAGGTCCATGGGACCGTCCGACTCCGGGCTGCTGCCTCTCCCCGCCGGCGCCGCCGGATAGGCCGGGATGGCGACGCCGTTCAGGGTCTTGGCCTGGGTCACGCCGTTGCCCGTGCTGGAACGGTCGTCACCGGTCACCGTGCTCGAGCGGCCCTGCGCGAAGACCTCGAACCACCGACCGGTGTAGCCTCCACGGATGAGGACCCTCTGGAGGAGGTAGCTGTTGTCGTTGTCGGTGTCGGTGCGGAAGTCCGCCAGGGAACCGGGGCCGGTGAATCCGCCGTTCTGCTTGATCTCATAGCGGCCCCAGTAGAGGGCGCCGAGGTTCCAGGAGGAGAGGTAGGGATTGTCCTGCCGGAGCCAGTCGTTGATGAAGCCGGCCGGCGACGGCGCGACCGGCGTGGTCACACCCCAGTCGAAACCGGGAGGCGCGGCGTGGGCGGCGCCGGGGGTCAGGACAAGGGCGGCGAGGCGGGTGATGGCGGCGAGGCGGAGGAATGTCGCGGAGGGTTTCATCGGGGAGGGTTCGATTCGGGTGGGCGGTGGGTGGATGGGTTTCGGAAAGCGGGGATCGGTCATGCGCCTGCGGTGGCGACAGGGGGAGCGGCCGGGGTCGCAGCAGATGCACCCTGGCCTCCATCCGGGGCCCTCCCGCGGGGTGTCTGTCCCTTGAGGGTGTAGGCACGCACATGGAGGAACTCGATGAGTTGCTCGCGGAGCCGGTAGTACTCGGGATCCTCCAGCAATTCCTGGCGTCGGCGCGGTCGGGCGAAGGGGACCTGCAGGATCTCGCCCACCTCGGCCTCCGGGCCGTTGGTCATCATCACGACCCGATCGGACAGGAACAGCGCCTCGTCGACATCATGCGTCACCATGAGCGCCGTCAGGCGGGTCCGGTTCCAGAGGTCGAGCAGCACCTGCTGCAGCTCGAAGCGGGTGAGCGAATCGAGCATCCCGAAGGGTTCGTCCAGCAGGAGCATCTTGGGAGACAACGCGAAGGCCCGCGCGATGCCCACCCGCTGACGCATCCCCTGGCTGAGTTCGGAGGGGAGCTGGTGCAGGGCCTCGCCCAATCCGACCACCGTCAGGTAGTACTCGGCGATCTGGCGGCGTTCCTCCCGGGACGCGGTGTAGAACACCTGGTCGACCCCGAGCTGGACGTTCTCGAGGGCGCTCATCCACGGGAGGAGGTTGGGGGCCTGGAAGACCACCCCGCGGTCCGGCCCCGGGCCGGTGAGCTCGCGACCGGCAAGGACGATGCCGCCGGCCGAGGCCTCGCTCAACCCGGCCAGGATCGACAGGACGGTGCTCTTGCCGCACCCCGAATGGCCGATGAGGGTGACGAATTCTCCCTGCCGGATGCGCAGGTTGAAGTCCTTCACCACGCGCAGCGGACCCTTGGGGGTCGGAAAGACCTTGCTGAGGTGGGAGATCTCGACGTGGTCGGCCATGGGTGCCTAGGGGTTGAGGTCGACCGTCTCGCGGCGCTCCTCGGATCGCCTCCGCGGCCGGCGGCGCCCGCCGATCAGGGACCTGGGAATCTCGAGGTCCTCCGGCTCGAGGTCCGGCAGGATCAACTTGCGGGAGACGGAGACCGCCGGGCGAGCCCCGGGGCCCATCAACCAGGCGACCACCTCGGCGCGGAGCGCCTTGAAGCGGGGATCATGGTTGAGGGCCCGCCGATCGCGCGTGGGATCGAGGACGACCGGAAACGACGGCCCGAGGGTGGCTCCCGGGCCGGCGCTGAGCGGGATGATCCGGTCGGCCATCAGGATCCCCTCGTCGGGATCGTTGGTGATCAGCACGACGGTCTTGCCCGAGGCCCGGCAGATGCGGGAGATCTCGTCCTGGAGGGTGCCTCGCGTGAGGGCATCGAGCGCGCCCAGCGGTTCATCGAGCAGGAGGATCCGGGGATCCATGGCCAGGGCCCGGGCCACGGACACGCGCTGACGCATGCCTCCGGACAACTCCCCGGGGCGCCGGTCCCGCGCCGGCGTGAGATTGACCAGATGGATGTGACGGTCCACCTGCTCGGCGCGCTGCGCCTCCGTCCACCCGGGGAAGACCGAATCCACGGCGAGGCGGATGTTCTCGGCCACGGTCAACCAGGGGAGCAGGCTGTAGTTCTGGAAGACCACCCCGCGGTCGGGGCCCGGACCCTCGATGGTGCGACCATCCAGGCGGACGCTGCCGGTGTCGGGCCCCAGCAGGCCGGAGACGAGGTGCAGCAGGGTGGATTTGCCGGCGCCCGAGTAGCCCACGATGGCGACGATCTCGCCCTGCTCGACGGAGAGATCCACGCCGCGGAGGACCTCCCGGCGCGCCTCGGGCGGCCCGAATCCCTTGGAAACACGGTCTAGGACAAGGAAGGACATGGGAAACGGTTCAGAGGATTCCCTTGAAGCGGCGCTCCAGAAGGCTCATGGCCCGGTCGAGCGAGAAGCCGACCAGGCCGATGGTCACGATGCAGAGGACGATGCTCGTGTAGAGGCCGTTGTTGTATTCGTTCCAGAGGAAGTTCCCGATGCCGATGCGACCGGTCAGCATCTCCACCGCCACGATGACCAGCCAGGCGATGCCCAGGCTCAACCGGTAGCCGGTGAACATGTACGGCAGGGTGGCCGGGATCATGATCCGGAAGAGGGTCTGGGTCCGGGAGAGCTTCAGGACGCGGGCCACATTCAGGTAATCCTGCGGGATGGCACGGACCCCGACCGCGGTGTTGAGGACGGTCGGCCACATGGCGCAGACCGCGATGGTGAAGAGTGCCGCCAACTCGTTGGCGCTCTTGCCGGCATTGGCGAAGAGCACCACGCCCAGCGGCATCCAGGCCAGGGGCGACACCGGTCGCAGCACCTGGATGATCGGATCGAACATCTTGGAGAACGTGGCCGAGAGACCCAGGAGGAATCCCATCGGGGTTCCCAGGATCAGGGCGATGGCGTAGCCCTTGGCCACGATCACCAGCGAGTACCACGTGAACCTCAGGATTCCCTGGTCGAGTTCCTCGCGTTTGGCGAAGGGTTCCACGACGTACTTGCGGGTCTTCTCCCAGGTCTGGACCGGACCGGGCAGGTCCTGGACCCAACCGAGCCTGACCTCCTCGACCGTCCCGTCGGCCAGGCTCCGGGTCACGGTCCGGCCCGAGATCATCTGCCAGGCCAGCAGGGTCAGGGCGATGCCCACCAGCGGCATCAGCACCGATTCCCAATGGATCTTCTTCATGAGGGGTCAGCCCTTGAGGTTCTTCACCGCGAAGGCCTTGGCATAGGCCTCGGGCTGTGCGGGATCGAAGGGGATGCCGTCGAAGAGCGTCTCGGGGCGATCGTCACGCCCGCCATGGACGGCCCCGATCTCCTTCATCGCCGCCTCGTAGAGATCGGTGCGGGCCACCTTGGCCGCGATGCCGGCGTAGTCGGGAGCGCCGGTGACCATCCCCCAGCGCCGCAACTGGCTGAGCCACCAGGCCACGTACTTGGGCTGGGGATAGTTGCAGTTGCGCTCGTGGAAGATCATGGGGAACGGATCCTTGTACTTCCGGCCGTCTCCGAGGTCGTAGTCGCCCAGGAGCCGGCCGAGGATCACGTCCTTCGGGCAGTTCACGTAGCTGGGCTTGCTGACGATGTCGCACTGCTCCGGGCGATTGCCCAGGTCATCGAGCCACACCGAGGCCTCGTGCAGGGCCTTGAGAACGGCCTTCACGGTCTTCGGGTTCTTGTCGGCGTATTCGGCCAGGAAGGCGCAGACCTTCTCGGGATGGTCCTTCCAGAGCTTCTGGGTGGTGATGGCCGTGAAGCCGATCTTGTCGCTGATCGCGCGGGCGTTCCACGGCTCGCCGACACAGAACCCGTCCATCTTGCCCACCTTCATGTTGGCGACCATCTGGGGCGGCGGGATGGTGATGAGGTTGACGTCCTTGTCGGGGTGGATGCCTCCGGCGGCGAGGTAGTAGCGCAACCACATGGCATGCGTCCCCGGGGGGAAGGTCATGGCGAAGGTCATGGGTTCGCCCAGGGACTTGGCCTTCTCGACGAAGGGCTTCAACGCCTTGGGATCCTCCTGCACCTTGCCCAGGAATTCGGACTTGAGGGTGATCGCCTGGCCGTTGCGACTCAGGATCCACGGGAAGACCATGGGCTTCTTGGCCGAACCCAGCAGCCCCATGGTCGATGCGATGGGCATGCCGATGAGCATGTGGGTGGCCTGGTTGTCGCCGGTCTGGAGCTTGTCCCGGATGACCGCCCAACTGGCCTCCTTCGAGATCGAGGACTGGATGCCGTGTTTCTTGAAGAGCCCCTTCTCGTGGGCGATGACGATCGGAGAGCAGTCGGTCAGCGCGATGATGCCGAAGCGCACATTCGGCGACTCGGGCGAGTCGTCGGCGTACACCGAACCGGTCCAACCGGCGGGAAGGCCGGCCAGCAGGGATCCGGCGACGGTGGTGCGGAGGAAGTGACGACGGGTGGTTTCAGGCCGACAGGGTCTGGGGTTCATGGGGATTGGGGAGGGGTTTGTGCGGGGAAGCGGACTCGGAAAGACGGCGGCGGGCGGCCTCGTAGACCTCCATGCGGAAGACCGAACCGAGCCACGCGGGCCGGATGGGCCCGGTCGGCCGGTCCCCGTAGAGTTCGCGGAGGATCCAATGCGCTTTCTCCGGGCTGGGCTCGTTGGTGTCGAAGCGGTGGAAGCAGTTGAACTCCGGGAGAGTGCAGGACCTGCCCGGCGAGGTGGGGATCACCCCGGTCCAGCCCGGCCGGATGAACTCGGCGGGCAGGTGCAGGTATTCCGGGCGTGAGAGCAGCGCGATCACCGTGTCGGCCTCCCCGGGCAGGTCGCAGATGCGGCACGCCTCCAACAGGGCCGCGACCAAGCGCTCATGCTGCTCCGGTTCGGCGTCCGCCCAGTGGCCGCCGACCGCCAGCACCTTCTCCGGATGACGCGGCGCCACCGAACAGCTCGTGGCCGGGCAGTATCCGAATCCGCGCAGCACGGCCTCGGAGTTCCAGGGTTCGCCGACGCAATACCCGTCCAGGTGCCCGGAACTCAGGCCCGTGAGGATTTGCCTGGGGGGCACGACGACCAGCCGATAGTCGCGACCCTCGACCATGTTCGCCGTCGACAACCATCCCCGGAGCAATCGCGAGTGCGTGGAGCAGGTCGAGACCGTGCCCAGGGTGATCGGACCCCCTCGACGGCGGACGACCCACCGGGCGAGGTCCTCGGCGCTGTGGACCCCATCATCATGGAACCGACGCGCCAGGGTGATGGCATTGCCGTTCAGATTGAGCACCAGGGCGGTGCAGCACGGCGTGGGGAGCCCTTCGAGGCCCAGGCTCAGGTGCAGGGGCAGGCCGCAGGGCGCATGGGCCGCCTCCAACTCCCCGTTGGCCAGCTTGCTTCGGATCGAGGCCCAACCCAGCTCCCGACTCAGGCGGACCTGCAGGCCCTGTCGTGCGAAGAGCCCGTATTCCTGGGCGACGATCAGCGGCGCGCAGTCGTTCAACGGGACGAAACCCACCCGGATCTCCGAAAACCCGACGGCATGGCGGGACCGGGACCGTTCCAGCGGGTTGGCGGTGACACGACTCATTCCTGCCACCGTGCCAGCGCAGCGGATGCCGACAGGCGGGGTGGCACCCGAAGAAAGTGGTCTAAGGTTTCATCCGGATGATGAAAACCATTCACCATCCGGGTTTCCCCCCGCAGCAGCGGCCTCGGACGTCGATGGCCTGAACGGGTCGGGTGGCCTCCGGCATCCGGGGCGACCGCCCGGCTGGATGGGTCGGCACCCCCCGGGAGGCCTCCGCCCCGCCCCGGGCGAGACGGCCATTGGCGTTTTCTGGACAGGTTGGGCAGGAATCATTGCCCGCATGGAAACAGGCGCGGCCTCAGGAAGCCTGACGACGCCCCGTCAGTGGGCACGCTCGAGCGCCGCGACGATCGAGTCGACATCGTACACGCACCCGCCCCAGGTGCCGCCGCTGGCCCGGACCAAGGCCGCCCAGAGACGCGTGTCGGAAGGGAGCTTCTCGTGCGGGGCCAACCCGGGATGGGGAGCCCGCGACCGCAGCTCTGCCCGGGCCCGCTCGGCATCCCAGGGACCGTCGGCATCGCCCACGAGGTCCACCGATCCCTCGAGGTTCCGGCAATCGATGCGCACGCGGATGCGATCGCCGTCGCGCACCTTGCCGATGGGCCCGCCGGCCAGGGCCTCCGGACCCACATGGCCGATGCACGCACCGGTCGAGACGCCGCTGAAGCGCGCGTCGGTGAGCAGCGCCACGTGCTTGCCGAAGGGCAGGTGCTTGAGGGCCGAGGTGAGCTGGTAGGTCTCCTCCATGCCGGTGCCCATCGGGCCGACCCCGGCCAGCACCATCACGTCGCCCGCCCGGATGCGGCCCGCCTTGATGGCGGCGATGGCCTCGCGCTCGCGGGTGAAGACGCGGGCAGGACCCTCGAGTTCGAAGACGCCGTCGGCGGAGAGCACCGCCGGGTCGATGGCGGTGCTCTTGATGACGGCCCCCTCGGGCGCCAGGTTGCCGCGCGGGAAGGTCACCGTGCTGGTCAGGCCACGCTCGCGGGCCAGCGGCGGCGGCAGGATGACCGAGTCGGGATCCACGCCGTCGGCCTCACGGAGCCGCTCCCTCAGCACGGTCCGCCTCTCCGAGCCGGCCCAGGCCTCGAGGACATCCCCGAGCCGGTCGCCCGTGGCCGTGACCACCTCGAGGTCGAGCAACCCGAGATCCCGCAGGTGCCGCATCACCTCGGGCACGCCGCCGGCCAGGAAGGCGCGCACGGTCGGATGATGGGTCGGCCCGTTGGGCATCACACTCACGAGGCGCGGCGTGCGGCGATTGATGGCGATCCAGTCGTCCACCGTGGGCCGACGGAGGCCGGCCGCATGGGCGATGGCCGGGATGTGGAGCAGGAGATTGGTCGAACCACCGAAGGCCGCGTGGACCGTCATCGCATTGCGCAGCGCGGCATCGGTGAGCACCGACCGCGTGGTCAGGCCGGCGGCTTCGCGGGCCATGAGCGCCCGGGCGGAGTCTCGGGCCAACTGGACCCAGACCGGCTCGCCGCTCGGGGCCAGCGCCGAGTGCGGCAGGGCCAGGCCCAAGGCCTCGCCCACCACCTGCGAGGTCGCCGCGGTGCCGAGGAACTGGCAGCCACCGCCCGGCGTCCCGCAGGCACGGCAGCCGAGGTCGGCCGCCTCGTCGAGGGTCACGAGCCCGTGGGCGAACCGCGCGCCCAGCGTCTGCACCGTGCCGGCATCCTCGCCGCGTTCCGGGGGCAGCGTCACCCCGCCGGGGACCAGCACCGTGGGCAGGTCCGACTGGGCGGCCAGGGCCATCATCATGGCGGGCAGTCCCTTGTCGCAGGTGGCCACGCCGAGCACCCCGACGCGCTGGGGCAGCGAACGGATGAGGCGGCGGAAGACGATGGCCGCATCGTTGCGGTAGGGCAGGCTGTCGAACATGCCCACCGTGCCCTGGGTGCGCCCATCGCAGGGATCGGAGACGCTGGCGGCGAAGGGCAGCGCCTTGCCCTCCCGGAAGGTCTCGGCCGCGGCCCAGGAGAGCAGTCCGATCTCCCAATGACCGGTGTGATAGCCCAAGGCGATGGGACGGCCGTCCTCGGCCCGGATCCCGCCCTGGGTGCTGAGGATGAGGAACTGCCGGCGTCCCAGCTCGGCGGGGTTCCATCCCATGCCGGCGTTCTGGGTCATGCCGAAAAGGTCGCCGCTCGGGGCCTCGCGCAGCATCGCCTCGGTCAACGGCAGCTTGCCGGAGGGGCCGGGCGCGCGGGTGCGGATCCGGGCCAGGGACTCCGGGAAGGAACCAAAGAGGTCGTGGGCCGTCATGAGGCGGATGGGGTCTGGCCGCGAAGGGAGACGCCCGGTGGGCATCGTTCCGCCCGTGGCGCCCGGGCGATGCTCAGGGTTTGCGGTGCGTCGGCACGTGGGTGTCCCAGGTGCGGCCCGATTCCGGGGACACGTGGGTGAATCCCAGCCCGGCTGGCGGGTTGGGGATGCGGATCAGGTGCTTGCAGCCGGGGCACTGGATCTGGCGGCCGGCAAAGCGCACCTCGCACTTGAGCGGCTGGTCGCAGTGCGAGCAGAAGAACTTGAATTCGGGGGTCTCCACGCCGCGAGTGAACCCCCGGTCCCGCCACCCCGCCACCCAGAAATGGACGACGGGACCGTTCCCGGGATCCGGCCGGAGGAACCGGGAAACCCGCCGGCTCAGGGCCTTGGCGCCGAGCCGGACGCCGGATCGGTCCGGGTGCGGGGAAGGCGCGTGCGCATGCGACGCTCCCACTCGGCGAGGCCCGCCTCGCCATCGGCCCGGGTCATCACCTCCTCGAGCGTCTCGCCCCCCAGTTGACGGGCCCGGAGGTACAACAACGCGACGACCAGGGACCCCAGCGGCGTGGTGAGGATCCCGACCAGCGAGGACAGTTCCACCCAAGCCCGGCGGGCGGTGCCGACATCGCCCCGCGCGGAGGCGGGGTCCATGCCCAGCACCCCGTGCACCATGGCAGGTACCAGCACCAGGAAGGCCACGGTCAGTGCCATGGCCCCGAGGCAACGACGGGCCAACCGACGCGAGCGGCTGAATGCCTCCCGACCCGAAAGTCCCTCCATCAGCACCACCGGGGCCCAGAAGGCCTCGAGGGCCCAGACCGCGAACCCGGGCAGCACCAGCAGCGCAAAACCCCCCAGCACGCGGACCAGCGAAAGGGCGGAGGTGCGAAGGAGCGGGCCGGCGCGACGACGCAGCAGGTCGAAGGCCCAGCGCAAGGGCAGCGAGCGGAGCGGAGCCACCTCCCAATGGACGGCCAGCAACGCCAGGACGCCCGACACCAGCGTGGCGGCCAGCACCGCCGCCAGCGGGTTGAGCAGGCGCAGGATGCCCGCGGCGACCGGGCCGGCGATCCCTCGGGTCTCCAGGCCGCCGAGGCTCATGCCCAGGGTCGCCAGGACCACGACGAGCAGCGGCAGGTGGGCGATCAGCGAGAGCCGGGCCACCATGGGGAAATGCTCGCAGTAGAGCGCGAAGGCCCGGCGGTAGACCTGCCCGATGCCCTGGGAGCGGGCCCGCAGCCCCTGGGCGAGGGAGAGCGCCGTCGGCGGCCGCCTGGCCGGGTCCTTCTCGAGGGCCGAGCCGAGGACCTGCGCGACCCCGGCGGGCACGCGCACCCCGCGACGATCACGCCGCAACCGCGGCGGGACCCCGGACTGGTGGGCCTCGAGGACCCTCTCCACGGGGCCATCGAACGGGGGTGCGCCGGCGAGCATCTGGTGGGCGATGACGCCGAGGCTGTAGAGGTCGGAGCGCGGGTCCAGGGCCTGGCCCCGGCACTGCTCCGGCGACATGTAGAGCGGGGTTCCGAGCACCGCCCCGGCACGGGTCAGGGCTGCGGTCGCCATCGGCGCCTCGAGCGGCGGGGATGATGCCGTCGACGACGGGAGCACCGCCTCGTCGGCCAGCTGCGCGATGCCGAAGTCGAGCACCTTGACCCGGAAGCCTCCCAGGCGGTCGGGCTCGAGCCAGATGTTGTCGGGCTTGAGGTCGCGATGGACGATGCCGGCCTGGTGCGCCTCGTGCACCGCCGAGCAGACCTGCTCAAGGATCTCCACGACCCGGGGCAGCGGCAGGCTGCCTTCCTCACGCAGCACCTGGCCCAGGCTGCAACCGTCGAGGTACTCCATCACGAGGTAGGCCACCTCGTCCTCGCCCAGCCGGGAGAACCCGAAGTCGGTGACGTCGACGATGTGGGGATGCCTCAGCCGGCCCGCCGCCCGGGCCTCGCGCCGGAACCGCTCCACGAAGTGGGCATTCCGCATGAACTGGGGCGCGATGAGCTTCACGGCGACATAGCGTCCGGTGCCCAGGTGCGTGGCCAGGTGCACGGACCCCATGCCACCGCGGCCCAGCAGGCGCTCGAGCCGATACTTGGCGGACAGCGTGGTCCCGGGGAGTTCGCCCGGAGCGCCCCCTGTGGCCGACCCGTCCAGCCCCTCCGGCTCGTCGATGGGGACCACCCGGAGGGTGGGCCGGGAGGGGTCGGAGGCTTCCATGGTGCGGGAAATCGGCGCGCTCGAGCCTCCGGCGGGAACCCGACCCGGACGGGGCCGGACACGCGGTTCAGATGGCGAAGTCGTTGTACTCGGGCTTCACCGCCTCGAGCGGCGGGTTGAGCATGCCGGCGGCGACCGTGGCATTGCTGCCCTGCTCCACCAGGATGAAGGCCCCGGTGAGGCGGTTGGTGCGGTAGCCGTCGAAGACGATGGGCTTGGCCGTCCGGAGACG
>Ga0068872_10001297_pt1 | contig 20154 bp, 17 predicted proteins | sample NOAtaG_7_FD_66441 | JGI IMG/M metagenome (GOLD analysis project Ga0068872, IMG submission 66441) | Freshwater lake microbial communities from Lake Erie, under a cyanobacterial bloom - NOAA_Erie_Diel1S_2200h metaG | ecosystem: Environmental > Aquatic > Freshwater > Lake | place: USA: Ohio, Lake...
ATGGGTTTTTAAAATCCTTTCTGGTGTCAAAAAGTAAAAAATTCTAGTTGTTCTAGTTCAATCAATATTTTTAAAGTATCTAGAAAATGGTTTTTAAAATCTTTTCTAGTGTCAAAAAGTAAAAAATTCTAGTTGTTCTAGTTCAATCAATATTTTTAAAGTATCTAGAAAATGGTTTTTAAAATCCTTTCTAGTGTCAAAAAGTAAAAATTTCTAGTAATTCTAGTTCAATCAATATTTTTAAAGTATCTAGAAAATGGTTTTTAAAATCTTTTCTAGTGTCAAAAAGTAAAAAAATCTAGTCATTCTAGTTATCATAAAATTTTTAAAGTATCTAGAAAATGGTTTTTAAAATCCTTTCTAAGTCTTTAAAGTAAAAAATTCTAGTAAATCTAGTTCAATCAATATTTTTAATGTATCTAGAAAATGGTTTTTAAAATCCTTTCTAGTGTCAAAAAGTAAAAAATTCTAGTAATTCTAGTAATTCTAGTTCAATCAATATTTTTAATGTATCTAGAAAATGGTTTTTAAAAACCATTTCAGTTTTTTGTTCAAACTTTTTTCTAAAACTTTTTCCTCACCAGTTAAGTTTTTTGTTCAAACTTTTTTCTAAAAAGTTTAGTAGAAAGATGGCTTAATTAAGATTCTGAAACAACATTAGGGTGATTAAAAGCGGGTTGATCACTTATAATTTGCATTGCTGATTCTAGTAAATCTGACCAGTTAATTAAATTTAATGTTAATGGATTTACATTTGTGAAGTAGGTTTCATTTCTAGTGCGACTATAATATTCAGAACCTCCATCCATTCTAACTAAAATACTTCTTGAATTATCTACATTTACACATTCACTTACTATTGCAACCCATCCCATACCTTGATAACAAGACATTAAATCAATCATTTTTTTATTTTTATGAACACAAGGATATCCTAAAAACCATCCTTGTAATTCCCCTCTAATAAATCTAACAACCGCTGTCCCATGATTCATCTGAAACTGCACATCAAGTCCTCGCATCCAAAGATCATCATCTGAACTTTTATCAACCATTTTTTTAAAATCATCTGTATTGAGATATCCTTTAGATTTTAAAAGATGTGGATCAGTATTTGTTGTTATAGTCATATGAATAATTAAAATTAAAAGTTGAGTATCACTAAAAAGTGTTAAAAGTCTTCTAGTATATGGGGGGACTATAACACCATAACATAATTTGAATGCATGAATAACCGCATTCATAATTCTTGGTGAAGGATAATTAATAACTGTTTGATCTATCATTTGATGAAGTTGATATTGATGATTAACTTCGGTAATAATATTTTGCCATGTTTCTTCAATAACAAAATATCCATATAAAGATAAATTTAAAATATTTGTAATTACTATATTACTTTTTTCATTATTTACATTAGAACTCTCTAGTAAAATTTCTTTATTTTCAAATATAAATTTAGTTAATTGATAATGATTTTGACTAGAAGTAATAACATTTACTTTTTCTAGGATTATATCATGATTCATATTGATATAGTGATTGATATAATGATATTAACATCAATATAAGCTATTTCAATTTTTTATTTTCTTCCTTTAGAACTTTTCTTAGAACTTTTCTTAGAACTTTTCTTGGATCGTCTCTTAGAATTCTTTTTCTTTCCACCAGTTTGAGTGCTAGTAGCATCTGGGGATACTGCTAGATTAGGACCCATAATATTACCTCTTGTATGACCCATTGAAACTGCTACATGATTACCATAAGCATTAGAAACACTTTCAACTCCTTGACCTGAAGCACTGCCAAAATATGTATCTGGAAAAGATACACGACCACCGGTTTGCACTTGAGTAGCATCTGGTGATAGACCCATATCGGGACCAATACCATTACCATATGAAACGGCAACGCTTTTACCATGAGCACCATCAGCTAAAGCTAGTTTGGGATCATTTTCGGGAAAATAACGACCAGAATTATTACCATAATATTCCGGGGGAAATGGAGAACCACCACGTTTAACCTTGGTGTTTCTGTTTTTATTATTCCCTCTTCGTTGATAAGAACGCTTTTGGGTTTTTTTAGATTTTCTTGTGCGGTTGTTAGACATCTTTTAATTATATATAAGAAAAAATATATATGAAAATTATAAAAAAAGGCATTTTAGAGGCACCTTTAATAAAAAAACTGATTTTTTTAATTAGATAAATATATTTTTAAGAATGATTTCACCTGAAACAATGGATCTTATGATCAAGACAGGAATTACACCTGTCAATTATTTCAAAGAACTAAGCAAATCTTTAGCTGATGCTTTTGGAAATATTGCTGTTCGTCAAAGTGGTGGTCAGACACCATCCAATCGGATTCAGATGATTCTGATGAAGATTGGATATTATCTTTTGGATGTGTCAAGCATAAAGACATACGATGATGTTTTGAAGTTTGACATCAACTTACAGACCTACATGAGTGAGGTTTATCGAAGGGCTTCAATTGACGCTCTTGCTTCAATTGGAAAACTTGCTGTTTCATCAGAGCAAAATGATGGACAGAGAAAGGCGTTTGACAAGATTGTGTCAATGTTCGGAAAGGATCCAACTACAATCAACTGGGATGATTTGAATCTGGTTGAAACCATGGTGGGCAAGATGTATTGTTTTACACACATCGTCAAGGCTCAACAGGTTGATGATGGGAACTGCTATTTCGTTTTGAACTTTCAGTTTAGGTATGGTCAGTATTACACCAACCATCCTACTACAGTTCTCCGAGATCAAGGTTTCACTTTCTTGTTTCAACTTTGCAACAAGATCCCAATCTTCCTTTCATTGACACCACTTGAGTCTTATTGCAAGGGATCTCAGGATTTTGGTGATTTGATGACGGCGGTTGGAAAAATCAATGTGGAGGAACTTGAAAATGTTCTGAATCTAGCAACACAACAAAAGTTCGTGTTCAAGCTTGACGGATCTCTCGTTCGATTCAGTGTTTCTCTAGTGCAAACTCATTATGGATCATTGACATTCATTTCTGGAAGTACTGCTGGAACTAGCTTCTACTCGTTCCGTGTATGTGATTCAATTGACACAGAGTCAGTTGAACAATACATTAATGAGATTATGCATGAGTGGTATGCAAACGAGGAAGTAGATACGATTTCGGGCTTACGTGAGGCATACAGTGCATTTGTTTTGGATGTTATTGAAGACATTGATGGTGATGAGACTTTTACGAGAACTTGCTATGGTGAGATTGTGCATCCTGGAAAAATGCCTGGAAGTGTCAGTTCCGTAAAGAAGGATTGTTTCTTCGAGTTTCATGATTCACAACAGATTGAAAGGTATCTTCAGATGGGTTTTAGCATTCCTGACAATCAAACTTTCCAAAAGCTCAACATTGTTGAAATGTCTGAGACTCAAAAGCAAGCAATTGCAAAAATTATACCTGTTAAGTTCATTGATGGTGTCAAGATTACCATATCAGACATTCTGAACATTTGCTATGCCATCTGTGTGATCTACAACTTTCGTGCAAAGCCTGGACGTGAAAAGATTGAATACAATGCACTTCTCCTAAAGTCATTCTCTCACATCATCCACGAATTCAAGTGCAATTTTCAAAGTGGATATCTCCTACAACAGGTCAACATACTCAGTAATACCTTGATCTATCGGATTACACCAGAAGAAATTCTGATGCCAGAGGGATTGATCTCCTTCTATTATCATGATGACAATTACTGCACTGCAATCAAGTGGAAGCTTGATCTCTGGACATACATGCATGGTGCAACAACAGCAAACCAACTAAAAGATGTCATTGAGATTTTTAGATATTTCAAGAACCTTTGTGAAGTGTCAATCATCCTTGACATCTCAGAAAACGATCATCTTCATTCAACAACCAATGCCATCAAGAAGCGTTTCAAGAGTTTCATGCGACGCACCGGATCCTTTCGAATGTGTTATGAGTATCTTGAAGACTTGTCTGAAAGGGTTGATGGAGATGAAGGTATTGCCATTACATTCATTCTCAATGGATTTCGATCTCTTCAGGGATCCATCAGAAAGGATTTCAAGAACGATACTGAGATTTCAAATGATCTGAATGTAATTGTCCAGGGTGGTTCTGATGCAACTAGAATCATCAACAAACACCTTAACCTCAACAACATTACAGTCTCTGATAAGACCATGACCATCACATTGAATGGTCAGTCTTATCATGTCAAGAAGACAATTCCGGAAAACATGAATACGATTCTTGAAAACTGGAGGACAAACTCAACAAATCTTCTGGAACTGAGTGCTTACATGGAAACGCTATCAAAGCCAAACTCCCATCCAACACAACTGTTCAAGGATTTTTATGCTAAGAAACTGGATAGCATGTTCAACGATTTCTTTGGTGCGTGGATCAAGAGATTGACTCAAAACAAGCATGAGTTTGTTAGTGTTTTGTGTGATTGGGATGGATCACTGAATGCTCACCCAAGAACACTTCAAACACTTACGACATTGTCAACCCTTTCTGGAATGAAGATTCCCATCTTGACTGGAAACCCTGATCTTAAGATGATTACTGATTTTCTTGGATCAACTTCTGAAAGGTTTGAGATTTTCAGTATTGGTAAGATGCTTCTAGAGGAAATGAACTTGCATTCTTTTCTGATTACGGCAATGACTGCTCAAATCAAGGCTTGGATTTTGAAGAACCTAGAGATGCAAAATGTGAACATCTGTTTGTTCGATGATTCCAATGCTGTTGTTGATGCATGTGGACGCATTGGATGTACAATGACAAACATCATCAAGGCTGACGGTGATGAGGCTAATATTCTTATTAAGATTGGAACATGGTTTATTGATGCAATCGAAAGGAATTATTCAGATCACAGTCTGATTGAAACTGGATTACTATGGTTTAATGCGGTTTCTTTGACATTTGACCGGGTTGATGGATTGATTAACAAGATTGATGAAGTTGTCAAGGGTTTATCTGATCCGATTTCATGTTTGAATCACATCAGAATGAAGAATGGTGGAAAGTCATTGTTTGATCTTGTTCCAAACAAGAATACACATCAAATTCCACTGGTGGTTTTGAGTGGATCACAAGGAAGTGGAAAGTCATTTAGTGCAAGATACCTAGCAACCCTCTTTGAGACCGGATCTTCACATGCATTTTTGCAAAAGTTGTTTGGATCACCTAGACCAATTTTGATGTTGTGTCAAGATCCTTACAATGTTGGTGGATGGACATTGGCTAAGCAAAAGGCTGGTGAAGCACTACTTTTGAGGGTCATTAAGGTTTTCCGGGATTATGAACATACTCAACTGAGCTGTGCAATCTTTATGACATGTTGTAGTCAACCAAAGGGACTTGGACAAATTACATACTCACTTGAGACCGATAGTGTTCAGAAGTGTTCAACTGAAAAGTTGAATGCTGACGTCAAGCAAGGACGCCGACGCAACATTTTCCCAACTTCGAACGCATGTTGTTTGGAGTGTGATGGTGATGTAGGTATTCCTTCTGAACTAAAGGGAAAGGTTGTCTTTGCATCATTTGAAGTTCCAAGGGATTTCTGCATCAGTGTTTTGGAAATTGTGAGATCAGTTGGACTGGAAACGTTTGACAATCATGATTTTCAGTATTCAGAGAGGCGAGGAGTTCCTCACTTTGCAACAGCAAACTCTGATACGGATAAGCAACTTTTTCCAAGATATCTTTCTGGAACAGTAGCGACTTTAATGGGTGTTGTCAAGGTGATTACTTTGTATGGATGCACTTCAATGATGTTGTGGGAATTTGGAAAGGGTTTCATTAGTCATACAACGATGGAAACGAGTTTTGCAAGTGGTGCTCAGATCCATGAGCTTCGCCTAGATGAAATCATTTATGGATTTGTGAAGCAATACCATCAACCAATGAAGATGATTACCGAAGAGATCATTCCAGGAATTACACTTGAATATGTTCATTTGACTGGTCAAACCATCAAGATGACACCATATTATCATCTTCGTAATCAAAAGATCTAAAAAATTACAAGATTAATACTAGCATTAAAAAAATTTAAAATTAATTAAAAATATTTTTTTTATAAATATATTGGTGTCTTTTAGTGAAACTAAATTGCACGATTACCAAGAATGATATCAATAGCTCTTTGTGCATCATCAAGATTGGGATTAATGGCTGTATTGATAATATAACTGGTGGTTATTTGCCGTTGTGCCATTTTATCTAGTTCATTTTGACTGATTTCAATGTCATAAAAGATTTTGAAAATGTTTTTAATTTGGTATTGATCGGCAAATGTGAATTCTATTTTATGATCAACTCTTCCAGGTCTATAGACGGCTTCATCAACATCTTGCAAATGATTTGTTGTCATTATAATTATACAATCACGAAAATAATCATAACCATCTAGAACATCCAAGTATATTTTTAGTTTTTCTTTGGGATAACCATAACCATACTCTGATTTTGCCGAACAAAACTCATCGTCGGGTCCATACGCAATTTCACGTATGTTTATTTTCTTTTTAGGTTTTGATTTAGAATTTTCATTTTTATTATTAACAGATTCACCTTTATCACCATTATCACCTTTATCTTTACCATTATCATTTTCCAAATCTAATTTGGTGAATCCTAGATTATCTATAGATGAACTTGAACCCCAGATTTTAGTTTTAGAAGATACATCATTATCATGTTTATTTCTTGGTTTAAGAGCTTCAATTGTGTCAATTTCTTCAGCTACCACTAAAGAACCATCCGGTATCAAGGATAATGCATTTTTAAGTTTATCTTCATCAGCAATTCTAGGGATATAGTAAATATTTCGTCCAGTTTCTCTAGCAACAGCATAGATAAATGATGTTTTACCACAACCTGGTTTTCCATATAAGAGATAACTAATTTTATAAGGAATACCTCTTTCATCATAGTATTTTTCGTTATTTTTAAAAGAGTCAATGGATCTTCTAAGAAGTTCTAGGTCTTGTTCTTTGAGAAAGGTATTAATAAAATCCTTTTTGATTTTAATAGGTCTGTATCTCCAATTTTTCAACTCGATATCATATGTCATGATTTGATTTTTAATTTTTTTCTTATTCTTTTCAAATTCTAAATGTTTTAGTTGAACTTCTGCAATAAATTCGTCAATGATACTTATATCTGATTCGGTCATAATAGTTATCATCGGAATTTTATTTTTAGATTCACCATGTGAAGATGATAAAGCTTCACTCAAAACCTTTTGTATTACCAATGTATGAGTTTTTTTCCATGTTAAGTAAATGTATTTATCATAAGGTAATAAAAATCTAGCTTTTGTTGAATTTTGCTCAGATTCGTCTGAATAACAATGATTAATTTTCATTGTCCGAAGTGTTTCATCTAAATATAATTCTAGCTGATCATAAATATCATTACGTGTCCATCCATTTAATTTATTAAATCTATAAATATATCTATAGTTATAAGCGTTGATGTGCACTTTTTTTTTGAAAAGATATTTGGATATCATAGGTTTAAGAAGCATTATAATAAGTGGTAGTAAAACAACAATTAATTTTGTGAAAGATAATTCTTGTGAGAAAGCTATGACTGGTATAATTGCCACAAAACGGTTAAGAATTTCATCTAATTGTTTTTCATATGCATTTTTATTATTTTGATCATCAGTTGATGATTCCTCTTGTAGCGAATTGTTAAGTAAGTTCATAAGACTGATAAATGATAATGACTATTATTATTTACATAACAATTCATATAAGTAATTCAATTTTTTTTATTAAGGTTTATATTAAGGTTTATATTACGGTTTATATTAAGGTTTATATTAAGGTTTATATTAAGGTTTATATTAAGGTTTATATTAAGGTTTATATTAAGGTTTATATTAAGGTGTATATTAAGGTTTATATTAAGGTTTATATTAAGGTGTTTAGTGTATTGTCTAAGTCTATATAAAAAAAAATTGAATGTGTATGTTGCGTTTAAAGTAATCAAGTAAAAAGCATTTAAAATAAGTAAAAGATGTCTACAACTCCGTGTATTGGTATTGATTTAGGAACTACTTATTCCGCTGTTGGTGTATTTCAACATGGAAAAATTGAGATTATTGCAAATGATCAAGGGAATCGAACAACCCCTTCATATGTAGCATTTAATGATAATGAAAGATTAATTGGTGATGGTGCTCTTGCTCAAGTTGCAATGAACCCCATGAATACTATTTTTGACGCCAAACGTGCTATTGGTCGTAATTTTAATGACGCTAGTTTACAGTCTGATATGAAACACTGGCCATTTACGGTCTTAAATGTCAATGGTAAGCCTAAATTTGAGGTAGAATTTAAAGGTGAAAAGAAGAGTTTTACGCCTGAAGAAATTTCCTCAATGGTTTTAATAAAAATGAAGCAAACCGCTGAAGATTATCTAGGTTGTGAAGTTAAAAATGCCGTTATTACAGTTCCTGCATACTTTAATGATAGTCAAAGACAATCTACTAAGGATGCGGGTGCTATTGCTGGATTAAATGTAATCCGTATCATTAATGAACCTACTGCTGCCGCCATTGCATACGGTTTGGATAAAATTACTGATAGTAAGGAACGTAATATCTTGATTTTTGATTTAGGCGGTGGTACTTTTGATGTGTCTGTCTTATCTATTCAGGATAACATTATTGAAGTTCGTTCAACATCTGGTGATACTCATTTGGGTGGTGAGGATTTTGACAATCGTATGGTTAACAATTTTGTAGCTGAATTTAAGAAGAAATACAAAGGAAAAGATTTAACAACGAATCCTAGAGCTCTTCGACGATTAAGAACGGCTTGCGAACGTGCTAAAAGAACTTTATCATCTTCAACTACTGCTAACATTGAGATTGATGCTTTATTTGAGGGTCAAGATTTCTATACGTCTATTACTCGTGCTCGTTTTGAAGAATTGTGTTCTGATCTTTTCAGAAGCACTTTGGATCCGGTTGATAAAGCTCTACGTGATGCTAAACTAGATAAGGGTCAAATTGATGAAGTTGTTCTAGTTGGTGGTTCTACACGAATCCCCAAAGTTCAAAAGCTATTGAGTGAATATTTCAATGGTAAAGAACTGAACAAAAGTATTAACCCGGATGAAGCTGTTGCCTATGGTGCCGCCGTTCAAGCCGCTATCCTCTCTGGTGCCGCCGCCGGAAATGATCAGATGAAAGACATACTTTTGTTGGATGTTGCCCCATTGTCTCTCGGATTAGAAACCGCTGGTGGTGTTATGACACCGTTAATCAAGAGAAATACTACTATTCCAACTAAACAAACTCAGACATTTACCACATATGCTGATAATCAACCTGGAGTTTTAATTCAAGTATTTGAAGGTGAACGCACAATGACCCGTGATAACAACCTATTAGGTAAATTTGAACTTTCTGGTATTCCTCCTGCACCTAGAGGTGTTCCTCAAATTGAAGTATCTTTTGAAGTTGATGCTAACGGTATCTTAAATGTTAGTGCGGTTGATAAGAGCACCGGTAGATCTGAAAAGATTACTATTACCAATGATAAGGGTCGTTTGAGCAAAGAAGACATTAACAGAATGGTTAACGATGCTGAGAAATTCAAGGATGAAGACGAAAAACAAAGGGCACGTGTTCAAGCACGCAATGAACTTGAAGGATTTGTCTATAATATTAAAGAAATGACAACTGATCCCCAAAAATCATCCGCTTTATCCGATGAAGATAAAGAAAAACTAACAACTATGACAGAAAATACTATGAAGTGGTTAGATAGTCATCCTCTGGAAGATGCTGATGTCTATGAAAAGAAAATGAAAGACTGCCAACAGGTTAGTAATCCAATCATTACTAAGATGTATCAACAAGCTGGTGGTCAAGGATCTACCCCTGATATGTCTATGCCTGATCTAGGTGATCAACATAAACATGATGACATTGAAGAAGTTGATTAAAAAAACTTTTTAAAGAAACTTTTAAAAAAGTTTTAGAAAAAAGTTAGGACAAAAACAAACTTTTTAAAAAAAAGTTAGGACAAAAACTTAACTGGTATTGAAAAAGTTTGAACAAAAACTTAACTAGTAAATTCATAATAAAAAATTTATTTTTTTTACAATGATTTTATATATTTATTGTAAGAGTTTTATGATTTTTTGGGAATAAGAGAAGGAAAATGTGGGTTTTCTCCATTATTTTCTTTAATATATTCATTATAAAGGGAACCAAAACATTCAGTTGCTATAGTAAAATTCATTAGATCTTTTGAAATTATGGTATTAATACGTACTAGATGATCATTCTTAATATTAGTTGAACAAAATTGGTATCCAGATGAAATATAGAAGGCAATATGATCACCAAAGAAATTATTATACGACATTGCTAGTTGTGTTAGTGGTGATTGAAGGTTATATGTTTTTTTGAAATTTTTATCATTTTCGCTAATTTTTCCATAATTAGGAATAGTATCTATTAATTTCTTATTTAGATAAACCTCTAGATCAGAATTGTCATTAAATTTAATTTCAACATTGCTGAGTGGTGTTGTTTGTGTTGTCTCCATATGGTGATATGTATATTTGGTTGATCTGGTGCAATAAGAAGTTTTTATTTCAATTTTATCATTATTTAATCAGAGTTAAAAGAGTTAAAAGAGTTAAAATTTAGGTGTTATTTTACAAGAAAAAATTGAAATAAAATTTTCTTATTAAACTTAAATATCAAATAAGCTAATATGGATCATACTGAAAAGATTCTAAGATTGCAAACACTTATTGGTGAGAATGCGATGAAAGAGTTAGATGAAATCATCAAGAATGTTTTAAAGGAAAATCCTCAAATGGATAAGAAAGAATTAAATAAGCAATATGTATTTCCTAAGATCAGACAGCATGGATTACAGGTTCAGATAAAGAAGCGTTTATTGAGAACCATTCAGTTTCAGAAAGATGGACAGAAGAAGATTTATACTTTCAATCATCATTTGAAAAATACATTGTTTAAATCTATCGAAAAGAAAATTAAAAACAAGAAACCTGAGTTTGAGGTTGATGAACACTGCACTGAAATTATTGAGTATTTATATTCACGCAATGCACTCGTTGATATTGAACATTATAGTGTTTGGGTAAATAAAAGAATTTATCATTGGGGTCCGAGTAATATATGGGTCATGTATGGTGAATCTGAAACAAATCGTGAAATTACAAATGAATGGGAAATTGACAGTGAATTTGATCATCTAGCATTTACACTAAGAACAAGTAATGAAATTGAAAAATTTTGTGATAATTTTAAAACAATACCGTTTGATATTGAAACTAGAAGTAGTAAAACTTTTAAAAATGAATTGCTTGCTTTTCTAGATCCAGACTATTAATTATTTAACATAAAAAATAGTAATAAATGGTCATAATATAAATTAAAAAATTGAATCTTATTATTTTTATATATATATTATTAAAAAAAATGCTAAATTTACAGGATGATACCATTACATTAACTACATTACTCCCGGCTACTCCGGTTGATATACATAATTTAAGTATGATACATAACTCGGGTAAGACACACAACTTGAGTAATAGTCAAAAGAAGTATTTCGAGCTTGCCGCTCAATGTGCATCTAAGTCTATCATGGGTAAGCAAACTGGATCCGTCATTGTTTGTGATGGTTGTGTTGTATCTGATGGATACAATACTTATGGTGGGTCTTATTTGAAGGATCCTCTTGGTTATCCGATGGCTATTTGTTCAATTCATGCTGAGGTCATGGCTGTCATGAAGCTATGGGATCGAGAAAGATCGTTTAAACAAGCAAAAGTCGCAAAAGTTGCAAAAGGTGCTTAAGAAGTTAAAGAGAATGACGATGTATGTAGTAAGACTTGGTGGCAATGGTATTACATACCAAAATGCAAAGCCTTGTTCAGAATGTACTAAGTTTTTAAAGAAGTTTTTCCCAGGTAAAATCGTTTATATTTCTGATACCGGTTGTGCACGTGAAAAAGTATCCGCATTAGAATCCAATCATTTATCATTTTATCAAAGAAAGTTATTAGGATTAAATACTAGTTCTTCATCAGATGATGACGATGATGATGATGACCAGGGTGATGATAACGATTAAATAAAATAACTCTAAATAATAACTCTAAATAATAACTCTAAATAAAATTGATTATATAATTAAATTAATATATTTTTTATATATTATTTATTCAAACTAAACAAAATGTCATCTCAAAATTTTAATAATTATTATGGGACACACAGAGATTCAACTGGGCATTATAATCCATCTGTAGCAAGTTCATCTATCCCGACATTGACACATATACAACCTAATGTATATGGATATTATACTAGAGCAAATGGTATTATACCTTTTGATGATATAAAAGGATTACCACTGAGTTATTTTCATTCTTATGGATCACATAATCAACTAGAACATAGTAATAAAATTTTATTACCATCAACCGTTCTAGCTGAATTATCAAAATATGATAATATAGTCTATCCTTTAATTTTTCAGGTAGATGGTGCAAATGATTTATTGGGTATAGCTGATTTTGTTGATGATATTGATGTTGCTTATATACCCAATCGTGTCTTTAAAAAAATTTTATTAGCTTCTGGAATAGATAATGTTGATCAACCTATATCAATTGGATTAAAACTTCATAATCAAGAAATAGCTAGAGGTGAAAAAACATTATTAAGAGCACATGATCCTAATTTTCTAGAAATAGATGATCACCAGAGTTATCTTCAATTACATCTACAACAATTTTATTCAATTTTGCAAGAAGGTGAAATTTTAGAATTACCTGCACCAGATTTCCTAGGATATCCCCCAGATACTTTTATTAAAATAGATGTTCTTAAAACTTATCCAGAATCATCTATATTAATTACAGATACTAATTTAGTTATCGATTTCGAAGAACCCCTCAATTATAAAGAATATCTACAAAAAAAAATAGATGAAAACAAGCTAAGCAAGCAAAAGCAAATTGATGCTATTAATCAAAATTATTATGATTATATACGCACATTTATCCCAGAATATTGTTCAGAGTTCTGGGATAAACGAGAACAAAAATCTTTACAAGATACTAATATGATGCCTATGCCATATATTAAATTATCTAATGGTTCTACAATTTATAGATTAAAATTCATAAAACCTTAAGACCCCTAAGTTTTTAGAATAAAAAATTGAATGATGTTATGAACATTTTATTTTTTCTAAGATTTTCTAAACTTGCAAGTATGTTATCATATTTTAAAGAATATTATAATAGTTTCCATAGACCTTTAAGCCCTTTTACATTAAAATACAACGGTTTAAAAATTATTATTACTGATCAAGATGAACTCAAAAAATTAGATAAATCATGGGACAATTTAGATTGGTCTCATATTAAAGTTCCAGTAGGAATTAATCCGATTACAAATGAACCATATTCACGAAATGATGTCATAGTTATTGAAGATGAACATAGTTTAAAAAAGTTTAGTAAAAAGTTTAAGAATGTTGGATCAAATGAGTCTTTTTATCAAAATATTAAAACGCAATTTAAATATGAGAGAATTACCATTATTGTATCGCTGACACTACTTATTTTATGCATTTTAAATTGTTGGTTATTTATGAATAGTTCAGAATGTGGTTTTATTGAAAAAATGACATGTGTTAGTTTAATAAGTGTTATATTAACTATTATAGGATATCAATGTCAATCTGCATCTATATATAAACTATTTCCTGAATGCATTGGATATTATGCACCATCTTTAATGTGTTATCAAGATCAAAAACTGAAATTTTTGCATACACTATTAAGATATCCAAATAATGAAAAAGATTACAGTTTTAACAATTCAAGATATGTTTCTAATTATATCTATGGTGTATGTCAACACAAAGATGATATTGATAATATGATAAAAAAAAATCCTGAAAATATTTATGGTTTATTAAAGAGACTTTCTAGACCTGATGTTGTAATGAATACAATTGCTATAAGATTTCATCACCCTAATTTTATAATTGCTTATTTAATTTTGTCAACCATAGTATTAAGTGGAAATATATCAAACATATATAACACTTTAATCACTGGAATTTTCCTACAACTATATGCTATCTACATTTTCACTTATTTTGGTATAATTGGTGATTATTTTATTAATATGCAACAATGGACTTATGGAAAAGACCCTAGTTCATTATTACCAATTTCTTCTGATTCAACTGCTGAGTTATCCTTATCAAGCTTTTTACTATGTTCTATGCATTTATTTACCATGTTAAGTGTTGGTATTTCAGTGTCTTCTTCACCAATGTATTTATTAAAATCATACCATATTATTATTGACCATTTTGAACATTTAAAACGGATTAATAAATTATACCAACAAAAAATAGAAGACTTCTTTAGAGATAAATCATTTGATGTATCAGAAGATGAACTAGAAGGATCAGATGATGAACTAGAAGGATCAGAAGATGAACTAGAAGGATCAGATGATGAACTAGAAGAATCAGATGATGAACTAGAAGGATCAGATGATGAACTAGAAGGATCAGAAGATGAACAAGAAAATAAACCAGAAAATGTATTTTCTGATACATCAGATGATGAACTAGAAGAATTAGAAGATGAATCAGAAGATGAATTGGATAAAGAAAGCAATCGTAAAATTAAAAAATGGAAACGTGAAACTGAAAAATGGGAACGTGAAACTGAAAAATGGGAAAACATTGTGAAATTGATAAACAAACAAGTAGAAACATCAGAAGATAAACAAGAAAAATGGGAAAACATTGTGAAATTGATAAAATTGAAACGTGAAACATCAGATGATGAACTAGAAGGATCAGAAGATGAACAAGAAAATAAATCCGAAAATGTATTTTCGGATACATCAGATGATGAACTAGAAGAATTAGAAGATGAATCAGAAGATGAATTGGATAAAGAAAGCATTAAAATACATTCTGAATTGGATCGTAAAATCGAAAAACTAGACAAAGAAATAGAAGAATTAGATAAGACATTAGAAGAACTAGACAAACAATTAGAAACACCCCTTGAAAGAACACCCCTTGAAACAACCGAAATTACATTAGATGAATTGTTTGAAAGTATTATATGTGATATAAAAAAAATGAAGTAAATGTATAAGTTAATGTATAGTGTAGTTAATTATTTTTTGGAAGTTTGACGAAGGATAGCAATAACACGTATTAAATTATCCAATCGTGAATCCATAGCAAATTTATCACTTTTTAATTTTTTTATAATATCATAATAGGTTGGAGTTCTTATACGATGAAACCATAATGTTCTATGATATGCAATACCAGTTTTAATATCATTAATATCTTTGTGTATATCATCTAGAATATCTTTAATTTGTTTGAGTGAAATGTTGAGTGAATTGGATGGTGTAATTAAATTTGATGAAATTTCATCAGTAATATCTTTAACAATACTACCAACAACTTGAACTTTTGCTATTAAATCCATTGGTTCTGTAATATCCTTTATGTCTGGATGAGTATCACTTACTATATCCCATATACGATTAAAAATTCCTTTCGAAGTTTCAGTGACTAATTCTTGACCTGCATAAACACCTATAAATGATGCGAGAACCATACCAGATGTGGCAAACATTAAATTTACTATTAATATAGATTAAATTCTCAAATTATTTAGATTCAATTTTTCTCTTTTAAAGTTTTCTCGTTTAAAGTTTTCTCTATTAAAGTAAAAGGATAAAGTGAAAGAACAAATAATGAATATACAATTAATAATTCTAGTATTTATGGTATTATGTCTAGCATTTTATTACATCTTTAAATTTAGTACTTTTCAAGAAAATTTTGAAGATGGTGTTGCAAATACTTTACCAAAAATTCCAATGGATATGGGTCTTCCACAAGAACCTCAAATTTATCAAGAATCATATAATAAATCTAACAATATCCCTGCATCTTTAATTTTTAATTTAAAGATTGATCCTAGAAGAAGAGAAGTTGATCAAGAGACAGGAAAAGAATATAAAAGATTACTAGTGCCTTTACATATTGTAAAAACACTAGATAGTAAATATATTGGGGTATTTAATGATGGAAAATTATATAAAAAAAATGATATTTTCCAAGATAAGTTATGGATTGGACCATTAAATAATTCTTTATATGGGTCTCAAGATGACGGTATAGGGTTTAGAATGGTAATGTTCTTTCCTTTTAATGTTAATCAAGAACGTCAAATTCGTATGATAGGTATTGGACAAGATTCTAAATTATATTATAAAGAATCAGAAGATATTCAGAGTAAATGGATTGAACCGGAAAATCAAAATAATCCAAGTAATGCCAACCTAATTTATTTATTTTGCGACTATCATCAAAACAAAGAAAAATATTATCCACTTTTATATGGTATTACAAAGGAAGGCAAATTTGTATATAAAAATATAAAAGGAGAAACACCACCTAATAATATCGAAATAGATAAATTTCTAGAATTACCGTTTACAACTCCTAAAAATGCACCTGATCAAAATATTAAAGTTCTTAAGGTATTTTGGGATCGTAATGGATTCATGATAGGGATCGGTCAAGATTTTAAATTATATCAAAAAAGAGGTATAGATTGGATTAATAGACCATGGGAAACTACTAGTGATATGAGAGGAAATAATCCAGGATCAGAGGCACAAGTAATAGATATGTTGATGGATTCTGATGCTAGAATGTTAAGTTTAAAATTAATGATTAATGAAGATGAACCTATGATATTATTGCAAAAACAGGATCAAACACATTATTTAGCTGATCATGATGATCCTGAGAGTGTTGGAACAAATCCTAGAGTATTCAGTGATATAAAATTATCGATGTTTAAAACTGGTTTAGACTGGGAAACATATTTAAGTTTTGAGGATCCAGATGAAATATTATATAGATCAAATAATTTACAAGCAATTCAACAAAGAAGTATTATGATGAATAGGTTAAAATTAAGAGAATTATGTAAGAGCCGTAATCCTTTAATGAATTTGGAAGCACGTAATTTTAATTTAGAAAGAGCTATACAAACTAAAGAAAAGAGAGCTACAGAATTAAGAAAAGAATTAGATGCATTGATTACACCAGTTATAAAACAAGAACCTTTTTATCAAGGTTTATAAAATTATTTTAGTGTAATACTTTTTTCTGAATTAAGTATAAGATGAATCACCAAAAATATGGAATTTTATTATTTATAACCCTTTTAATTCTATTTTATTTATTAAATTTTAGAGGTAGAGTCCACAATAATATCAGTGAAGGTTTTGAAAATAAAAGCCTAAATACTAGAATTATTAATGATTATGTGGAATATCAAAATACATATATGCATTTAGATGGTTCAAAAGATAAGAAATGGAAAGATCAAACACTAGATAAATGTTTAACACTTTGTTCAAATGATAAAGATTGTTATGGTATTACTAGATCTAACTCTGATTCTGATACCGCTCAAGCAGATTGTCATCCAATATATAATTTATCTAAATGTCAAACTACATATCAAGGATCTGGGGAGGAACGTAGTATGGCTTTAAATTACAAAACTTTTATCAAAAAATCATTGGATGATCATGAACATCTTTGTATATCATCAAATAATCTTAATAGAGGTATTTCTATAAAAAATGCAAATGATTTATATTGGTTATTAGAGGATGACAAAGTATTTGGATATTCTAGTAGTTATATTGAAATAGAAGAATTATATCCTAGATCATCTTTTAAAGTTGTTGAGGGTTTATATGGAAATGGCACCGTGTCATTTCAATCTCTTTTATCAAAACATATGAATAAATTTTTGGTTCATAATTATCCAAGAAGGGATCAACTTTATTTAGAAGATAAAAACAATCTTAAAACATCTGAAGATAATGCTAGAGCTTCTTTTAGAGTTTCAAGTGGATTAAATGGTAAGGGAATTTCTTTAAAAATCCTCAAATTCCCAGAAGTATATGTTCGATTTGAAAACAAAACACAAAAAAGAGACCGGTTGATAGTTATACCCATCGAAAACAACAACCAAATAAATGATCTAGCGACATTTTATTTCCAAGATCAACTCACCAAAAACACTATTAATACTTCTACATCTAGTAATGATGTCGATACTTCAACTTCTGGTAATGATATTGATAATACCCCTAAAATTATTACTCCATTAGAAAAAATTAAAAAGGTTAAAACTAAGAACTTACATGATCTAGAAAAACAAAAAGCATTACTAGAAAAACAAAATCAACAAATATTAGATTTTGATTTTTCACAAGCTAATCGGGTGAGTTATATAGGTCGTGAATTAGCTAAACAAGCCTCATATGTTGAACTAGGAAATTACCTAAAAGAACAAGAAGATATACAACTACTTGATCGTAAATTACAAAACCAAAACCAAAATGGTGTTTCCATACCAAACAAAGAAAACTTTAGATATTCACTTTAGAATAAATATAAAGAATACCAAGCATTATGACGGTGCTTAGTAAATATGAAGATGCGGTAGTAATAGCAAATATAAATGCATCTAAATAATTGTTAAATTTTTGTTTTGAATTTACATTTACCATTATACCAATTACGATTGATTGTATAAATATTCCTATTAATAAAGCTATAATATTAATATTACGTAAAACTTTATCATATCCATATACAATAAAATATAGTAATAAGGCTAATAATGATCCTATAAGAACACCTAAAGTAGTAAATAATATTAAAGGATATTCAGATTTGGTAATGTTATATCTTTCAGCGAGTAAATGAAAAATAGTTCCAAATAGGTTAGCCATTGAGAATATTATAGCAATTATTAAACTAATTTTATAAATAGGATTTTCTTTATTATTATCATGTAGTATGATTTGACCAAAATAGGAAGTTGTAAATATAGTAAAAAATATACTTGGAACTACGATTGACAACTCTTGAATAAAATAATCTATATCATTTTTTCGTGTTGGGATGTTATTTAGATTTAATAATCTCCATAAATAGTTAGAAATAAATAAGGGGATTGCTATGTAAAATAAATCTTTTTTGAAGGATAACATCTATATATACTTAAGTTATATAAATTATTTTCTTGTCATAATTCAAAAGGATCATTTAATCATGATGATGTCTAAAAATACATTAACAAATACATTGACATATATAATTTTGTTTGGAATAATAATTATTTGTTTATATTATCATAGTTATTATAAAAAAAATGAGGAAAGTTTTATGATGATTAAACCTGGCGCACCTGGAGAACTTAAAGTAATTGTAGAATCTCTAGATACTATTATAATTACATGGGTTAATACATATGATCCATCTGAAGATCCTATTAATGGACATATTGTGATGTTAAGTTCTCTTAATAATACGACAGATGGTAGTTTTCTAAGTTTTTCTAATAAAACTAGATGTGATCCTATGTGTCAATATCGTTTAAGTAATTTACATCTAGAAGAAGGTGTTGAATATAAAGTTTCAGTAATGGCATTAAACAAAAGTGGTTCAAGTGAACCTTCATTACCTTTAACCTTTAAAGCAACACCTGAACCAACACCATCTGTTCAACCAGTATTAGGAGCAACACCAGCACCAACACCTGCATTTTTGGAAGATGTTATAGAAAGACAAACACCAAAACAAAATGTAGATAAACATTTGGATGATATGGTGGCTAGAGCAGAAGGAATATTTGAATTAAATAATAATAAATTACAATATGCTGATGTGGAATTATCAATTAAAGATCAATTACAAGCATTAAATCAAAATTTATTAGATGATTTGGTAAGCAATCGCATTAATATTCATTTGGAAGTTAAAAAATAATTAATTCATTTTTCCCTACTTTTTTTTACCACTTTAATATAAATATGAAACTAAATATTAAACATTATAATATTATTGGCTTTTTTATAACAATAATCATAATATATTGCTTAATATATCCATGGTCAAAACAAAATGTTAAGGGGGGTAATGTTAAGGGGGGTAATGTTAAGGGGGGTAATGTTAA
>Ga0068872_10001299_pt1 | contig 20133 bp, 14 predicted proteins | sample NOAtaG_7_FD_66441 | JGI IMG/M metagenome (GOLD analysis project Ga0068872, IMG submission 66441) | Freshwater lake microbial communities from Lake Erie, under a cyanobacterial bloom - NOAA_Erie_Diel1S_2200h metaG | ecosystem: Environmental > Aquatic > Freshwater > Lake | place: USA: Ohio, Lake...
TCCGCATATCCTTCCAGATTGTCTCCTATCTCATAAATAAATATCACCGCATACATAACATTCTAAATAAGCTATAGGTGTAAAGCTTTACCAAATGTAAGTATTTACCGGCTAATCCTGTGGCGTGAATTGGGTTTTTTTTCCTGATAGCAGGATGTATTCAGCGGGATGATTTCCAAAGTCATATGGAATACGCAGGTAGCTATCCAGTTTTTTAGTAATCACCAGATTCGCTCTTTTGCCTCTGCTGATGCTACCCAGCTCGTGACTTAATTCCAAAGCAGCCGCTGTATTGATGGTGGTGGCATGAAAGGCTTCTTCCGGACCAAGGCCATATTCTATACAGAGCATACTCATAATCCGGTGCATGTTTCCGCTTGGTGAACTGCCCGGATTATAATCGGAAGCAGCAGCAATCGGAAGGCCTGCATCCAGCATGGCCCTGGCAGGGGGTTTGGGCAATTGAAGGAAGTACGCTGCACCCGGCAAAAGCGTAGGAATCACGCGGCTTTGCAACATCAATTGAATTTCTTCTTCACCCACATATTCGAGATGGTCTGCACTGATGGCACCAATGGCCACCGCAGCCTGCACACCTCCGGAAAATGAAAGTTGGTTGGCGTGTACCCTCGGTTTCATGCCATGCCTGCAGGCACACTCCAGTATGCGTATAGTTTCTTTTTCAGAAAAGTAATTTCTTTCACAAAATACATCAGCATAATCAGCAAGATTTTCCGCAGCAACAGCAGGAATAATTTCTTGTTCGATAAGGTTGATATATGCTTCACGGTTGTTCCTGTATTCCTGCGGTACTGCATGAGCAGCAAGCAAGGTCGTCTTTACAGGAATCAGATTCAACGAAGCAATCCGTTTGGCCACCCTGAGCATTTTTAGTTCTGATTCAAGGCTGAGTCCATAGCCAGATTTGATCTCTATACCACCGGTGCCGGAAGCAATCACCTGTAATAATCTATCTTTCGTTGATTCAAAAAGCAAGTCCTCTGAAGTGTTGCGCAGCTTGTTTGCTGAGTTCAGTATTCCTCCTCCCCTGGCAGCAATTTCTTCATAGCTCATTCCTTGAATTCGATCTCTGAATTCTAGTTCTCTGGTGCCGGCAAAAACCAGATGCGTATGAGAATCAACCCAAGATGGAAAAACCAACCTGTTCTCACAATCCATTACTTCAAGTCCGCTCCAGTCTACAATCCCCGGAAATGTTTCCATGGATCCATAATCAGCAATCATGCCATCTTCAATAGCCAACCATGCATCCTCTATCACCGGAAGTTTTTTCATCTCCTCTCCGCAGATTCGTTCTGGGGCTTCATCCCATACCTGCAAGAGCTGACCGATGTTTTTAAGAAGCATTTTTGTTTTCATAACAGTCCTAATGTGTGTGAAATGGATGTCCTCCAGATCAGGATAAATACACCGGCGGTTGCAAGTAAACTGCCTATTAATTGTTGCGTATTGATCCGATGACCAAAATATATTCTTGATATTAGTACAACAAAAACCGGCACAAGAGAAAACAGGGTTTGTGCAACACTTGCATCGATGTGGCCGAGGGCATACATACAACTTGTCATGCCAATTACCGGTCCACACAGGGTTCCCCAAAGCACATATTTTAACCCACGGTTTTTATTTTCTAGGACAGGTATAACTTCCTGTTTAATTCTTCCCGTAAAAATTACAAGCAGATATGCCATTGTGCATGAGGTAACCATGCGTATCCATGCAGAGTGCGCAGGTTCAAGCGATGTGGAAGTATGCATGGCTTCTTTTGAACAAACGATTCCAAGTCCCTGACAAACGGCTGCCAGCGAAGCATAAATGATGCCTTTTGATGATTTCTTGTTTGTGTTTTTTTCTTCCTGTTTCAGCAGACTAATAAGAATTCCTGATAAAGTGATTAGCATGCCTGCTGAACCAATGGTACTCAACTGCTCATTGCCCATGAACACCTCAGTGATGAGCACAACGCCCGGCGCAAGGGTGGCAAAAATGCTCGATAAACGAGGTCCCAATAGAGAGAATGAAGAAAAGGAAAAATAATCACCGATCGTCAGTCCAATCAGTCCCGACAAACCCAGCCAAAACCACTGTTCTTTGTTGGGCAGGGTAAACATTTCGTTGATGCCTATCCCAAATCCAAACATCAACATAAGGCTTAGCAGTAAAGTAGCAAGCAGGAGCCGGAAATTATTTACCGTAAATGCTCCCATCCGGTTTGAAGCCTCCGTAAAGGGAAATATTCCAATAGCCCAGATAATGGCTGTGAACAAAGCTGCTCCTTCTCCCATCAGGCAAACAACGCGCTCCCTACGCGTATCATATTGCTGCCACAGGCAATGGCAATGCCATAGTCACCACTCATCCCCATCGATAACACTGTTGCCTCAGGCAAAACAGACAGAAGCTCTTTATGCAGATTTTTTAGCAACATGAATTCTCTTGCAATCTCATCTTCCTCAGCCGTTAAACTTGCCATGCCCATGAGACCTCCAACAGTCAGATGAGGGTATTTTTTTGCAAAAGGAACTTTGAAAACTTCTTGTGCATTCCCGGTTGAAAATCCAAACTTACTCTCTTCCCTAGCGATATGAAATTGTAAAAGAATATTTGTTTGGGTTTGCCTAGCCGCAGATTGTTTTTCCAGTTCATCCATGAGCTTAATGCTGTCAACACCATGGATGAGTTGGGTATGACCAATGATGCTTTTTACCTTGTTTGTTTGCAGATGGCCGATCAGGTGCCATTCAATATCGTCTGGTAGTTGCTTTTTTTTATCCAATAATTCCTGCACGCGGTTTTCTCCAAATATTCTCCATCCGGCTTCATATAATTCATGGAGTTTTTCCATGGATTGGTTTTTGGTAACCGCCACCAGGGTTGTTCCTGCAGGCAGCTTGCCAAGAATACCATGCAGATTTTCTTTTACCCTCATGTCTGCAAATGTAATGCTTGGCATCTGTTTGACGAAAGGATACAGAAGGTGTAACTTTACCCTGTGAATCTTCATCAGCCATTGGCCGAAAGGGTGCGCCCAAAGAAACTCTCCGATGTGATTGGTCAAAAACACCTAATCGGACCTGCCGGACCCATCAGCACTTTTGTCAGTCGCAACTCTCTTCCTTCACTCATTTTGTGGGGCCCCCCGGGTGTAGGAAAGACTACGATTGCAAGTCTTCTTGCCGGTGAATTAGGACGCGATTTTTATCCTATCAGCGCAGTTCATTCCGGAGTAAAGGATGTAAGAGAGGTAATTGATCGAGCAAAACATCGGAACCTGCTTAGCAAAGGTGCTCCGGTCTTGTTTATAGACGAGATTCACAGGTTTAGCAAATCTCAGCAAGATGCCTTGCTGCATGCCGTTGAAAATGGCTGGGTAACACTTGTCGGTGCCACCACTGAAAATCCTTCATTTGAAGTAATTGCGCCCTTGCTCTCCCGTTGTCAGGTGTATGTGCTTCAGGCACTCACCCACGAGGAGCTCATGCAAATTCTCCTGCAGGCCATGGAAAAAGATGCCTATCTGCAGACAAAAAATATTTTCCTCGATGCCACAGAATCCCTTTTCAGGGCATCGGGCGGCGACGCGCGCAAACTACTTAATATTTTCGATCTACTTGTACAAACATGCCGGGAAGAAGAGGTGCACATCACCGACGAACAGGTAGTGGAAATCATTCAGAAAAAACAGGCGCTTTACGATAAATCCGGGGAGCAGCATTATGATATTATCTCGGCTTTTATCAAATCCATGAGGGGCAGCGATCCAAACGCTGCGGTCTATTGGCTTGCCCGTATGATTGAGGGAGGGGAGGATCCAATTTTTATCGCCAGGCGTATGCTGGTATTTGCCTCTGAAGACATTGGCAATGCCAATCCCACTGCCTTGGTGCTGGCTACAGCTTGCTTTGATGCCGTTCATAAAACAGGCATGCCTGAAGGAAGAATCATCCTTTCTCAAACGGCCGTTTACCTAGCTTCCTCAGTCAAGAGCAATGCCTCTTATGTAGCTATTGAGAAAGCACTTTCATTGGTAAAAAAAACCGGTGATCTGCCCGTTCCACTGTATCTTCGAAACTCCCCAACATCATTGATGAAGGAACTCGGTTACGGAGATGGATATAAATATGCACATGACTTTGTTGCTGGTAGTGAAGAATCTTTGCAGGAATTCCTTCCCGACGAACTGGCAGGAACAAGTCTTTATCAGCCCGGAAGCAATGCAAGAGAAGAAGAAATGAGAAAATATCTTTATTTTGTATGGAAAGAAAAGTATGGTTACGGGTAAGCTTTTTACATTCTATCGATGCTGGCCCTGCCTGTTGTTGTTCCTTTGGATTTCCTGCAAGCGTGAACCCTTGCGATGGGATACCAAATGGTCGGCACCGATTGCTTATGGAAGAGCAGGTGTAAGACAAATCATCCCTGATACACTTCTTTCGATAAAAAATGGTGGAGAAGTATTCCTGGCATGGAAGGGGAGACTGGGTGCCTCCGGAAGCAGTGATGTTTTTGTTTTGCCTGATACCACCGTGTCCAAATTTTTTAGCTCCGGTCTTTTTACTTTCACCGCTCCGCCCGGTACCAGCTTGTTCGGAAGCTCAGAGGACTTTAGCTTCAACACTGGTGCAAGGCTCAGTAAGATCGTACTCAAAACTGGCAAGCTTCGTTATGTTATTAAAAACCGGGTAAAAGGGAATATCCTGTTTACTTACAAACTGCCTTTTGCAACGAAGAATGGATCAGTTCTAACAATCAACAGACCTATCCCTGCGGGAAATGCAAACAATCCTTCAGCAATCTCCGGCGTGCTCGATATGACAGGCTATGCAATCATGATGAAAGGAAAAATGGGAGATAGATTCAATGCCATCGCATCAGAATATGATGTACAGCTCGATCCGAATGGCCAAGCTGTAGTCATCGCACCCTCTGATTCAGTGCTAGTCTCTTTTAGTTTTGAAAACATGGTGCCGGAGTATGCCAAAGGGTACTTCGGACAAAACATGCTTAAGCTTGAAGGAAATTCTCCGGTTACGCTTTTTAAAAACCTGAGCTGTGAGGATTTTCAGCTGAATGATGTCACCATGAAACTCACACTCAACAATGCGATGGGAGCAGATATAGCTTGCAGGATAAAAAAGATTGCTGCTATCAACTCTAAAAATGGAACAGAAGTTCCATTGCAGCATTTTCTAGTCAACAACCAGTTTCAACTTTCCAGGGCAAGAGAAGTTCCCTATCAGATTCAATCGCGCACTTTTGCCATCAATGCCGGCAACTCAAATATTGCAGACTTGATATCAGGCTTGCCAACATCACTGAGCTACAGCATTGAAGCAGCTTTAAATCCTTTGGGAAATATCTCAGCTTCCAATGATTTTTTAGTCTCTCCAAGAGTTTTTGATGCAGACATCTCTATTGAAATTCCCATGCGCCTTGGATTGAAAAACCTTGCCTACTCCACAGGTGATGCAAATGGTAATTTGAGTCCGGAGAATGCAACAAATTTTAAGTTTTCTGTTTCTGAAAATGATGTTGCAAAAAGCAATGGTGCTACCTTGCTGCTCAAGTTCATCAATGATTTTCCTATGGAAATGCGATTTGAGCCTGTCTTTTTCGACAAGGATAACAAGCCGCTTGCATTTACATTTTTGCAGGCACCGGCAGCCAAAACACTTTTTGTGATGCGCTCCGCTGTTCCCGGACCGGACGGGAGGGTGATTACTCCGGCAACTTCCGATATTCAATGTCAGATGACAAAACTAGATTTGCAGCAACTGACAAAAGCAGTGAAGATGGGTTACAGGATTTATCTGAACTCCATTGACGCGCAAGGGAAATACCATCTGTGGTACGACGATTACAAAATTGATTTTAGTATTTCTGCACGCCTTAATTATGAAATGGAATTGCGTTAGGTTTTTCTTTTTTCTTTTTTTATGCAGTAAAATTTATCCTTCTCATGCTGGTATGCCCCGTAAGAATGCATCAATTGAATTCTTTTCTGCACAATCTGTTTTCAGCAATAGTTTGAGTGCTTCTTCACTTGCTGATGTTTACAGAGGTGGTTTTCTTGATACCAATCGCCGGATGGCGATGAATAATGAACTAAGCGAAAGAAACCAACTTCTCTTCACTGAAAAATATGGCATGGGATATTCTTTGGATATTGCCGATGCTTTTCTGAACCGATTTAAAATACGATGGGATGCAGGCATTTGTCAGCGAAATTTGCTCTTTACCACATTTACAGGTGATGCATTCCGTTTGCTTGCTTTTGGTAATCAATCTTTAAAGGAAAAAGAATTGTCATTTTCAGGAACCCGTTTTTTGGATTTAAATTTTCAGGAATTTTTTACCGGATTTACCGCTGTTACTGAAACACAATCAGGCCGATTTAGTCTTCGTCTTGCCGGATCATTGCTCAATATGAAATCTTCTTCCGATTTTCAGATTTACAGGGGAAGTATGTTTACCGATTCAAGCGGCAACAGAGTATCTACAGATATCTCTGCCAATCTCCGTTCGATGCCGGGTGACACTTCTCTGCATGCCACTTTTTTTTCGCACCGAGGTTTTGGATTGCTTGGCCACCTGAGTCTTTCTTACACAATAAAAAATAAAGTCCATCTTGCATTTCATGCAAATGATTTGGGAACTGCCATATTTTACCGTTCCTCAGTAAGATCTATTGATACCTCAATGGTATACAAAGGATTTTATATTAATACTTATGGATTACTTTACAATCCCGGATACACAGTGGATACCGATTCTCTTACCCGCGCTTTATCAAGAAGGCCAGGAGGTCGGTATACTTCCTATCTCCCTTCTTCCATCATTATGTCTGCTTGGTGGAAGCCAAGAGATACAACATGGCAGATATCTTTACAATCCACTTTTTTTCCATCACTCTCTTCTGTGGCTATTCATCAGTTGAATTTGCATAAAACTAATGGTGCATGGAAGTACTATGCTGGTGTTCTCCAATTTTTTGGAAAGCGATATACATCCACTGTTGGGGCATGTTTAAAAATCAAAAAAACCTATTTTTTTACACTCGATGTAATTTCACCTGAAGTCCTATTTATTCCGGGAAGCACGCGTTCAGTAGGTATCCGAGCAACGGCAAGATGCAATTTACCTAACCGCATAAAGCGGAAGGCCTGACATGAGATTATTCACCTGTTTTTTTATTGATTGAATCCGGGTTTCGTCATTACGGTTTACGATACAATCATCAATTAAAGATGCAACTGTTTGCATATCTTTTTCAGTTAATCCCCTGGTGGTGATGGCAGGAGTGCCCAGTCTGATTCCCGAAGTAACAAAGGGAGATTTATCATCGAATGGAACCATGTTTTTATTCACAGTGATATCTGCTTTTACCAGCGCTTGTTCTGCTTCTTTTCCTGTACAATTTTTTGAGCGAAGATCAATCAACATGCAATGGTTGTCGGTACCTCCGGATACAACCATGTAACCCATGTCCATCATGTGACTGCACAGTGCTTTTGCATTTGCAATGACCTGTTTAGAATAAACAGTAAAGGATTCATCAAGTGCCTCACCAAAGGCAACAGCTTTTGCGGCAATTACATGCTCAAGCGGACCACCCTGTGTACCAGGAAATACTGCTGCATCAAGCAGGGCACTCATGGGCTTAATTTCTCCTTTGGGACTGGTTAATCCAAATGGATTTGGAAAATCTTTTCCCATCAGAATAAGTCCTCCTCTAGGGCCACGAAGGGTTTTATGAGTTGTGGTTGTAATCACATGACAATGAGGAATAGGATTATTGAGCAAGCCGGTGGCAATTAAACCTGCAGGATGGGAAATATCAGCTAGCAATAGCGCGCCAGATTCATCGGCAATTTTTCTTAGTCTTGCATAATCCCAGTCTCTTGAATATGCTGAAGCACCGCAGATGATGAGTTTGGGCTTGTTTGCTTTCACCGTTTTTTCCACCACATCATAATCAATTCTCCCTGTTTCTTTGGAAACACCATAGAAGGAAGGTTTGTAAAGTTTTCCGGAAAAATTAACCGGAGATCCATGCGTAAGATGTCCTCCATGCGAAAGGTCGAAACCGGTGATTGAATCGCCCGGATTGAGCAAGGCAAGCATCACGGCTGCATTTGCCTGAGCACCCGAATGAGGTTGCACATTCGCCCATGCTGCACCAAAGAGTTTGCATACCCTGTCGATGGCCAATTGTTCCACCTGATCTACGATATGACACCCGCCGTAATATCTTTTGCCTGGTAAGCCTTCGGCATATTTATTTGTAAGTACGCTACCCATGGCCTCCATTACCTGTTGGCTAACGAAATTTTCGGAGGCAATCAATTCTATTCCTTCTGTTTGGCGATGTTTTTCAAGCTCAATCAGATCAAATATTTGTTTGTCTTTATTCATGATTCACTGTTGTTGTTTTTGGAACTGATGATAAAGGTAGGAAGCAAAATCATGAGCACCAACGGAGATTGCAGAATACCCATAAATTCTCTGGCAAGCGTGTATCCTTCCAAACTTTTTCCTGTGATTTTGCCGATGGTATAAAAAATTCCTGCCACCATAAAAAGGAGTCCGTGGATGCCAATGGTGATGAGGCTGTATTGTTTTTTACGGAAATAAAACCACACCGTTAGCAGGCAAACAGCCATGTAGAAAAAAAACACAAGCACCGTCATGATCCACTTGATCCTGAAGAGTTCAGTGTTGGAGTATTGTTTTAAAAACAAAAGCCACTCCGGAAAATGGTAATTGTATGTACCATCTGTTTCGTGATAATAATTCATGTAAACCTGCATGTTAACATGAACAAAAAAAATCTCGCGGTAATAACCAACTACAATCAGCAAAACAAGCAAACCTGTTCCAAAGAGGATATTCTTAAGCTTTGGAGACATTTTTATGGATGGATTTAATTTCTGAAAAATAGAGCGTCCATATCATCCAGAGGGCAAAGACAATAATATACACCGAAACTGTAAAGGTGTAGTTGTGATTGAACTCAAGGTAATTGGGTGACTTATAGGCAATGATGGCAAGTGCCAGAATTCTGATGATATTGGTGAGGTGAATGATTAGAATACCAAGAGGAATAAACCACAATTTATTTTTAATCTTTCCTGGAAATGCTACCACGAACCCTGCAAACAAAGCGAACAATTCTAGTCCGTTGCAAGGATAACCGATGAGTACCCCATTGGAGCCGTCAATGCCCACTACACCCATAACATCTGCATCTGCCGGAACCTGCATCATGGTATAGCCCATGCTTCTTAATACCATTACGCAGATGTCGGTAAGGTTGTTGATGAGCATGTAATCAACTTTGCTTTCAGGATGCAGAAACAGGTCGTACAGGATGTACCAAACTACATACAAACCTGCTGATTTCAGCAGAAACAGGACAGCCGGGTTGTTCTTGATTTTCGATAGCATAAAAAAGGCTTCAGGAGTGAACCAGAAGCCCGATTATAAACTGGTTAACAGTATTATTTTCCGGCAGGTGCGGGTGTCGGTTTTGATGCTCCGGCCGGGAAGTTTTGAATTGGTTTGGATTTGGTGTTTTCAATTTTCTCCTTCAGTTCCGATTCTTTTTGAACAGAACTTGTACCTGATTTGTAAACAAAGGAAGCTGCGATGCTCAGCACCACAAGTGAAATCGCCAAACCCCATGTTATTTTTTCAATTACCTCGGTTGTTTTTTGAACACCCATTACCTGGTTGCTGGCAGCAAAGTTTGAGGCAATACCTCCACCTTTTGAGTTTTGTATCAATACCACAATAATCAGGAGAATGCATACAAGGATGATCAGTACTGTTAGAAATCCGCTCATTTCGTTGGTTTATTTTGTTGTTTTTTTCTGGTTTCCTGGATAAGGGCTGCAAAGTAAAGGCTTTTCTCCGGATATTTCAACTCCAAAACCCTTAATGTCCTGATGGCCTTGCTGTAATTGCCCTGCGCCATGTATATTTTTGCCAGGGTTTCACTTGCAAGGTTATCATCTTCCGTAACACTCTGTCTTGCCATGTTCACCGGAGAGTAAAACTCAGTTCTTGGTTTGCTGATCTTGGGCTCTTCTTTTATGAATTTTTCCACCAGCAAATCCTTGGGTTTTTTAAATTCAGGTTTCTCTTTAATTTCTTCCTTTTTATCCTGTTTTTCAGCGACTTGAGGATTTTTAAGCCAGTCAAAAAAGTTTTTCTCTGTTCCCTGTTCTGTTGGTTGTGGATCCGACTCCGGCTGAACCTGATTTTTTTCCAGTTCTTTTTCCAGATGCAAGGCGGTATAATGGCTAATACCCGTGGCCATTACTTCAACATCCAATTCCGTTGGTGCCCCTTCTAAGAGCACTTCCTCTGCGGCTTCCTTGATCTTGGAATGCTCATTTTGTTTTTCTGCCAAATGCTGATCTTTATGCAAGTCGGTGATGTCTGAAGGTACTTCAATTCCTGAAATCGATTTCTGTTTTGAAGCATCAGAAACAGGTTCTTCGTGGTGAACCATTGTTTGCTCCGTTGGGTTTACCTGAATCTCTTTGTGCTCTGCCAAAGTCATTGGTTTTTCCTCTGTACTTGCATGTTCCGTTACCATCTGAGATGGTGTATCATGCAATAAATCATATAGTTTTTTACGGTTTGCGCTGTAGGCTGCCGCAATTTTTAATCCGGCGCCGGACTCCGCAGGCTCGTATAGAAATTTTGCGCGGGAAAGCAGGATATGTGCTGTAGCAAAATAGGGATACTTGCGGGTCATCACATACAACTCATCAATCGTTGCCGGAGACATTGAATTAGGATTTTGTAAAATTTCCGACCAGTTCATAAGGATGATTACCAGTTACTAAAACAGCGGTTGAAGATATCCTGTGTCAGCTTGTCTTGAATTTCACGGGTGAGCCTACCTTCTTCGGAGGAGAGTGTAGAGGTAGCCGGAAAATCAGCAAACTGCGAAAAACTCTGTTCAAAATCCTGCTTGGGATTTTGGGTATTTATAAATGAAACCTGCACAGTAATACTTAGCCTGTTAATGGCTGCTGCACTCTGTCCGCCAACCGATGACACTGCCGCAGGCGCAATAGCATAGCCGGTAATTTTTCCGGTCATGATTAAATCTCCGCCGCGCACAAGTAGCTTTAATCTGCTCTGTGAAGAGACCAAAGACCTGAGGCCCTCTGTGAAATTCTGACTCAGGTAGGGAGGTGACAAAGGTGCGAAGTTTTGAAATGTAGCAATACTAATGCTTTTGAGATTTGGCGAAACCGAGGCATCAGATAAACCATATTTCATTCTGCAGGATCCATGAATCATACAGAGTATAAGAAGCAAAAAATAAGCAGGTAAGTAATTTGCCTTAGCGGATGCCGTATTCATTAATTTTTCGGTAGAGGGTTCGTTCAGAAATACCCAATTCACGGGCTGCCTTTTTGCGTTTTCCTTTATGTTTTTCCAAGGCTTTTCGAATGAGGGATTTTTCTTTTTCTTCAATCGAAAGCGATTCTTCCACTTCGATGGTCGGACGATGAAAACCAGCCATTGGAGACAAGCTTCCATTATCCATAACAAGACCGTCGTGAGGATTGAAGAATTTACTTACTGCCTGCATTTCATCCGATCCAGCAACCGGTGCAGCACCTCCCATGAGGTCGGCAACTATTTTCTTTAAATCAAACAACTCCTTTCGCATCTCAAAAAGAACTTTATACAAGATATCCCTTTCTGTGAACTCATTTTCAATCCTTTCTTTTCCAAGCAAAATCGGAAGCTTTTGTTCTGCCGGAAGATAATTCCTCAACATCTCAGCCGAGATATCTCTCTGGGTTTCAATGATGGAAATTTGTTCAGTAAGATTTTTCAGTTGCCGGATGTTTCCCGGAAAATGATAATTTTCGAGCATCTGTTGTGCTTCGGCATTCAGCCTGATGCCGGGCATACGATACCTGGAAGCAAAATCTGCTGCAAACTTGCGAAAAAGCAAACTAATGTCGCCATGTCTGTTGCGTAGGGCAGGAATCCTGATGGGTATGGTATTAAGCCGATAATACAAATCTTCGCGGAAACGATTTTTCTCAATGGCATCAGCGATGTTTACATTGGTGGCGGCGATGATCCTAACATCGGTTTTTTGCACCTTGGAAGAGCCCACTTTGATAAACTCACCCGATTCTAAAACCCTAAGCAGGCGGGCCTGTGTATGAATTGGGAGTTCCGCCACTTCATCCAAAAAGATGGTACCTCCGTTTACCACTTCAAAATAACCTTTGCGTGCATCTATCGCACCGGTAAAGGAACCTTTTTCATGGCCGAACAATTCACTATCGATGGTGCCTTCGGGGATGGCTCCGCAATTTACTGCGATGTATGGGCCATGTTTGCGACTGCTCAGGTGATGAATAATCTGAGGAAATACTTCTTTTCCGGTGCCGCTTTCTCCTGTTACTAGAACACTTAAATCGGTATTGGCAACCTGCATGGCAACATGTAGAGCTCTGTCCAGTTCTGGATTGTTGCCGATGATGCCAAATCTTTGTTTGATTTCCTGAATACTCATTTTTTAAGTTGTTTAACGGGCGCTCTTGATGTTCCCGTCACTATCTACATCCACAACCTCATAGCCAAGTTTTTGCAAGCCCGGTAAAATTTTCTCTTTGTCGCCAACAATCGTAATTACCATTTTATCTGTTGGCAAATACTGGGATGCAAGTGCATTGATTTCAGGAACAGAAATACTCTTGAGTATGACTGCCTGTTCCTCCGTAAATTTTTCGCTGAGGTTGTAGTCGAGGATGCGCCTCAAGAACCCGGCTTTCTGAAAGTTCGATTCGTATTTAAGTGCTTCGCTTTGTGCGAGTGCACTTCTGGTAAAATTAAGTTCCTGTTCGGTGATGCCTTTCTCTCGGAAGTTTTTCAATTCTTTAAAGAATTCCACAACAGAACTGTCGGTTACATTGCTCCTTACTCCTGCACCGGCAAGGAAAGTTCCCTTGTACTGTGAACCACTAAAGGATGATCGTGCACCATAGGTATATCCTTTTTCTTCACGGAGATTCAGGTTGATTCTACTATTAAACGCCCCACCCAAAGAATAATTCATGATGGTATTTTTAAAGAAATTTCCTGTTGCATCCCAAGGCATTGCCACATAACCAATGCGAATTTCGCTTTGCGCAGATTTCTCCTTATTTACGAGAAAGATTTTGGTTTTTTCGATGTTTCGTGCGACACTCTCTGCAGGCATTTTCACATTTTTTGAAGCCCAACTATTCAGAAAGCTCAGTTTGTTGATGAGTTTTGTCTGATCCAGGTTGCTCACCATTACGGCATTTGTGAGGTTAGATGACCAGTAAGTTGCATAAAAATTTCGTACATCTTCCAGCGTGATGCTTTCCACTGAGCCTGTAGTTCCAATGGAAGGAAGAGACATGATGTCATTCTCTGCAAACAAGAGGCGATTGAAGGCATTATTGGCCATGGTGCCTGCCTGCGTGGACTGGTTGGCAATCAGTTTGAGCTGTTCATTTTTCAAACGCTTAAAATCTTCCTGATCAAATTTGGGTTTAAAGATTTTCTCCTTCAGTATATCGAGTGTTGCATCAAGATTCTTTGTCAATGAAAATAGATTGATGGTGATTTCATTTGTACCGGGAAAGATAGAGATGCTGCTTCCAAGCTTGTCGAGTTCATCGTTGATTTGCTCTGCACTCCTGAGCTCCGTAGATTCATCCATCATCATCGCCATAAGGTAGGCAATTCCTGCTTTGGAAATGTTTTCAAAACGATGACCGCAATACACTGAGAGTTGAAGGGTTGTAACGGGTAATTCGCTATTAACAGTGCCTATGAAGCGCAATCCGCTGGAAAGTTTTTCACGCCACAGCGTGGGCACTTTCATCGAAGGATTTTTTTCGGGCTGAGGTCTTTTTGATCTGTCAAAATTATCCTTTGGCTTGTTATACACCAGTCCCTGGTATTCTTTGTGATCGGCATCGCCGGGATTGGTTGCCTTAGGAGTGAAATTGTCGGGGCCTGCCACAAGAGATGTTTTTCCTTTTGGAACCACACTCAATACCACATGATTTTTTTGCCTGATGTAGGTATTGTATACCCTCATCACATCTTCTTTGGTAAGACTTCTTAATATCTTAAGCTGTTCAGGAATCTGGTTTGGATTTTTCATGTAAGTATTGTAGAAAGCCAAACGAGAAGCTTTCCCGCTAACCATGGAGAGAGATTGGATAAGTTCTGCCTCAGTTTTACTCTTAAAATTCCTCAGTTCCTCGTCTGTAATGCCCTTTTTTTCGAACGCAGCCAAAGTGGCAAAAAGCATATTTTCTGTGTCTTTCAGCAGCATGTCGGGCATGGCTTTTATTGAAAAAACAAACATCCCGGCAAGTTCCATGGAATAATGATAGGATTCTGCTTCAATTGCTTTTTCCGATTTTATAAATTGCTGGTATAACGGGGACGATTTGCTTCCGGAGAGCACAAATGAAAGCGCATCCAGGGCTGTTTCATCTTTGTCGAGAAATGAAACGCCGGGGAAAGCAATTTCTATTAAAGGAAACTTCACATTGTCTTCATAGGAGATGTAACGGTTGGCGTCTAATTTGGGATATACAGTTCCCATGTTTTTTACCTCCGGACCGCGAGGGATAGATCCAAAGTATTTTTCTGCTAGTTTCAGTACTTCCTGAGGATTCACATCGCCTGCTACCGTGAGTGTGGCGTTGTTTGGTCCATACCAGCGCATGAAGAATTTTTTAAGATCATCCACATCCACTCTGTTCAGGTCTTCTACATCTCCAATAGTGGTCCAGGAATAAGGATGGCCATAAGGATACAAGGCTCTGCAGATTTTTTCATACCCCAAGCCATAAGGTACATTTTCATAACGCTGACCCCTTTCATTTTTGACCGTAGATCGTTGTACTTCAAATTTTTTCTGAGTAACAGCATCAAGTAAAAATCCCATCCTGTCACTTTCAAGCCACAAGGCCGTTTCCAACTGATTTACCGGAAGCGTTTCAAAATAATTAGTGCGGTCTGTATTGGTCGTTCCATTCATCGTTCCGCCGGCTTCTGTAACAATTTTAAAGTGCTCTTCATCTGCCACATGGTCCGATCCCTGAAACATCATGTGTTCAAAAAAATGGGCAAATCCACTCCGGCCTATCTCTTCGCGGGCACTTCCCACATGGTAAGTAACATCTACATGGCAAATCGGATCGGAATGATCTTCGTGTATAATTACCTGTAATCCGTTGGGCAACTCATGCTTTTCATAAGGAATGATGATGTCTTCTCCGGCTTGATTTACCTTTTCAATGAGTTTGGGCTGGCTATACATCAACTGATAAACACAGCATAACATACTGATAAACAATGTTTTTTTCATAAGACCACGGAATATTTTGGCCGAAAATTACAAAATTATAGCGCATCTGCCCGAAGGAAAACCAATGATAACAAATTGTGATTTCAGCGGACAATTTGTTTAAATTATCTATAAAAAGACTATTTTTGTCGACTAACGAATGAACTTTCCAACCATCCATCCTCGTAAAACCCTACAGTCAATAAAGGCAAATTATATGGTATCCTTGCTAAAAAAATCCTGTCTGGTTCAATCCCGTTATTTTGGTCAATTCCTTTTCGCAACAATTCTCCACTGTACCCTTATCATGGATGCACAGGTTACCCAACTTTGGAGCAATACCTACGCCGGAAGCGGTTCACGCAGGTACGACAAGCATCTTTGTTTTTCTGATGCATCAGGCAATGCTTACGGAGCCATGGCCTATAGTCTGATGGATACATTGTTTGTCAATCAATCCGGAACAGTTGTCCAGTCATACAGTCCATCAGGCATTACCTTTTGCCGCTTTGCTTCTTCGGGTGGCTCTCCTACATGGACAAGGAACATCAATGATAATTTCATGAGCCTGGCATCATACCGAATTGATGCATCTGCCAATACCTATGCCGCTGTTACCCAAACCACCGGCGCAAATAACAAGGATATCCGTCTCTACCGATTCACCAATACCGGAACACAAAGTACCTTGTTTACCTACTCTTCACAGAATGCCTCCGATGATGAGGCAGAAGACATGATCACAGACAACCAAGGCAACTTCCTGGTTTGCGGCAGTACCAATCAGCAAAACAACATCCTCGTTCTTAAATATTCCTCATCCGGTACCTCACTCTGGAACTTCGCATCCGCCCTCAGTCAAAGTGGAACAGCAAGGGCTTTAAGGGTGGGAGTGGATGCAATATCAAATGTGTATACGGTATCTGCCAATACCATCGGTACAAACACCGAATATTATGTAAATGCATGGCTGGCCAATGGCACAGAAGTTTTTTCGGTACCCGTTCCGCAATCATCTTACAACCAACTCCAACTCAAAGATTTTGCGGTTGATAACAACGGTAATTCCTTTTCTGTTTTTGCTGGCATAAACGGCAATGGCACATACGATATTCTGATTTATAAATATGATCTGAACGGTTCGCTGAGTAATACTTTTGTTTTCCCATCCAGTGGAAACGGCCTATTGGCGAACGCAAAAATTCTTCCTGTAAACTCGAGTAATGCCTACTTCCTTGCCTATCAAAATGCAAGCAATAACAGCATTGTTTGTGGAAGGTATACCGACCAAAACGCAACATGGACACAGACCATCAACAATTCCTCATTGGTTGATATCAAAGTTGACCAAGGGAACAGCTTGCATGTACTGTCATCCACACCGGGAACTGAAATCTCAGACATCAGGGTGACCAAAATTTCTAATACTGGTTCTATCCAGTTTAACAATACCTTCGATATCGCTGCTGAAAACGGTGAGGATGTCCCCACCTCGATGGCACTTCAATCCAGTGGTTTGATTACCGTTTGTGGATCTACCGGTAACCAAACACCTTCCGACAAAGTTTTTGCCATCCGGGTGAACTCTTCCGGAAGTTTGAGCTGGACCAGGGTATTGTTTGATTTTACAGAATCGGGTTCGGGCTCTTATATCAATCCTACGGATGGTTCAGTGTATGTTTCGGGCAATAGCCGTAATTCAAACAATGTTACCGATATGTACCTCTTAAAGTACAATGCAAGTGGCGTTGAGCAATGGAGACTCAATTTTGAAAATCAAAACATCGACGAGGTTACATCTCCCAAATTGCTTACAGGCGATGCCCAGGGAAATATTTACATCGCCGGCTATGTAAATGCCAGTGTGAGTTCCCGCGACATCATTATTTACAAGATTAATCCCTCCGGTATCCGCCTCTGGAAAAGGGTTTTCAATGGTCTTGCTTCTTCAGAGGACATCCCTAACGCAATGGTCTGTGATGCATCCGGAGATCTTTGGCTGGTGGGAACAAGCAGGGTAACTGCTCTCAATAGAAATATCTTGGTATTGCGATATAGCCCATCAGGACAACTCAATCAAAATTTCACCATTGATGGTCCGTTAAGTGCAGAGGACATAGGAGAGGACATAGCTGTTGAGGGAGATGCAGTATATATATTGGGTGAAGTGACCGATATCGGGTCAAATAAAAATGTAGCCGTATATAAGTATAACCGCATCTCCGGCAATCTATTATGGACATATATCAAGGACAATGCAGCCGGAGATGATCTGGGAGTTTCCATCAAAGCAAAAAATGGTCCGGTCGTTGCGATGAATCTCTTCAGCCAATCAGGAATTTATGCAGGCTATGCCTGTCGCCTGGGTGATGATATCAATGGCACCGCTGTTGTTTTGGCTGAAAAAACTTTTTCGGCACCCAATGTAAACATACAGCTCAATGATGTTGATTGGGCCGGTACTAAACTGGCAGTTGCAGGATACAGAGGAACAACCTCCTCCAGCACGGCCTATGCAGCCTGTTTCGACGCGCAAAACCAATACTTCTGGCAAAGCTCTAGCATACCTTCTTCGCCCAGTTCATTCAATAGGTTTCTCAACTGCTCACTTACACCTCAGGGATATCTTTTTTGTTCAGGAACCATCCGGTCATCATCAGGTTCTGACAGACTTGCGTTCGCCACATTTAGTCCCGACGGTCAACTTGTTGTAAACAATCTTTTTGGCAGCGCCACCGGCACCATAGACCAATTGGGAAGCGCTTATTTTCAGTCAGGAAAAGCAGCCTTTTCGGGACAGACAAATCCGCAGAATAACAATGATGGATATCAAGGACTGGTATCTCTCACAAACTTTCCTGCAAGGCCCGATACCATCTCTCATCAGCAAGCCTGTGGAGGAGTTCCTATTCAGTTTACATTTAACATTCTTGATGAGAATCCTCAGAATGTTGTTATAGATATTCAATCTCAAAGCCCTTCTTTGTTGCCCAACAGTGCGATTTCCTTTTCAGTGAATGGCTCACTTGTCAGCGTTGTGATTACCGGCATACCTGATACAACTGCCATTATCCCGGTAGTGGTGACCCTAAACGACGGAGTTTCTTCAACATATAACACCGGCTTTGCCATCTTTGTAACAAAAAGACCTGCCTCTGTTGCAATATCAGGACCTGTGTCGGTGCTTGACAACAGTTCACACATATACAATGCCCTCTCAACACCCAATGACTCTGTTGTTTGGCAACTTAGTGGCAACGGACAAATATTGTCACATACTGTGGATACTGTTACCCTTTCATTCAACGAAGGTTTCTTCTATTTGATTAGAACTGCAACAAACAGCTGCGGAATCGCAGTAGACTCACTGATGATTGTATCACAACCACCAAACCAGGCACCTGTTCTTCAGTTTTCCGATTCTTTGCTGGCTTGCAGCATGGATACATCTTCCTTAAGTATAACAATAATCGACGAAGATGCATCATCTGTTCAGATCTCATTGCTTGGAATGGATAGTATTCCGGTTCCTCCCGTGTTTGCTTCCTTCAGCGGTCAGGGTTCATCGCGTACTTTACATATTCATCCCGGCATGAATCAATTCGGTCATCTCAATCTTATTCTTCTGGCTACTGACAGCGCAGGACTCACTTCTGCTTCCTATTTGCATGTCAATCTCCTAACACATCCCATGTTTGCATCCATCTCGGGACCTGGCACTGTATTACAGAACAGTACTCATGCCTATTTTGTAAATGGCCTTAGCGGCGATGAATTAGGAACTTGGAATTTCAGTAGTGGTGGTTCTTTTACTGCCATCAGCGATACATCAATCCTTCTCACAGTAGGTACCCAAAATGGGTTTTTGCGCTATACCATTTCCAACGATTGCGCAGTATACAGTGATTCAATGATGATCAAGGTCAATTCACCCAATTATCCCCCTGTCATTTATGGTCCCGATTCGATTTCACTATGTGGTGTTTCTTCTACAGCGCTTGTTCAATTTTATTACACGGATGAATCAGTATCCTCAGTGCTAGCTGCAGGCCATTCTTCCAATCAGCAACTCATCCCGGACTCAGTGCTCTCAACAGGCGTAGATACAAGCTATGCCCACATTTTTCTGCAGAGCATGCAAAACACCAGTGATACTTTAAGTGTATACATTACCCTTACAGATACGGGAGGACTCAGTGTCACAAAAAGAATTTTTGTAAACATCCATCCTGAGGTACTTGCAAATGGAATCAACGGTCCGAACTCCTTAATGCAAGGTGATAGCGCAGTTTACAGCCTCACCGGTTTACAATTTGCCGATCAGACCCAATGGACTTTTAATGGCAACGGGCAGCTCACAGTGCTTAATGATACTTCGGTATTGCTGGTTGCGGGAGTAGGAAGCGGTCTTCTAACATGTATGGCAAACAATGCTTGCAGTGATATCGAAACATCCAAACCTATTGTGTGCATTGCCCCCAACCAAGCACCTGTAATTAATCTGCCTAACAATCAGGTTTCGGTTTGTCCCAATGCGCAACTTAATGGTATCAGTTTTAGTGTATCCGATGAATCAAGCAGTGAATTACTTGTAACTGTTACAGCCTCAGATTCCTCGCTTATATCTCAACTTACCAGTTCTCAAGTGGATACAATTTACACATTGAGTTTTGTAGCCGGAGGTTATAGCATTACGCAGCCTTACATATTGATTCAGATTCAGGACACAG
>Ga0068872_10001302_pt1 | contig 20109 bp, 16 predicted proteins | sample NOAtaG_7_FD_66441 | JGI IMG/M metagenome (GOLD analysis project Ga0068872, IMG submission 66441) | Freshwater lake microbial communities from Lake Erie, under a cyanobacterial bloom - NOAA_Erie_Diel1S_2200h metaG | ecosystem: Environmental > Aquatic > Freshwater > Lake | place: USA: Ohio, Lake...
TGCTCGCCCGCGGCCAGCAGGTGGTGTTCACCGCCCCGATCAAGGCGCTGTCCAACCAAAAGTTCCGCGACTACACCCGCATGCTCGGCGAAGAGCGCGTCGGGCTGGTCACGGGCGATCTCGTCATTCGGCGCGACGCCCCCGTGCGCGTGATGACCACCGAGATCCTCCGCAACATGCTGCTGACGGGAGACCAGCTCCCGGATCTCGGCGCCGTGATCATGGACGAGATCCACTTCCTCGACGACAAGGAGCGCGGGACGGTCTGGGAAGAGGTGCTGATCTACCTGCCCCCCGGGGTGCAGGTGGTCGGGCTGTCGGCGACCTTGTCCAACCTCGACGAGTTCGCGGCGTGGATCGGCAAGGTCCGTGGCCATCCGGTGGAGGTGGTCGAGTCCCACCAGCGCGCGGTCCCGTTGCGCTTCGCCGTCCTGTCGCGGGAGGGCGGCCTGCTGGAGCCCGCGGAGCACGAGGCCTTCTACCGGCGCTGGGCCCGCAAGAACGAGCATGCGCTGGAGCGGGCCGCCGCCGCCGCGAAGTTCGATCGCCGGGGGCGCCGCCCGCGTGTGGGCGCCCAAGCGGGCCCGCGCGAGGTGTTCCGCGCGCTCTGGCCGGACGGCGCGCCCTACATGTACTTCGTCACATCGCGAAAAGACGCCGAGAACATGGCGCGCAGCCATGCGCGTGGCCTCGGCGGCAGCCTCCTCTCGGCCGACGAGGCCCGCGCGCTCGAAGGCCGCCTCACAGCATTCCGGGAGAGCCCCGGCGCGGAGCAGGCCCTCGACAAAGAGCGCCTCGCGCTCTACCGCGCGGGCATCGCCGCCCACCACGCCGGCCTGCACGTCAGCCTGAAGGCGCTGGTCGAGGAGCTCTACGAGCGCAAGCTCGTCAAGGTGCTCTACTGCACCGGCACCTTCGCGCTGGGCATCAACATGCCGGCCCGCACCACGGTGCTGGACCGCCTCGTGCGCTTCGACGGCACGGAGATGATCCCCCTCCCGGCCCGCGAGTTCATGCAGATGGCCGGGCGGGCCGGGCGGCGCGGCATGGACGCCGAGGGCCTCGTCGTGGTGCGCGCGGATCTGGACGACTGGTCCGAGCTGGGCCCGCAGCTCGCGCGCTACCTTCAGGGCCAGAGCGAGCCGGTTCGCAGCCGGTTTTCACTGAGCTTCCACTCGGTCGTCAACCTGCTTCACCGCCACGACCGCGCGCGCATCCGCGAGATCGTGGACAAGAGCTTCCTCGCCTTCCACCGGGCGCACAAGGCCGAGCAGGACCGCAAGAACGCGGCCGCCATCCGCCGTGAGCTCGCCCGGGCGGGCTGGTCGGACGGAGATCCGGCGCCCGGCGGAATGGGCCACCTGCTCAAAGACCTGGGCCGCCTCGAAGTGCGCGCCGACGAGAGCGGGGACCGCACCTTCGCCGAGTTCGAGCAGAAGGTCGACTTCCTCACCCGCTGCGGCTACCTCGCGGCGGACGGCAGCTTCGCGGCCGGCGCCAAGGTGCTGGTGCACATCCAGATCGCCGAGATCTTCGCGACGGAGCTGGTGCTGGCCGGCGTCTTCGAAGGGGTGGACCCGGAGGAGCTGTTCGGGGTGTGCGTGGCGCTGTGCAACGAACTGCCGCGCGGCGCCCGGGCGAGCGTGGGCAAAGCGGACAAGGCGCTGGTGCGGGAGATCGAGAAGGTCCGCCAGAGCGAGGTCGTCGTCGAGGCCGAGAAGCGCTTCAACGTCCCGGTGACCTGGGACGCCCAGATGGTGAGCTTCGGGCGCTGGTGGGCCGAGGGGCGCAGCCTGGGCGAGCTGCTGATGCACGTCGAGTCCCCCACCGACATCTCGGGGGACCTCGTCGGCGCGTTTCGCCGCGCCAAGGATCTCGCGGCGCAGCTCCGCGACGTCTGGGCGGAGGACCGCCCGCGCGCCTCGGCCATCGAGGCGATGCTGCGCAAGGTGACGCGCGACGAAGTGGAGGTCCTGGACTGAGCGGCGCGCCTGCGGCGGGGAAGGAAGGGGGCGTTGCGGGGGAAACCTTGGTTTCCCCTGCCCTCTGAAAACAATCCCGCAGCGCTCCGCCGGCCCGGGCCTCAGCGGATGGTGAGGTAGATGGGCACGCCCGCCTCGCCAAACGCGCCGATGAGGGCGCTGGCGACGGCCTCGTTGACGCGGCCGCCGATCGAGAGGCCGAGGAGCTGGGCGACACCGACGGTGAGATGGCCTTTTTCGCGCGCGGCGACGGCCGCCGGGTCGGACACCTGCACGCGCACGGCGTGGTAACGGCCGGGGCCCAGCTCGACGGCGGTGGCGGAGTCGGGGCCGCTGGGGACGTAGGTCCAGGTGGTCGGCCCATCGGCGAGGAAGGGCAAGCACGCGACGGTGGCGGCGACGCCTTCGGCCTCCAGCTCGGCCCTCACGGAGGCGGCGCTGGAGGCGCAGACTTTTTGCCCGACGTCGACGCCGACCAGCTCCGCGAGGCCGATGAGGACCTTGCCCTTTTCTTTGCGGGCGAGGGCCGCCGGGTCGGCCACGACCACCCAGATGGCGCCTTCGAGGTCCTTGTAGCGGCGGGCGTCGGCGGGCAGGCTGAGGGCGAGAGGCAGGACGAGGGACCACATGGGGCGGGGCTCCGGGCGGCCGGGAGCTAACCCGCGGGCGGCGGCCGGTCGTCCGGCGCTCAGGGCGTGAGGCTGCCGGTGCCGAGGCCGCCGAAGAGCGTCATGCCCTCGACGGTGCTGCCGTCGTCCGGGCGGGTGCTGCGGGTGGTCTCCCAGCGGTAGAGGTAGATGGCGACGAGATCTCCCTCGTAAAAGCCGTCGAAGCCGGCGGGCGGGACCTGAAGGGCGCCGGTGTCGTTGGCGGCGCAGAGGACCTCGCCGACCTGGGCGCCGGAGGCCGGGTCGAACACGAGGATGTCCACGACGACGGTGTCGGCGACGCCGGCGGGGGCCCACGAAAAGACGGCCGCGGAGGCGGAGAGGGGCCAGAAGGCCTGCCCGCCGTCGTTGAGCATCGTGAGGGGCTGGATGTCGGTGAAGCCGCCCGTGGTGCGGAGCGCGCCCGGGACCGTGAGGCTGAGCCCGGGCACGACGAGGTCCCACGCGGCGTTGCGGACGTAGTCGTCGCCGGCGAGGCCGGAGGCGAGGTACACCGTCTGGCCGTCGAGGGCGCTGCGGCTGAGGGCGAGGGCCGCGCTGGCGCCAGACTCCAGGTAGACGGCGTTGCCGACGTCCCGGAAGCGCGTGGTGGGGGCGGAGGGCGTCGGGTCCCGCACGCAGGAGCCGTTGGGCGGGAGGTCGTCCAGCCAGGTGCCGGCGACCGGGTCGTGCAGCCAGACGCCGGCGTCGACCGCGAGGTTGGAGGGGAAGCCGAAGCAGCTCGGGCAGCCGATGACGAGGTAGTCCATCTGGACGCGCCCGGTGAGCAGGCCGCTGTTGTCGCCGCCGTCGCCGCCGTCGCCGCTCCCGCCGTCGCCGTCGCCGTCCCCGCCGTCCCCGCCGTCCCCGCCCACGGCGTCCGTGAAGGTGAAGCCGCCGGGCAGCACCGCCTCACCGCTGGGCGTGACGACGCGCACATCCACCGTGGCCTCGACCGGGACGGCGGGCGACACGACGAGCAGGGTCGCCGAGTCGATGCGCGTGGCCTCGAGCTCCGCCCCGCCAAACCAGACGACGGCGCCCGCGTCGAAGCCGGCCCCCGACAAGACCACCTCGGCCCCGCCGCCGAGCGGGCCGTAGTTGGGGACCACGCTGTCGATGCGCAGGCTGGCGAGCGCGCCGGAGTCGAGGGAGGCCGTGTCCGACTTGTCGGTGTCGAGGCCCATCGTGCCGCAGGCGGCCAGGCCACAGAGCAAAAGCGCGCGCATGGCGGCCTCCCGGCGGGCGGGCGGTCAGAGGGAGAGGATGATCTCTTCGAGCAGCTCTTCCATGTGAAGCGTGATCTGCTGCTCGTTGTGAAAGGTGGTGTAGATGGCCGTGCCGCCGCGCTCCAGGCGCACGGCGAGAGGAACGCCGGCGACCTGCCCGCCGTAGTAGAGGCGCGCCGTGCCGCGGACCATCGTGCTGACGGTGGACCGCGCCGACACAGGCACGACCCAGGCCGCGAGGTCGTAGCGGAGGTCCGCCTGGTTGGTGCCGAGGATGGCGATCATGTTGGGGTCGAGTACGTCGGCGACGACGCCGCCGTCCAGCCCGACGAAGGCGCTGCCGTAGACGAGGTCGTCCTCGTAGAAGTCCACCTCGTCGGGGAAGGCAGCCTCGAAGAAGTAGTAGGCCCAGTCCGAGGCGTAGATGCTGCCGCCGTTGGCGACGTAGTCCCGAATGTTGGTGCCGATCTCGTTCTTGCGGGTGAGCCAGGTGTCGGCCACGCCACAGTTGAAGAAGATGATGTCGTACTCGGCCATCTCGTCCGGGTCGGTCAAGAAGTCGATGTACTGGCTGCCCGTCACCCCGTTGTAGGCCGTGTATTCGAGGCCCATGCGGCCCAGGAAGGACTGGATGTGGTCGTACTCGCCGGTGACGACGGCGATGCGGACGTCTTCTTGCTGGAGGCACTCTTCTTCGGCCAGCTCGAGGGTGCCGGGGGCGCTCACCAGGACCTCGAAGGAGGTGGTGAAGCTGCCTTTTTGCACGCGGACCGTGTGGTTGCCCATCGGCACGCCGTCGAGGGTGAAGTAGCCGTCGGCGTCCGTGACGGACTCGATCGTGCGGTCTGGCAGGCCGTCGCCGGTGTCGTCCAGCTCCACCCACACCCGCGCGCCCACGACGTAGCCCTCCCCCGCGAGGTCGCACACGCGGCCGCGGATGCTGGCGAGGCCGGCGTCGCCGTCCGGGTCTCCCTCGCCGGTGTCCGTGCGGGAGGTGCCGGTGTCGATGGGGCCGCTGCCATCGGGCTCCTTCGGGATGAAGGCGTAGTCCGAGCAGCCGACCGCGAACACGAGGAGCAGGGACCGCATGGCGCCCTCCGACCTGCACCGTAGCCCAGGGCCCGGCCACCCTCAACCGCGGCGAAACCAGCGGCTCAGCGGCCCGCGAGGCGGCGGGCGACCGCCGGCGCGAAGTAGGTGAGCACGGCGTCGGCCCCGGCGCGCTTAAAGCCGAGCAGAGACTCGTCCACCACGGCGTCCAGGCTGAGCCAACCGTTGGCGGCGGCGGCGTGCAGCATCGCGTACTCGCCGGACACCTGGTACGCGAAGGTGGGCACGGCGAAGCGCTCCTTCACGGCGCGCACGATGTCCAGATAGGGCATGCCCGGCTTGACCATCACCAGGTCGGCCCCCTCGTCGATGTCCAGGCCCACCTCGCGGAGCGCCTCCGCGGCGTTGCCTGGGTCCATCTGGTAGGTGCGCTTGTCGGCGGCGCCGAGGGCGGCCTTGCTGCCCACCGCGTCCCGAAACGGGCCGTAGAAGGCGCTGGCGTACTTGGCGGCGTAGGAGAGGATGGCGACGTCGGCGTGGCCGGCGTCGTCCAGGGCGTCGCGAACGGCGCCGATGCGGCCGTCCATCATGTCGGAGGGGGCGATGACGTCGCAGCCGGCCTCGGCCTGCACGACGGCCTGCCGGCGCAAGGCCGCGATGGTCTCGTCGTTGAGGATGCGCCCGTCGCGGACGATGCCGTCCTGGCCGTGCGTGGTGAAGGGGTCCAGCGCGACGTCGCAGATGACGCCCACCCCCGGGGCCGCGGCCTTCACGGCCCGCACGGCCCGGCAGACGAGGTTGCCCCCGTCAAAGGCCAGCTCGCCGTCCGGGGACTTCAGGGACGGGTCGATCACCGGGAAGACCGCCATGGCCGGGATGCCGAGGTCTGCCGCCTCGCGGGCCGCGTCGGCGAGGCGGGCCAGGGAGAGGCGCGCCACCCCGGGCATCGACGGCACCGGAATCTCGGCGGCCGGGCCGTCGTGGACGAACACGGGCCAGATGAGGTCGTCCACGGACAGCGCGGACTCCCGCACGAGGCGGCGGATCCAAGGGGTGCGGCGGTTGCGGCGCAAGCGGGTGCGCGGGAAGGCGGACATGGACGCTCCGGGCCTCCCGCCTAACCGGCGCTGGGCGGCGGCACCGGCTCGACCTCGGCGCGGGCGCGCGGCAGCAGGAGCCGGAAGACGCTGCCATGGCCGGGGCGGCTGCGCACCTCGATGGCGCAGCCCATCTTGTCGACCAGCTTCTTGACGATGGCGAGGCCGAGGCCCGTCCCCCCGGCGGCGCGGCTGCGCCCGCGATCCACGCGATAGAACCGCTGGAAGATGCGCTCGTGGTGGATCGGGTCGATGCCGAGGCCGACGTCGATGACCTCGACGAGCACGAAGGGGTCCCGCCGCTGGGCGCGCACAGTGACGAGGCCCTCCTCGTGGCTGTACTTGACGGCGTTGTTGATGAGGTTGCCGACGACATGGGCGAGGGCATCACGGTTGGCGATGGCGCGCTGCCCCACCGGCACGAAGACCTCGAAGTAGATGCGGCGCGCGCGGGCGGCGGAGCGGACGCGGTCGATGCATTCGGCGATGATGGGCGCCAGCTCGACGTCCTCCACCGGCAGCGGCTCCTCCAGGGCGTCGAGGCGCGCCAGGGTGAGGAGGTCTTCGAACATCTCCGTGAGGCGGCGGCCGTTGCGGTGGATGGCGTCCAGCGCTTGCAGATGGTCGGCCCCGAACAGCGCGCCGTCTTCGAGGAGGGTCTCCGCGTAGCCGACGATGGCCGTGGCCGGCGTGCGAAGCTCGTGGCTGATGTTGGCGACGAGGTCCGTGCGGGCCCGCTGCGCCTCCCGCAGCCGCGTGATGTCCTGCACCAGCGCGACGCGGCCGCCGCGGTCGTCCAGCGGGTACACACGGACGAGCAAGTCCTTGTTGCCGCTGCGAAGCTCCAGCTCTTGCTCGCCGGTGCCACCGAGGGCCTCGGCCAAGGGCGGCAGCGGCACCGCCTCGATGGGCGTCCGGCCGAGGGGCTGCGGGACGATGGGGACCATGGTGGAGAGCGCGTCGTTGACGAGGCGCACCCGGCCGTCCGGGCCCGTCGCGAGGATGCCGTTCGGGCTCCGGGCGACGAGCAGCGTGGCCATCGCCGGGTCCACGGCGGCGTCGCTCACGGGTCGGTCACCTGGAAGCGGTAGCCGGCCCCGCGGACGGTCTCGACGTAGTTGGCGGAGTCCCCGAGCTTTTGGCGGAGGCGCTTGATGTGCGTGTCGACGGTGCGGGTGTTGAGCGAAGCCGGCAAGTCCCAGACCTCGACCAGCAGCTCGCCGCGCTCACAGAGCTTGCCCGGGTGGCTGGAGAGGTAGACGAGCAGACGGTACTCGGTGGCGGTGAGCTCCAACTCGGCGTCGTCCACCCAAGCGCGGTGCGCCGAGGGATCGATGCGGACCCGCCCGTGGTGCACGACCTGCCCGGGGGGGGCAGCCGCCGCTCCACCGCCGCCGATGCGGCGCGTCGCCGCCTGCACGCGCAGCACGAGCTCGCGGGGCGAGAACGGCTTGGTGACGTAGTCGTCGGCCCCCGCCTCAAAGCCGGCGATGCGGTCGTCCTCCTCGCCGCGCGCGGTGAGCAGGATGACGAAGGCCCCGCGGGTCGCCGGGTCCGCGCGCAAGCGCGCACACACCACCGTGCCCGAGATGCCGGGGAGCATGACGTCCAGCAGCACCACCGGAGGCTGGTGCGCCGCCGCGAGCTCCAGCGCCTCCTCGCCGGTGGGCGCGGGCAGCGGATCGAACCCGGCCCGCCGCAAATTGAGGCAGATGAGGTTGCGGATGTCGTCCTCGTCCTCGACGACCAGCACCTGGACGGCTTCGCTCATGGATCCACCCTCGCGTGTCGCGGGCCCCGGGCCGCCCCAGTGTAGCGCCGCGCGAGCGGACGCGGGGGCCGGCGCCCCGGAACACGTCGCGGGCCGGCCAGAAGGGCGCGGGCGACGGGCCTCGTGAACCCGCGGCGCGCCGGCGCGGGACGACGGGCCCGCGGTGCAATAGCCAACCGACATGTGGTGGTGGTCGCTCTGGGCCTGCGCGATCCCGACCCCCCCGTCCACCGGCGGGGCGGATGACGCGCGCGTGTACGCCGCCGCCCTGGCCACGGTGCGCCGCACGCCCGCCGCCACCGCCACCGCTTGCGCTGCGGTGCGCCCGCCGGCGCTCCACGCCGACTGCGTGGTCGCCGGCGTGGAGCGCCTCTCCCGCTCCGACCCGGCCGCCGCCCGGGCGCTCTGCGCCGCGCTGCCCGCGGCCGGGCTGGCGGAGTGCTCCTTCCGGCTCGCAGAAGGGAGCGGAGATCCCGCCGATTGCGCCGCGGCAGGGCCGTTCCAGACAGACTGCCGGATGCACCTCTGGTCGCGGCGGGTGGACGCCGGGCTTCCCGCGGCGGGCGGCCCGGCAGCCTGGGCCGCGGCGCTCGGGCCGGAGCTCAGCGCCTTCGGCCTGGACGCGGCCACCGACGCACCGTGGATCGCCCTCTTCCGCGCCGGGTTCGGGCGCGCGCCCACCCTGGATCCGGCCGGCTGCCCGGCCGTCGCCGCCGTCGCCGGGGCCGCCGCCGCCGCCGCCTGCCCCCGGGCCGCCGAGGGGCTGCTCCACGACCGCTGGAACCACACGCGCGACACCGCCGGCGCACCGTGCGCGGGGCCGCTGCCGCCCCACCTGGACCCGGGCGCCGATCCGTCCCTCCAAGCCGTCATCGCCCAGCGGCGCGCGGAGCCCCCATGCGCCACGCCCTGATGGCCCTGCTCTGCGGCGGCCTGGGCGCGTGCGCGCCGGAGGCACAGCTCACCTGGCACGAAGAGTGGGAGCTCCTCGGCCTCACCCGCGACGGCGGCCTGCTCGACGTCACCGTGGCCGTGGGCAACACCGGCACCCTGCGCGGCGAAGGCCGGCTCCGCCTGGATCGCGCCGAGCCCGGCAGCGGGCGCATCCGCTACCGCCGCGCGGCCGGCCCGGAGGACACGACGGTCTTCGCCGAGCGCCAGCGCGTCGAGATCGGCGAAGACCGACTGGAGGCCGAGACGGGGCGCTGGGCGCTGCGCGTGCGCTCCGACGATGCGAACGCGGTGCTGCTGCTGAAGCCGTGGGCCGGCGTGCCCCGCCCGGACGACACAACCCTCCCGGCCTGGGGCGGCACGCAGCGGCGGTCCGTGCCCGTCGCCGGCGGGGATCTGGACGGCTGGATCGAGGCCGGCAAGCGGGGCGGGCAGGTCGAGGGGGCCGGGGTGCTCGTCCACCGGGCCGGCGCCGGGGTGCTCCCGTGGCCGCGGCGCACGCTCGCGGTGCTCGGCGGGGCGGGCCTCGTCGTCTGGTTGGAGCAACAGGGCGGCGCCGACGGCGGGTTCGTCGTGGTCGACGGCGCCGCCACCGCGCTCGGCCCCAGCACGTGGTCCGCCGGCCCGGGCGCCCTGGAGGTGGCCACGGGCGGGCTGGTCATCCGGCTGCGGCGTCCGCGCCACGCGGCCCCAGCCGAGCCCGCGCTGCCCCAGCTCACGGCGGTCGAGGCGTTGCTGTTGCGCGGCATCGGCGGGCCGCCGGCGCGGCGCGCGGTCGCCTTCCAGGCCGACGTCACCCACGGCGGGGCGACGTACACCGCCCCCGCGCTGCTCGTCGAAGACGCGCACCCGGACTCTCTGTTGCCGCTTCCCGGCGAGCGCAGCCGATGAGGCCCGGCACGCTCGGGGTCCTCCTCGCGGCTGGCTGCCCGCAGCGCCCCGAGAGCCTGATGGCGCCGGTGGCGGGGCCCGCGGGGGCCTTCTGGGTGGACCGCTTCGAGCACCCGAACCACCTCGGGGCCACGCCGGCGGCCGCCCTGGACTTTTCGGCAGCGGCGGCCGGCTGCGCGGGCCAGGGCAAGCGTCTCTGCACCCTCGCCGAGTGGCAGAGGGCGTGCGCCGGTTCGTCCGCGGCGTCCCCTCTGCGCGCCGACGCCTGCGTGGTCGGCGGGGCGGCGCCCGGGCCGCTCCAGTCCGGCGCGTGGCCTTCCTGCGTCTCGCCCGACGGCGTCTTCGACCTCCTCGGCAACGTCGCGGAGTGGGTCGAGGGCCCCGGCGGCGCGGGCCTCCGGGTGGGCGGCGCGGTGGACAGCCCGCCCGGCGCTGTCGCCTGCAGCGCTCCCGGCATCGCAGGCCCCGGAGTCGCCGGCGCGCGGTGCTGCGCGGGGGCGCCGCCGTGAGGCCCTTCCTGCTGCTGCTCACGGCCGGCTGCGGGGGCGCCCCGCGCGGCATGGTGGAGATCCCGGCGACCGCGGGCGGGCCGGCGGCCTTCTGGATCGACCCGCACGAAGCCCCGTCGCGCCCCGGCGAGAAGCCCACGCTCAACCTCGACCTCGCGGGGGCGGCGGCGCTCTGTGCCGCCGACGGGAAGCGCTTGTGCACGGCGGCCGAATGGCGGCGCGCCTGCGCCGGGCCCGACGGCACGCGGCGCTTCGGCTACGGCCCGGGCGAGGTCGCCGGGGTCTGCCACACCCGTCGCCCGCTGCCCTCCGGCCACACCTCGATGATGGACCCCCAAGCCCTCGTGGCAGCGGCCGGGGCCTTCCCGCTCTGCCGCACGCCGGAGGGGGTGTACGACCTCATCGGCAACGCCGAGGAGTGGGTGCTCGACGACTGGAAGGGCAACGCCGGGAGCCTGGAGGGCGGGGCCTGGTACACCTACGGCGGCTACGCGGACTGCACCGGCGACTACAGCCGCGCGCCGGACTACCGCATCTCCCCCGAGAAGGCGATTTTCTCCGCCGCCGCCCGCTGCTGCTGGTCTCCGACGGCCCCCGACGCTTCGGCCATCGCCGCCGACGCGGCGCGCCGCCTCGCAGCCGCCCGCGCCGCGTCGTCCCAGCTCCCCTACGACCCCGCGCGCGAGGTCGAGCACAGCCCCGGCCTGTTCATCGACGTCTACGAATACCCAAACCGCCCGAAGGCCCTGCCCGTGGTCGCCCGCACCGCCATCGAGGCGGCCGAGGCCTGCGCGGCCGCTGGCAAACGCCTCTGCAGCGCCGCGGAGTGGGAGCGGGCCTGCGGCGGCCCCTCCGTCCAAGCGTACCCCTACGGCCCCACCTTCCGCCCCGGCGCCTGCGCCACCGACGCCGCCGGCCCCACCACCACCCCCGCCGGCGCGCACGCCGGCTGCCGCACCCCGGGCGGCGTGTTCGACCTCACCGGCAGCGTCTGGGAGTGGACGAGCACCCCGTTGGAGGCCGCGATGCTGCGCCCGCCCGGCAGCACGGCGCCGCTGCACGAGCTGCGCGGGGGCAGCGCCCGCAGCCACGGCCCCGGGGCCACCTGTCGCCCGGCCGAAAACTACCCGGTCGCCCCCGCAGACGTCCCCTTCCCCGACGTCGGCTTCCGGTGCTGCCGGGGCGAGCCGGCCGCCGCCCCGCCACCGGCCCCCGCGCCCGTCGCGCCCTGCCCCGCCGGCACGGTCGCCGTCTCGGCTCGCGTTTGCATTGACGCCCACGAATACCCCAACACCGCGGGTGGCCCCGTGCGCGGGGGCCTCGACGCCGAGGCCGCCCGCGCCGCGTGCGCCGAGGCCGGCAAGCGCCTCTGCACCGTGGGCGAGTGGGTCGCCGCCTGCGAAGGCCCCGCCCGCACCCGCTGGCCCTACGGCGACGTGTACGCGCCCGGTCGCTGCCACGACACCTCGGACGGCGCAGAGACGGGCGGCTCCCAGCGCGCCGCCGGCGCCTTCGCCGACTGCCGCAGCGCCGCCGGCACCCTGGATCAATCCGGCAACCTGTGGGAGTGGGCAGACGGGCCGCGCGGGCCGGTGCTCCTCGGGGGGAGCTGGAACCTCTCCTCCGGCCTTGGCCAGTGCCGAAGCCAAGCGGCGGCGAACCCGGCCTTCGCCGACCCGCAAGCCGGCACCCGCTGCTGCGTGGACCTCCGGTGACCCGCCTGCGCCGCGCCGCGCTCGGGGCCGCCGTCGCGGTCGCCGTGCTCGCGGGCGTCGAGCTGGCGCTGGTCGCGCTCGAGGCGATCGGCGGCCGGCCGCTGCGCCTCGACCCCCTGCCCGGCCCCGCGCCCGTCGACGTCCTCTGCCCCTCCGGCGACGCCCACTGGGTCCTCTGTCCAGACCAGGGGGCCGCCTACGAGCGGGTGCGCCCCGAGCGTTTCGCCCGCGTGCCCACCCGCCCGCGCGTCGTCGTCGTGGGCGAGTCCTTCGTCTACGGGCTCGGCCTCGATGCCCCCGAAGCCCTGCCCGCCCAGCTCGGCGCCGCCCTCGGTCCCGGCGTGGAGGTGCTCAACTTCGGCCGCTGCGGCACCTACGCCGGCCGCCTCCTGCCCGTCGTCGGCGCCGCCATCCCGGCCCGCGCAGACCTCGTCGTGCTCGCCATCGGCAACAACGAGCACACGATGACGACCTTCTTCACCGGCCCCGCCGCCCGGCATCCGCTGTTCGCCTGGCGCCTGCTCTCCGCGCTGGGCCAGTGGCGCTTGTTCGGCCTCGTCGCCCGCCTCTCCGGCGCGGGCGCCCCCGCCGTCGAGTCCATCGACGCGCCGCCGCTGCGCTTGGACGACCCGGTGGACCAAGCCGTCTACAGCGCCCGCCGCCGTCCGCCCGACCTCCGCCTCTTCCCCGATGGCCTCGCCGGGCGCGAGGTCACCCGCCGCCTCGAAGAAGAGCAGCGCCTCAAGGAGCAGATCTTCGCCGGCCATCTCCGGCGCATGGTCCGCGGACTGCGCGGGGCCGGGGTGGAGGTCGTGCTGGCCACCCTGCCGTGGGATCTGCGCGCCCGGCCCACGCTCTCCGGCACGCTCGCCGCCGACGAGGCCCCGGTGCGGGCGGCGCACGCCGCGCTCCGTGCCGCCCCCGACGCGCCCGACGGCCCGGTCACGCGCGCCGCCATCGACGCCCTGCTCACGGCAGACCCGTCCGTCGCCGCCGGCTGGGCGGCCCGCGGGGATGCAGCCTTCGCCGACGGAGACTCCGCGGCCGCGGTCGACGCTTGGCGCCGGGCCGCAGACCACGACCTCGTGCCCGACGCCACCCCGCGCATCAACGCGGAGATCGCCGCGGTGGCCGCCGCCGAGGGCGTCCCGCTCGTCGGCCTCCACGCCCTGAGCGACACCGCGGTGGGAGATCCCGGTCGGCTCTGGATGGACAAGGTGCACACCAACGCCGAAGGCGCCCGGGTGCTGGCGGCGGCCTTGGCGCCGGCGGTCGCCGCCGCGCTCGCGGATGCGCCATAACATCCCCTCACAGATCACAATGCTGGCCCCACACGGGGCACCGGAGCGCGAGCACCCCGCCCTCGCCGCAGCATGCTCCCCATGCAACGCCGACTCACATCCATTTTGTCTCACCGCTCCCCGCCGCGCCCCGACGGGCGTGCCAGCAAAACCATCGGTCGAACAACCACTCACAGGCGGGCGGCCGCCGGCCGCCGGCCGGCGCCGGGCCCTTCTGCCGGGTCGCGGCGAGGCCGCTCCGTGCGGCGCGCCCACGGGCGCGTCCCCCGCGCGTCCGGGCCGCGCGGGCCGCACCGGCCCTGCGGGCCGCCGGCGCCGGTCCCTGCCGCGGTGGCCCCGCCTACGGCGCCTGGCCCTCCGGGAAGCCGCCCCGAAGCAGCAAACCAGCGCCGTTCTCGGCGCCAACGTGCAGCAGCTCGTCGTCGCCCGCGGCCCACTCGACCCGGCCATCGCCCCAGACCCGCACGAGCCGCCCCATCGATGCCGTGCCCGGCGCCCAACGCAACGCGACGACCCCGCCCGGGCCCACCGCCGGGCACCGCGCGGGGACCCACGCGCCCAAGCTGGGGTGCGTGCCACACAAGCGCAGGCTGGCCCCGGCGGGGGCCACCGCCGCGGTGCGCGCCAGCACCGCCCGGGAGCTTCGGTCTTCCCACCGAGAGCCGACCAGCGCCCCCGGCGCGTACACGACGAGGCGCAGCTCCCCCGGCGCGAGCGCCGCCGGCGCCCGACCCGTCACCGGCGCACCGTCCGCCCCCCAGCGCCGCGTGTCCACCGCCTGCGCGCCCCGGCCCAGCCCAAGCCGGGGCTCCCAGGGGAGGGCGCCGGCGTTCCAGGTCAGCACCGCCAACGGCTCTCCCGGCCCACCGCCCCGCAGCAGCTGCACGCGCTCGGCCGAGACCTCCGCCACCCGCGTCTCTCCGGTGGCGAGCACCGGCACCGCGCGCCGCAGCGCCACGAGCTCTCGAATCAGGCCTTCGAGCCTCGGGTCCCGCGCGGAGAGATCCAGGGAGGCCCGGTTGGCCGGCTCCTCTGCACCGGCCGCCCGCGACTCGGTGCCCCAGGTGATCGCGGGGAGGCCCCGCAGCGAGAACAGCAGGGCGAGCGCCCGCTCCACCCCGCCCGCCACACCGCCGCAGGCGCTCGCGATGCGCGGGCGGTCGTGGTTGTCGAGGAAGGTGACCCGGGTGGCCGGCGCCTCCGGCGGGTCCGCCGAGAGCACCGCCGCCAACCGACCGAGGCTGCCGCCGCGACAGACGGCGTCGGTGAGCGCGTAGTGCAGCGGGAAGTCGAAGATGGCGTCCGCGCCGATGGCCCGCCGGCTCGCCTCCAGCCGGGCCGGGTCCCCGTCGAAGTCCTCGGCCAGCACCCAGGTGGGCGCGGCGACGCGGAGCCGGGCGATCATCCCCTGAAGGACGCCGGGATCCATGTGGCGCACCGCGTCGATGCGCACCCCCACCACGCCCTCCATCGCCGCGAAGCGAGACGCACCGGCGAGCAGCCAGTCGGCCACCGCCGGATGCTCCTGGGCGAGATCCGGCAGCCCGTGGACCTCATGGGTGATGCGCTGCGCCGGGTCTTCCCAGTCGGCGATGGGCTGGGCGGGATGAAACCAGTCGGGGTGGGCGGCGCGCAGCGGGCTCGAGGGCGAGACGTGGTTCCACACCAGGTCCACGACGAGGCCGAGGCGCTGGGCCGCCGCCGCCTCGCGCAGCGCCCGCAGCCCGTCTTCGCCGCCGAAGCGGGCGGCGACCACCGACGGGTCGTCCATCCAGTAGCCGTGAAATGCGCCCCAGGGGCCGATGCGGGCGTCCTGCGCCGCGGTGATGGGGGTGAGCCAGATCGCGCTGGCGCCGAGGGCCGCGATGCGCGGGAGATCCGCCGTGAGGCCGGCGAAGTCGCCGCCGTGGAAGGCCTGCGGGTCTGCCCGGTCCACGCCGGCGTTGTTCGACCGGTCCCCGTCGAGGTGGCGGTCCACCATCACCAAATAGAGAAAACCCGATGGGTCTGGGCCGCCAGCGCGGGCCGGCGCGGGCGCGGCGAGCAGGCCCAGGCCGAGGGCGGCGCCCCTCACGCGGCGGGCCCGGGCGGGTCCAGGCGGTCCAGCACGCGGTCCAGGCGGGCGAGGCGCGGGGCGACCTCCTGGTCCCAGCGGTGCTGGAGCAAGGTCCGCATCTGGGCGAAGACCAGGGCGAACCCTGCGATCGCCACCCAGAGGAGGTGGCCGAGGCCCGCGATGCCGCCGCCCTCGCCCCCGCTGCCGGTGGCGGCGGCGCTCTGCACGGCGCCCGTGGCCACGGCCTCGCTCAGCAACGCGAGCCCCTCGGCCGTGTCGACGGTCTGCAGCTTGACCTCGGCCTCGCCCGTGTTGGGCAGGAAGACCTGCACGCGACCGACCGCCGCCCCACCCTCCACGACCTCGAGCGCCAAGCTCTGGACCCGCGCGACGTCGAGCCCGGCCACGAACACGCCGTCTCCAGGGGTGTCGCCGGGGAGGGCGCCGTCGTCCCGGAGCGGGGTGCCCTCGGCCCCCGTCTGGCTGGTGCGCAGGGCCGGGCTGCGCAAGCGGTGCAGCGCGCGGTCGTCCACCTCCACCCGGAGGGCCAGGCGGTCCGGGCGGTCCCCCTCGCCGGCGACGCCGATGGGCGGGGCGGCGGTGTCCACGCGGACGCCGGGAGGGCCGGCCTCGGTCTTGAGGCTGAGGTCGGCAGGGCCGGAGAGCGGAAGAACGGCCTGCACTTCGCCCACAAGCGCATCGCCGTCGTAGAGCGCGAGGCGCAGCGGATCCGTGCGTGGCACCGATCGCCCCAGAAAATAGATGCGGTCCCCCGCGATGTCTCCCGCGGCGGTGCCGTCGTCGACGAGGGGCAGCGCCTCCCCCGCGCCCACCTGCACGCGGGGCGCTTGCAAGCGCCGGGCCGCGCGGTCGTCCACCGCGAGCCGCAGCTCCACCTCACCGCCCACAGGGGCGGCGGCACGGGCCAGCGCGAGGCAGAGGAACCACACGCCGCTACCCTACAACGCCGCGGCGGGGGCCGGTAGCGCCCACCACGCCCACGCGCCGTCGTCGGCCGCCGGAGGGCCGAGGAGGGCCGCGCTCTGGGCCTGGAGCCCGGGCGCGTCAGCCGGCACGAGCAGGTAGCGGAAGCCGAGGCCATACAGCTCCCCCAAGAAGAAGCGGGAGACCGCCGGGCTCGGGAGGGCGGCGCCAGACATCCGCGAGATGCCCGCCAAGACCGCGTTCTCTTTGAACAGCGCCACGGTCCCGTCTCCAGCGCGGTGGTGGATGCCGCCGTCCTGGATGGGCTTGCCCACCACGGTTTGGACCAGCAGGGCGCGCCCCAGGTCGTGGAGGTCGTCGGCGACGGTGGGAGCCACGAGCACCGCCCCGGCGGGCGCGGCGGCGAGGGCGTCCAAGGCGGCGCCGCCCGGCGCGGGCGTGGTGGTGGCCGGGAAGGGCACCGGCGACAACAGGGTGGCTTCGAGCAGCAGGACCGGCGCCCACACCGCCCGCCGCGCCCCCAGACCGACGAAGGCCGACAAGGCCAGGACCACCACCGAGGCGTAGCGGTAGGCATGGAGCGCCGTGAGCACGAAGGGCGGGAACAGCAGCGCCACCGTCGGGGCCGGGAGCGGCAGGGCCAGCCCCCCCACGCGCAGCACCTCACCGCCCACCCGCAACACGGGCCCCATCGCCAACAGCGCCGCGGCCGCGCCGAGGAGCAGCAGCCCTTCGAGCGGGCCGCGCGCCAGGCCCCGCCGCCGCGCCCACAGGCCGGCCAGCCCCAAAAACAGCGCGCCGGCCCCCAGATAGACCGTGCAGGTCGTCCAGTACGCGAAGGTGGCCCCACCGGGCAGCGGCATCGTGGCCGGCAGCACGATGGCGCGCGGGTCCACCCAGGCCAGCAGGTCGGCGAAGCTGTCCGGCAACGGCGGGTCCTGGGTGAGCCAGTCCTCTCGGCGGGCCAGGGTCTGCCCGGCGCCGTGGGCCGCATGCAGGGCGAGGAGGGCGGCGATGGGGCCTGCCGCCACGGCCACCCCAACGCCGAGCGCCCGCGCAAACGCCGGCGGCAGGACCGGGCCCGGCTGCCGCGCCGCTTGGTGGCCGCGCAGGACGATGCCGATCAACAGCAAGAAGAACGGGTTGTAGGCGCTCGCCAGCGTGCCGAGAGCGGTGATGGCTCCGAGGAGGGCGCCGAGGGCGGGGCGCGGGCGTCGCCCCAGGCGCAGCAGGGTGGCGGTGAACCACGGGAGCGCGGCCGCGGACAACAGCTCGGTCGTGCCGTTCAACAGCTCGTGCTGGAAGAACGGCGCCGCGGCGAAGGCGGTGCCCGCGGCCAGCGCCCCGCCCCGCGTGCCGCCGAGCACCCGCGCGAGGTGGGCCGCGCCGAGCACGCCCGCGCCGATGAGCGCCGCGGCCCAGAGGTTGTGGGCCAGCACGGGGCTCGGGCACCAGCTCCCCAAGAGCAGCGGGCCCAGCACATCCGACCCGTACAGCCGCACGACGTCCCCGCCGATGGGGAAGAAGAGGAGGTCGGTGAACCATTCTCCGGGATGATGACGGGCCCACCACATCACCCACACGTGGGCGCCGACGCTGGCCCGCGGGTGGCCGACGACGAGGCCGGTCGGGTCCGTCGCCACGGGCCACGTGAGCACGATGGGCACCAACGCCGCCCACAGGAGCAGCACGGCGCGCCACGCCCGCGGACTCAGAGCGTCCATCGCCACGCCTCCGCGCCGACGATCGTGGGCGGGCCGAGGGCGTTCCGCAGCATCGCCTCCACGGGCGCCCGGTCCGCCGGGTCGAAGGCGCCGCGGTGAAGCACGACATGGCGCAGCCCCAGCGCCCGCAGCCGATCCGCCGCGCCGCGCAGGTCCTCCAAGGGCAGGCCTCCCCGCCGCGCCCGGTCCACGGCACGGGCGAAGTCCACCTGGCGAAACTGGGCGGCCTCGGCCTGGCGATCGGCGATCGGATCCCGCCGGTCCAGGGCCGCCACCGCGACGAGCAGCGGCTCCGCGCCCAACGCCGGAGACCAGCCCTGCATGAGCAGCGAGTAGGGCACGGGTTGGCGGTGCGCACGCTGCCAGACGAGGGCCCGCCCGCGGGCGTCGTCGCCGCCGAGGGTGCGCGGCGGCAGGTCGAGGACCGGCCCGTCGACCCCGGCGTGGGCGACCGGCGGGCGGAGGTCCACGCCGGACGGGTCGGGCCGGAAGAAGAGCAGCGCTTCGCCGAGCAGCAGCAGGGGGGCGAGCCGCGGCAGTCGGGCCGCGCCCCGGGCGGCGAGCACGGCGAGGCCCAGCGCCACCACGAGGTGCCAGCGGTGCGGCAAGCGCATCAGACCGACCAGCGGCAGCTCGGCGAGGATGCGCCCTGGGAGGGGGATGCCGGTCGAGCCACCACCGAGGTGCAGCACCGGCCCGAGGGCGAAGACCAAGCCCAGAGGGACGAGCCAGCGCGCGAGCCCGTGCGCGACCCCGCCGGGGCCGCGCCAGCCGACGATCGCGAGCAGCACGATGACGCCGCCGAGGTGGTCCGTGTGGCCCAGGCCCCCGCCCGGGGCGCCGAACCAGCGCGACGGGTCCGAGGACAGCGCCGCGAGCGCCCGCGGGTGATGCGCGAGGTAGTCCGCCATCGCAGGGCCGCGGAACATCTGCGCCGGGTCGGCGAGGATGCCGGCGTACACCGCCGCGGGCAGCGCGATGGCCGCCACCGCAACGCCCGCCGGCAGGAACGCGGCGGCCCGCGCGCGCCAGGGCAGCGGCCGCAGGTTCTCTCGCAGGCCGTACAGCAGCAGCAGCGCCCCCGCAAAGGCCCCGTGGTACCACGCGCCCAAGGCGGCCAGCGCAGCGCAGAGGCCCGCCCCGACCTGGCCGACGCGCCCGCCGCGATCCAGGCAAGCCAAGCTCAGCGCGAGGGGGAAGACCGCCAAGGTCTCTGCCTCCCCCGAGGCGAGCTGGCCCAGGAGATAGGGCGAGAGTCCAAACGCGAGGGCCCCGACGAGGGCGTGCCCAGCGCGGCGGCCGAGCCAAGCCCCGGCGGCCGCAGCCGCGGCCATGTGCAGCACGAGGCTCAGGTTCCAGGCGAGCGCGCGCGAGGCCCCCGCGGCGAGGGCCGGGGCCGCCCAGGCCATGCCGAAAGGGTCCGGCGGGAGCAGCACCCCGCCGGTCGGGAAGGCCCACTCGTCCACACGCGTCGCCCACTGGTCCAGCAGGGCGATGTGATCGAACAGATCGCGGGTGGGACGGCCGTAGGCGAGGGGCTCCGGCAGGAAGGCGGACGGCCCGAAAACCACGAGCAGCGCGATGCAGACAACCGCTGCCCCGCCGATGGCCCGCGCCCTGCCGTCCACGCCGCCTCCCCTGCCCTGCTGTGCTACCCTGTTCACATGACCTCTCGCTCCCCCGTCCGTGTGCTGATGGCCGGCGCAAGCCTCTCCCTCGGCGCCTGCGCGGCGCGTGAGCCGGCCGCCGCGCCTGGGCCGCCCGCCCCGGCGCCGGCTGGGCTCGCGTCCAGTGGCCCCGCACCCGGGCCCGACGCCCCTCCCACGCTCACCGGCCCGCCCGGCGCGTCGGCGCCGCCGCCGGCTGCCCCCGCCGGCGCCGGACTCCCCACCTGGGACGCGGTGCCCTCCCCGCACCCGGCCGGCGCCACCAACCCGCCGATGCCGGTGCTCGTGGTCACCGAAGACGGCGCCTCGTGCTTCAAGCACTGGCAATCCCCCATGGTGCCCGACCGCGACCTCCTGCGCCTCGGCGGGAAGGTCGTGCCCGTCGGCGCCGAAGCCCCGGGCACGGCCATCGTCTGCCCGCAAGAAAAGGCCCAGGCCCTGCTCACCGCATGGCGCGCCGGGCTGCCGCCCAAGCCGCCGGGCACCCCCGGCCTGTGAGCACGGCCCGCGCCCGCGCCGAGTGGGCCGCGCGGGTTCGCGCCGAGTACCGCTCGGCGGCTCTGGCGGCCCGGGC
>Ga0068872_10001311_pt1 | contig 20050 bp, 12 predicted proteins | sample NOAtaG_7_FD_66441 | JGI IMG/M metagenome (GOLD analysis project Ga0068872, IMG submission 66441) | Freshwater lake microbial communities from Lake Erie, under a cyanobacterial bloom - NOAA_Erie_Diel1S_2200h metaG | ecosystem: Environmental > Aquatic > Freshwater > Lake | place: USA: Ohio, Lake...
GTGAACGTCTCCATCGCCATGCTCAGGTCCATGCCTGTGATCGAGCCGTCCGAATCTGATATACCCCCGTTCGTCTGTGTACCGACATTACTCCGCGTCGGCGTCATATTTGCAGGTGTCGTAAACTTCACTTTATACATGCCGTTGACCAGGCCGCTGAAGTAGTATTCTCCAGTTTGCTGGCTTGAAGCAGGACCTGTCGTCGTCTGGTACATAACATCATCTCCATTGCCAATCATGCCGTCCGGACCTGCCCAGATAAGCATCACCCCTACGCCATCTATTCCTGGCTCACCAACATCCTGAGTACCGTCAAAGTCGTAGTCTTCAAATACGATATTACCGATTTGGCCCAGAGGGAATTTATAATCTTCGATTTCGCCAAGTGGTGGCGACCCCGTCTGGTTATTGGATGATAAGCCCCCGGAAGGACTTAAGCGGAAGCGCACCATTGCGTTACCCTGATAAAAGGTCGCATCGGAAGGTACATCGAACGTTAATTTCGCTCCGCTCAGGCCGCCAACTGGTACTGTTGCTCCACCTGGGGCGAAACTCCCTGTAGTCAGTTGCTCGCCACTTTCGAAAGTACCATTGCCGTTGAAATCCACCCAGGCCTGAAGGACTGCGGAAGCGGTAGTGTTATTCAGCGCATTCACCATAAATGCTGCAGTTGTACCGGGGACCATTGGCGTGGCCAGCATCACCCCATTTTCGTCGTCACCGGCAGGCGTCGAGCTGCCAAAGGTTGTGGCTCCCGTATTCCCGTCGTCACCCCCGCCCATACTACCTGCCATGGGGTCGGGGATACCATCTGCCTCACTATCCACAGATGCCCCGAGTATCAGGTCGTTGGACAAGGCATGTCGCGGTGGTGAATCGCTTCCGGAGGTGTTATAAGAGTCCGGAAGGTCTCCAAAATCAATAGGGCAACCCAGAAGGGGAATATTATTCAGCACAACATCGTCCCCGCCGACTACGAAAGTAAACGAAGTATAATACGGGTTACCCATCGCCGAAAAATCATCCAGATATACCCCCAGCATAGAAGTTGACCCGATACTATCCGTAACTCCATCTGTTGTAGTTGTATAATTACCTGAAGAAGCAGGCGTCGGAGACAGGGTATAACCGGGAGGGGGGGTAATATTAATGGAGTAAACTCCCGGACCTTGCGTAAATTCAAAATTGTAATAGCCAGCAGCGCCGTCATTAATCATCATGACCGATCCAGAAGGACCTGTAGCACTGACCTGGCCACCGGAAATGATTTCGCCTGTTTCCACACAATAAAAATACCCCAGTGGGTCAGTAAAAATCGTCACCAGGTAATCCTCTACCTCTCCATCCATAGCACCACCGAGTGCAGCGGCATCACCCATACCCAGGCTGTCTGTGGTCAGACGGAAACGTGCCCCTATGTTTGCCCCTGCAACAGCGTCTGCCGGTACTACAAGATTATAGAATAAATCAGCATTATTGGAACCGTGGGGTATATTAAAACTCAAGGATTCACTAGGATCTCCAAAATCCCCGTCGTTATTCCAGTCAAAGAAGACGTATAAGTTTGCAGGGCCACCCGTCATATTCGTCAAATTCCAGCTGACCGAGGCCGTCTGCCCGCGTCGAAAAGTAGACAATATAAGGATACCGTCTTCATCATCGCCACCCGAATCGGTATCATCTCCATTGGCTTGTGCACTGGGCTGTCCATCTGTGTCAATATCAACGGTGGCCCCCAGTTTAAGCCCGGGCACAACGACATGCCAGGGGCCGTTTTCCACCAGGGTAGTCTTATAATTGCCCATTCCTGATGGCCCGGTATCCGGCAAATCACCGTAATCCACTCCTTTGACCTGTACCAGGTAGTCTTCCACCTCGCCATCCATAGAAAAGCCCGTCGCCTGGTCCACCGAGTCCTGCACCGTACCGATACGGAAGCGCGCACCAATATCCTGACCTACGGCTGCGCCTCCCGGAACGTTAAACGTCAGCATCGCCTGACCACTTGTGGTAACTGTTGCGTTCGCCAACTCACCCGCATCTAAAAAGTCCTTATCGTTGTTCCAATCTATGAACCCATATAAATACGCCGTCGCGTTTGTCACCACATCCACCTTAAATACTGCAGGCTGACCGGCAATAATCATCGAAGGTTCTGTGACGCCATTTTCATCGTCCGGGGTTCCTGTGCCGTCGTCACCACCGTTCACTTCGCCGGCATCGCTGTCGGGCTGGCCGTCTGTTTCCGCATCTACCCCCGCACCCAAATAAACTGCCGGCATCGTCGGAACACTATGGGCAGCACCATTCTGCGCCAGAGTAACCGGATAGCCCGTAGGCAGGTCGCCATAATCCACTCCTTTGACCTGCACCAGGTAGTCTTCCACCTCACCATCCATAGAAAAGCCCGTCGCCTGGTCCACTGAGTCTTGTACCGTACCGATACGGAAGCGTGCGCCAATATCCTGCCCGATTGCTGCATCTGCCGGTACGGTAAACATCAGCATCGCCTGACCGCTCGTGGTAACCGTTGCGTTCGCCACCTCACCTGCATCGGCAAAATCTTTATCGTTATTCCAGTCTATGAACCCATATAAATACGCCGTTGCGTTTGTCACTACATCCACTTTAAATACCGCTGTCCGACCGGCAATAATCATCGAAGGTTCTGTGACCCCATTTTCATCGTCCGGGGTTCCTGTGCCATCATCACCGCCGTTCACTTCGCCTGCATCGCTATCGTGCTGGCCGTCCGTCTCCGAATCTACGGAAGTACCCAGATATACGGCGGGTGTCGTCAGCACAAGATGGGACGCACCGTTATCGGCCGAAGTTACCGGATAGCCCGTGGGCAAATCGCCATAATCCCTAAGGAATAGCTCACTAAATCCAACATCCAGGGCGTGGTTATTCTCGCCGGAAAAACTGGTCGTAAAGGCGATCACCACATTTGAGCCGGAAGTAGTCCCATCCGAGTCCCGGATATCGGTGAAACGATTGTTGTCCGTATGGCCTCCAGAGCCAGCCGAGTTGGCTATAGAAAGCAATCTGTCCGAGAGTGCGGACTGCGACGAAGGGATGCGGACCTGGTACGCCCTGGAAAATTCTACGCGGTCGTTATCGGCAAAATAGGTCCAGTTTTCCGTTTTGCCATAGTTATTGGTTCCCGCCTTGCTGAACAAATACCTGCCATTTGCATCCGTCTGGGTTTCTGCGACTTTGGTATCTGCGGTCCCATCGTTATTGGTATCTGTCCAAAGCTCGAGGGTAACATTGGCAATACCGTCCTCGTCCGGATCCTGGATACCGTCGCCATCGGTATCCTCCCAGACGAGGTTGCCGATTTCGACCGGAGCAGGATCAGAGAATCCATCTATATCTCCCAGTCCGATGCCTTTACCGAAAGAAGAAGCATTATCAGCACCATCCTGGTACAGTTGATAAGGCGTCGAAGCAGACCCATTTAAAATATTGAAGCGGAGTAAGCCACCCGCATTTACCTCCTGTTGTATGGGATCAATGTTGGTAGATACGATAATATTCGAACCACTACAGTGGAACGTACTGCCCATGGAGGTTTCAGAGTGTGTAACGTTTTCATTGTAATCGCCCCAGTAGAACTCTCCGCCTCCCGGGCCCTGACGCGCCGTTATCCCGCCGGGGCCATCGTTTGTTGTACCTGGTCCGGAGCTGGTGTAGGGGCCTGCTACTCCTGCGCTCTCCAATTCATAAGTACTTGTCGTGGGATTATACCAGGTTCTGAGGATTTCACCACCTACTACACAAACCGTGTTGGAGCTGGTAACTCTGGGAATAAGCGGCTTCTCATTCTTATGGCCGGTCTGGAAACCATTTCGGTCGGCAATTATGAGGTGCAGAGACCCCTCGCGGTCAAATTCGAGATCGGATAGTATGGGTTGTTCGTGTACGGAGTATTCTCCTTTGTCCGTATAATCTGAGTAATCATCCGTCCAGCGATGCCAGTAGCGGGGGCCGATCGCATAAGCAATTGGAAGCCCTTTTTCCCAGCTCATATCTGAGATAGCGAAAACGGGGGTACTATTCCAGCTACCAGAGCCAATATTATATTTATAGATATAAAGCCTGAGATCGGCATCCGTTCCACCGATGTTTTCGCCGGTACAGATTACGCCTACGTAAAGCTCCCCGTCTTTGTATTTCAAAGCCCAGGGGCGTGCCACCCCGTTCGGGCAGCCTGGATCCGGAAATGCAGGAAGGGCAACCGGCGTGCCCGCAGTACCATCTGATTGTACAGGGATGGCGTATATTTTCCGGTCGAATAAATTGACCACATATACCGTCTGCAGGTCATCAGAAATATCCATATCCCCTAAACCTACCTTCCCTGCATTCTGGAAGGCCCAGAGATCATAAGAGTTTAACGTTTTATCGGCAGGGAGCCCCCTCGTGGAATTTGACTGTACCGCACCCACACTGATGGAATGGTCGCTCACCAAATCCACCCATTTGAAAACTGTGCCTGCGCCATTGATCGCATAAATCCCTCCACCGGTCTCCCCTGGACCAAGTCCTGTATGCCGCTTAACCACGGCAGCGGCCAGCAAGACACCCTTGTCGCGCATATAGGCCATCCCCCAGGTCGAGCCTATCTGTCCTGCCGTAGCAATAACCGTAGGGACCGTTCCACCGCTGCCATAAGCACCTAAAGCATTATAGGGAAAGCGGACAAGTGCTGCATCCCCCGAGGAATTATTTCCGGAGGCCAACGGATCCCCCGACACATAACAACTTGTAAACAAATCCGGGTTGGTACTGCAATAATCTCCGGCTGAGTTAAGCCCTACAGTCAATGGCGCCGGGGAGGTCGCCGCAACTGCGAACTGAACGGTCGTACCCCCTGCAGCCCCGGGTTGTAAGCCGGCGGGTAAATTCACAAACTCCACGCGGTAAACAGTACCGTTTGTCAAGCCACTGATGGTAAAGCTACCAGTGGCACTTGATGTCGCAGTCCCCGAAGGCGTACCGATCGGATCATTCGAATCGTATGCCCGGACGGTTACCCCGGCAACCCCGGGTTCGTAATAGGTATCCGTGAGCGGGTTGCTCCCTTGTCTGACACCATCTGCATTGAAGTCCCTGAAAACCGTGCCGCTGATACTTTGGGCCGCTGATTCTGTGGGCAGAAGGAAAAAAACACACAATACGGCCAGAAGGGCTTGTACAGAAAAGTGATAGGTGCTTTTCCTCTTTTGAGGATGTTTCGCAAGATCCGAATAAACATTTGTGCTCCCCCCCGGGAAAGGAAACGAACTGCCATCTGGCTGCTGTTCATTCTTCCATGACTGGCCACTGGATACCTTACCCAAAAAATATTGCGCTACTTGCCTTGGAGAAGCTAAAAACAAGAATCTGCCAGGTCGCCGGCCAACTTGCTTTCCAACAATACCGCCCGTGGTATCGCCTGCAAACACAGAACTTCCCGTGCCCCGAGGTACTGGACGAGAATCATAATACTTCATTAAGGATTTCATTAGGTCGTCAAATAATCATAAATCAACACCAGAGCTTCCAGGAGGAATCACGGACTCCCGGAATTATGACATTTTTTTTTGGTACATGCCCTCTTATTGTCAATTATTCGTAATGGCATATATTTTTCTTGTTGTCAACTATTCCTAGCTAAGGGTTTAGAAAACTAACTGATTAGCGCAAAACTATGCCCAGCATGAATTTCTCAATGACCGATAGATAAATTGGCAGATTATAGCGATTAGTTTGGCCGGATATTACTATTTTTCACATTCGAAGAATGTCTTTTTTAGAAATATGGTGTAGTCGTACCAAAAAAACTATTCCCAAAAGGACTAATAACCGGGAACCGTACCTCAAATCTCGTTAGGTGCTTCCCCCTGAAAAAAGACCTTTGAGGCAGCCGCTTCAAAGTAAAGCGCTATACCCGGAGCGCGACGAGAATATTTACCCAATCCCGGCAGCCCGAGGTCAGCAGAACGGAAGGCCAGGAGGCCCCGAGGGGACCCCAACGGATATATAATCGTTACTCCGTTGGCATTTCACTCTGCCCGGGCATCTAGCCTGGCTACCTCGACGTGTTGTATTTATTCCGGCACGTTTTGAAGCATAGGGAGGGATACAATTCCCTGTTTTAGAGGTCGTATCGCTGGGAAGGCCAGTATCGTTGACGATACATCTGCTGTATTTGTATTGTTGGAGGGGTAACATTAAAATTGCGTTGGGCCTGTACTCAGAATACAGGCACTTCAAAATCGGGCTGCAGAGGTATTTGCCTCTGAACAGAGTGGTCGTTAGGTCTGAACAGGACTATTTATTCTTAGCGGCGGGGCCTTCTGATTTACAGGATTTCTGGAACTCGCTAGGCTTTAACCCGAAAAAACGCTGGAAGCACCGGGTGAAATAGCTAGGGCTCTTGAATCCGATGGCCTTTGAAATATCGCCGATAGAGCGCTCGGGATCACTTTTAATAAATACCGCCGCTTTTTCAATACGAAAATACAACAGAAGCTCCGAAGGCGAATGCCCCGTCAGTCGTTGTGCCTTTCGGTATAATTGCCGCTCGCTCATATACATCAGCTTGGCGATCATTGAGTTATTTAGCCCGGCATCGGAGAAATAGTCTTCAAAAACCCGATTTATCCCTTCCTTAAATTCCAGTGATTCTTTTTCCTGTTCCTGCACATACGACTGAGTATTATCTACCTCCTGCGCCGTCTCATTAGATTCTTGCTTTACATCGTCCCCATTCCCAGGGATCAGCAGGGATTTTTCAGGGATATCGGGATAGAGCAACAGAAAGAAAGCACAAACGACAGCATCCACAAAAAACAGTACATCCCCTACGTAGTAGAAGTTTTCGGGAAACAGCTTTACGAAAAGGTAGGAAAGAAAAATAACCCCAAACGTCAGCACCTTAAGCGAGACGTCCAGCATCAAAAACAATAGCACGATTCGCTTTGGTGAAGAGACTGCTTGCATATCCCCGGCAAATAGTGTCCGAATTCTGATAAATCCAGCAAAAGCATAAGTAAAAACCAACCCTGCCTTAATGACCGAATGAAAACGATACGGAATCATGCCCCAACTATAATTCAACAGTTCAGCGTTCCGATACGCAAGGAAAACAGCCGCTTTTTCGCTGGAGGACAAAATAAAAAACGGGGCCAGCTCCATCAGGTGCAGTATAAACGGCAGCAGGTGCAGTAGGTGGATCCATCTGATTTTAAATCCCCGCTGGGAAATATACAGTATAAAGAAGTAGTAGGCGGGCCCGATAAGGTACATCAGCGGGGAGCCTGTTTTGAAAAAGTAGGGAAACTTCGCCATCAGGCCACTGTAAATCAGATAGGTCGTGAATAGCACATAAGCAGTGAAAACGAAATTGGCCCCAAGGAATTTAAAAGCCCTGGGCACATCCCTGATAATCAGCGAAAAACCAAGAAAGAACAACAGACCGGAAAATAAAGCATATTGTAAATGAAACATAATTCGCGTTGGGATGGCTTTCAGGTTTTGCCCAGATTCTGGAAAAGGTATTCACGCAAATGACTTTTATCTGCCAAAAAACCATTCCCATTGTAAATATAAAACTAATTGAAAGCAGATATATAATATGCTATCCGCAACTTTAGCCAATAAGCAAAAAAAGGACTTTTGAGATGAGACCGTCTCAAAAGTCCTTTGATGCCTATTGCGATGAAATATGTTATTAAAGAGCGCGCTACCCTTAGCGCACGAACATCAACTCGCGGTATTTCGGCATAGGCCATACCTGATCGTCCACCAGATATTCCAGGCGGTCGGTATAAACGCGGACATGCTCCATCTGTGGTTTGACCTCGGCACAATACGCATGGGCTTTTTCATCTGCATGCTCCAGGTCGTTCGCCGCCTTCCGGGCATTGGTCATTGCCTCAACGCCGTCTTTGATCTGGTTGATGCACTCGGATATGCGTACCAGCAGGTCCATTTGTGCGCGATACGTATCCTCCGGCAAGCCCAACTCGCGCAAGCTCAGGATATTATCAGCGATCTGCGTCTGATAACCAATTGCAACGGGAAGGATATGATTAATGACCATTTCCCCTAAGGTACGCGACTCGATCTGGAGCTTAAGGACGTAATTATGGTACATAACATCATAATGCGCGTGCAGCTCGCGCCCGGTAAACACGCCGGCGGCTATGAAGAGCTCCTGTGCGGCATCGGTAAGGTATGCCTTCAGTGCGTCCGGCGTATTGGGCGTGTTGCTGAGGCCCCTTGACTTTGCCTCTTCTTTCCATTCATCGCTGTAGTTGTCCCCTTCGAAACGCACTTTTCTGGACTCGGCAATATACGTTTTGATCACCGTAAGTACAGCGGTATCGCGATCCTGTCCTGCCTGCATCAAACGATCTACTTCGGCTTTAAAGTCCATAAGCTGCCTTCCCATGATGGTATTCATGACCGTCATCGGGGCGGCACAGTTCATGGAAGAACCGACCATCCGGATTTCGAACTTATTGCCGGTGAATGCAAATGGGGAGGTACGGTTGCGGTCGGTATTATCGCGCTCCAGGTCGGGAATTTTACTCAGGAGATCGAGCAGTTCTTTCACCCCGCCTTCATCCGCATGGATACCCGCTTCGATATTATTGAGCAGGCGGTTCATAGAATCTCCGAGGAAAACCGAGATAATCGCGGGCGGTGCTTCATTGGCCCCGAGACGGTGGTCGTTGGATGCGGAGGCTACACTTGCACGCAGGATATCGGCGTAGCGGTTCACTGCCTGGATTGTACAAACGAAGAATGTGAGGAATTGAAGGTTTTTACCCGGATTTTTACCTGGGCTGAGCAGGTTTTTCCCGGTATTGGTGGCCATAGACCAGTTGTTGTGCTTACCCGAGCCGTTTACGCCCGCGAAGGGCTTTTCATGAAGGAGTACCCGCAGGCGGTGGCGGCGTGCGACACGGTCCATTACGTCCATGAGCAACTGGTTGTGGTCCACGGCAACGTTGACCTCTTCGAACATCGGGGCCAGCTCATATTGCCCGGGGCCAACTTCATTATGGCGTGTGCGCACCGGGATACCCAATTTGTGCGCTTCGGTTTCCAGATCGCGCATATAGGCAAAAACCCGCTCGGGGATAGAGCCGAAGTAATGGTCCTCCAATTGCTGGCCTTTGGGCGAATGTTTGCCCACGAGCGTCCTCCCAGTCAGCAAAAGGTCAGGACGTGCAGTGTAGAGGGCTTCATCCACCAGAAAATACTCTTGTTCCCAGCCCAGGGTAGCATGTACTTTCGTCACTTCCGGATCGAACAACTGACAAACCGGAACGGCAGCGCGCTCGAGATAGGACTGCGACTTCAGCAGAGGAAGTTTGTAATCGAGCGAATCCCCGCTATAGGTGACAAAAATGGTAGGGATACAGAGCGTCTTCCCTTCTCCGATTTCGAGGATAAAAGCCGGGGAGGAGGGGTCCCACGCCGTATAACCGCGGGCTTCAAAAGTAGAGCGCAGCCCACCCCCTGGAAAGCTGGAGCCGTCGGGTTCCTGCTGTACGAGGGCATCGCCGGTGAATTCCTCCAATACCTCACCGTCGGGTTTCAGGACGAAGAAAGAATCGTGCTTTTCCGCAGTACGGCCTGTCAGTGGCTGAAACCAGTGGGTGTAATGGGTAGCGCCCATGTCCATAGCCCACTTCTTCATTGCGGCCGCCACGACGTCTGCCTGGTCGCGGTTGAGTTTGTTGCCCGAGTGAATGGCTTTTTTCAATGACTTATAGGCATCTTTGGAAAGGTAGTCTTCCATCGCCTGTTCATTAAACACGTTACATCCGAAGAAAGAAGAGATTTTTTCCCCCGGCGTATCCACGAACTCGAGGTCGTAGTTGGATCTGTTGACGACCGTCTCCAATGCACTGAATCTGGAATTACTCATAGCTCTAGTTCCTTTTGTGGTTTGAAAAAATGGATCTTATTTTTGAAAAACAATATTAAGCTGCCGGCCTGCCGTAGTCGCCGGCTGTGCGATGATGCTCACCGGGAAGTTAGGTATTTTCCGGTGGAACTCTAAGAGTCTGCCCTTGGAAGGGCAGACCGTATCCGACCAAAAACTGTGCCGGAACTAGAGTTCTTTTGGGGCATACTTCGGTGAGCTTTAATGCAATTACTACGACAGAAAGACAAACACGCGGTAAAATTAGGGTTTAACCTTTGCGCAGACCAAAAGACTTTTTGCGCCGGACGTGATGTCCAAAAGTCCTAACATAGATACAAGTAATTGGTTTACAAATTTTTATTTTTAAAAAAATGTTCTGGTCAGGATAGCATAACACCTGCCTTAAACTAGTATGATCGGGCAGGGACAGGGCGGCCAGGAGATTATATTTTGCTATGCCCGAAAAAATATAGATTTTACAGCGTTAAAAACAGAAGTAATGGAGAATCCGACTTTGCGCAGGCAACTAGGAATTGCGGGGCTGGTCGCGACTGGCGCGTGTTCCATGCTGGGGGCTTCGATCAACGTAATGCCCTTTATGATCCAGCGCAACGTACCTGGCATAGGGCCCTACGTACTGCCGGCATTCCTTTTCGCAGCCCTCCCTGCCTTGCTCGCCGCACTCGCTTACAGCGTGCTGGCCACGGCCATGCCGCGCGCCGGGGGAAGTTATATTTATGCCAGCAGGGGCCTGAGCCCTTACCTGGGGTTCGTGGCAAGTTTCTCCCAGTGGTTTGGTTTATCCATCGTAATCGGCGTAGTGGCTTATATTACGGTCCCATTTTTCCGGGATATTGCCTTAGCCCTGGATTGGACGGCACTTGCCGGCGTGCTGGACAAGGGTATTATCCGGGTAAGTATTGCCTTATCGCTGGTGTGGTTTTTCGTATATGTAAACATCCGGGGCGCACAGTGGTATGAGAAGACCATCCTTCCCCTTATGGTTCTGATGTTCCTGATGGGCGGTATCGTCATTTTCTCGGGCTTTTATTTCGACCAGGCGGATTTTGCACATGCCGTACAGGAAAAAAGTAAAGTCCCGCTGCAGGTACTTTCGCCCCCTCCATTTTCCCTGTCCACTTTCCTGTCTGCCGGCGCTTTGCTGTTTGCCAGTTTCATCGGCTTTGACAGTATCGCACAGGCGGGAGGTGAGGCAAAAGACCCCACCCGCAAAATCCCCCTGGCCATTGGGCTGACGATTTTGATTGTAGGGGGATACTATATGTTATTCACCAGTGCGGTGTACCATGCCGTGCCCTGGTCGTTTGTCGCACAGGAGGCTCAAAAAAAAGATATTTCAGCGCCTGGGCTGCTCGGATATTTACTATCGCCGGGCTGGACCGTTGCGATTGTCGCGGGGGCTGCGATCGCACTGGTGAACGACTTGCCCGCAATGCTGCTGTCGGTATCCCGTCTGGTCTTTGCCTGGGCCGAAGATGGAATATTTCCCCGTGCGCTTGCCCGGATTCACCCCCGTTTCCATACCCCGCACCTGGCGGTTGTGCTGAGCGGGGCCATGGCAAGTATCGGTATCCTGGGCAGCCATTTTGCAGGCGACTTTTTCCTGGGTATAGATATTATGGTGACCTCCATGATGGTCAATTTCCTGTTGATGTGTACAACATTACTGACCATTGACCGTGTCAATCCCGAAATTTCACAACAGATCCTTTTTCTGAAAAACCGAAAGCCGAGGCATATACTCGGCTGGGCAGGCGTCATTGTACTGGTATTTTTTCTCGGTATCCACACCTGGAAAGACCTCGGCAGCAATGTCAGGGCTTGGTATTTTCATTCCACGCCTGTTTGGTTGATCGTCATGGCACTTGCATCCGCAATTTTTTATACCAACAAAACTTATGGAAAATAGCGCTGTACAATACACCGAGCTGGCACCGGGATTCAGTATTTCACGTATCCTCACTGGTCTTTGGCAGATTGCAGATATGGAAAAAACGGGAAATCCCCTGGATCCCGACGCTACTGCCGCTGCCATGGCCCCTTATGTTGAAGCGGGACTGACAACTTTTGACATGGCAGACCATTACGGATCTGCGGAAATCATTGCGGGTAGATTCAGAAACACGCACCCATCCGGGGCACGGGCACAGCTCCTCACCAAATGGGTTCCTCCTCCGGGGAAGCTGGATAAAACAGCTACCCGTACCGCTGTTTACCGTGCGCTGGACCGCATGCAGGCCGGGCAGCTCGATCTGTTGCAGTTACATGCCTGGCACTATCCCGACCCGACGTGGTTAGACCAGCTATCCTGGCTGGCAGAGCTGCAGCAGGAAGGCCTGATCCTGCATCTCGGCCTCACCAACTTCGATGCAGCGCATCTGCGCATAGTCTGTGCAACAGGTATCCCCATTGTGTCCAACCAGGTCTGCCATTCGCTCATTGACCAAAGGGCCTCCGGGGAAATGGCAGAGGTTTGCCAGCAATACGGGGTCAGGTTACTGACCTTTGGAGCCCTCGCCGGTGGCTTTTTATCCGATGCCTGGGTCGGACGACCCGAGCCTTCCCTCACAGCAGGCGCCACCTGGTCACAAATGAAATATAAACGCTTCATTGATACAGCCGGTGGATGGGCGGTATTCCAGCAACTCCTGCTGACCCTTCAGCAAGTGGCACAACGACACGGGGTCCCGGTCGCCAATATTGCCACCCGTTACCTGCTGGAACAGCCCTATGTGGCCGGTGTCATTATCGGGGCACGACTGGGGCAAAGCGCACATATCGAAGATACGGCCAGGGTGTTTTCCTTTAGCCTGGATGAGGCCGACAAAGCCGCTATCCGGGCGGCACAGGCCAACCTTGCCCCTATTCCGGGCGACTGTGGCGACGAATACCGGAAACCGCCCTTCCTGACCGCATCCGGTGACCTCAGCCACCATCTCGATCAAATCCCCGCACCCTATGCTACAGTTGAAGGACCTGGTGGTAGCCTCAAAGTGTTCAGCGGAACCCCATGGGAAGGTATGGCCGGCTATTGCAGGGCGGTGCGAAAAGGCAACAGGATCTCGGTATCCGGGACAACGGCCACCCACGGCGATACGCTCATCGGCGGAACCGACCCGGCTGCACAAGCACATTTCGTGATAGACAAGATCGAAGCCGCGCTGATTTCCCTCGGTGCCTCGCTGGAAAAGGTCGTCCGCACAAGGGTCTTTGTCAATCATATCGCCGATTGGGAGCCCATCGCCCGGGCGCACGGTTATCGCTTCCGCCATATACAGCCTGCCAATACGCTGGTAGAGGCAAAACTCGTCGGTAGTGGCTATCTGGTCGAGATCGAAGCAGATGCCGAATTATAATTGCACTGTTTTTGAAATGTCAGGGCAGGTAAGGTTCCCGCTGAAGCGATTGATCAGCTAAATTTGTCAGCTACAGAACCCATTGCTTTTACAAAAAACGATAGTCTTATCGCGACAGATCAGCGGGGTGGGAAACGAGTTGTTTTTCAGCCATAAAAAGGCGCTTTTGAGAAATGTAGCCTGCTATCCGGCCGAAAAAAGACCATTTTACCACGACAACCCAATCGCAATAAGGCCGATAAACCCCAGGGATATGTTTATTCCAAACACCAGGCCACCCGTGATAAAGGCCGGCATAACCGTTTGTGCTTTTTTCACTGCCATCGTACTCATCGCCCAGCCCGACAGCCTGTTGCAGGGACATGACCAGGAGCAGATAGAAGACTTACTCGGGCGATCTCCGGAGGACTTTGACTTTTCCGATGTTTTTGAAAACCTGGGGCAGTACCGGGAAATCCCGCTAAACCTTAATGAGGCGACAGAGAGCGAACTGCGGGAGCTCGGCCTGCTCAGCGAGCTTCAAATCCTCAACTTCCTCGCATACCGTGCCAAGGCTGGTGCGCTCATCTCGACCTATGAGCTACAGGCCATCCCGGGGTTTGACCCCGGCAGTATCCGACGCATCCTGCCATATATACGGACGGGCGGAACACTCGATGATTTTCAGGTTGGCCTCAGGGACATGCTGCGCAGCGGCCGCAACGAGGCCCAGGTCCGCTGGGGGCGATTCCTCGAAGTTCAGGAAGGATACGCTGCAGGGGAAAAAGGCTACCTTGGCGACCCCAACCAGTTCTTCCTCCGCTACCGGCAAACATACTACAACCGCTTTAGCTGGGGAATCGTGGGCGACAAAGACCGCGGTGAGCCGTATAGCAAAGCCGGGGCCAGTTTTTACAGCGCCCACCTGTTTCTCAGCCGGTATAATGCCTGGCTCAAAGCCCTTGCAATTGGGGATTACCGGCTCAGTGCCGGCCAGGGGTTAATTGCCATTCCTGGTTTTGGTTATGGTAAAAGTGCTTTTGCCACTGCGATCAGGAGGGGCGCGCCACCGCTACGGCCACACGCCTCTGCGGGCGAATCCGGCTTTATGCGCGGCGTCGCCGCTACCCTCGCTGTTAATGCGCGCTTGAGCTGTACCCCTTTCCTGTCGTGGCGCAATCGCGACGGACGCCTGACGGACAACGACAGCAGCACTACCCAGATCAATGGCGAAACACGCTGGACCTCCTCCCTATCCGATGCCGGGCTTCACCGCACTGCTGCAGAGATTGCCGATAAAGGGCGCCTCGGTCATGGCGTGGCCGGGCTATTGCTGCAGTACCATCACAAAAGCCTGCAGCTTGGGATCAACGCCCAGTACAATATGCTCAAGCCCGGTTTTTTTCCCCCGTACCGCGTGTACAACCAATTCTTTTTTCGCGGTGAACAGATATTCAACCTCAGTTTCGAATATGCCTTTCCAATAGGGGCAGCCCATTTCTTCGGAGAAACGGCACGGAGCAGCAACGGGGCCCTTGCCACTGTGAACGGCTTGCGCTTCAGCCCGGACAAAGTTGCAGATATCGCCCTGCTGGTTCGCCATCTGCCCCGGAATTATCAGGCCATTGGCGCTGCCCCCTTCGCTGATGGAAGTGGGGCACGCAACGAGTCAGGCATCTATATGGGCATAGCACTGTATCCCGCCCAGGGGCTATCTATCAATGCCTACGCCGATCTTTGGCAGCACCCCTGGCTACGCTTTTCGGCAGACCGCCCGGGCAGTGGCCAGGAATACCGCATCCGCCTGAGTTTTGAAAAACGCAAAGGCTTCCTGGTATATGCCGAAGCCCGCCATCGCATCACCGACGAAAATACAAGGGTCTCAACGGCAGCCTACAACCACCCCCTCCCTGAAAAAACCCTGCAATGCCGCCTCCACCTGCGCAACCCGGTCGGAAAGCATATCGAACTGCGCACACGGATAGACTGGGGCAGCACCGAGTCCCCGGACGGCCGCAGGCAACAAGGGGCTATGCTGCTCCAGGACATCCTCTACCGGCCTATCCAATCCCCTGTCTCGTTTACCGCACGCTATGCCATCTTTAGTACCCCCGGCTACGATGTCCGATTTTACCATTATGAAAACGACCTGCTGAACACCTTCTCCATCCCCGCTTATTTCGGCCACGGCAGCAGGGTTTACTTCAATATCCGAATCCGCCCCCTTCGCAGTTTGAGCTGGGAATTCCGCTTTGCACAAACCTTCAGGCACGATGGCGCCATCATCGGAACCGGCCTGGAAGCTTTTCAGGGAAACCGGCGCACCCAGATTGGCAGCCAAATTAAATGGATATTTTAATCCATCGCCTTACCTTTGTGCCCAAACAGGAATCAACTGATATGGAAATTTTTAAAGATTTCAGTTTCGACGCTGCGCACTTCCTGCCCAACGTGCCACCCGACCACAAATGTGCGCGTATGCATGGGCATACCTACCGCGTGCGCATTGCACTGCAGGGACCCATCCACCCCGTTCTTGGCTGGGTACGCGACTTCGCCGAAATCAAACAAGCATGGAAAACCATAGAAGACCAGCTCGACCATCGCGTCCTCAACGACCTGCCTGGTCTCGAAAATCCGACAGCAGAATGGATTGCCATCTGGATATGGGATAAGCTCAAACCCCAGCTCCAGGAACTCTGCAGGATAGAAGTGTTTGAAACCCCAGGTACAGGCGTTGTTTATCAAGGGGCCTAAAGGGGGTAGTGCTTTGAAAATATTTTTACCATAATGGATACCGAACAACAACGACCAAAACCAGCAGAATTCGCCAAAGCCATTACGATGGCCGAGCAACTCGGCCTGCGCATCCAGCGCATTGATGCTACCAGGCCCTGGGGCGGTTTCCTCGTCTTTGACGAAGACCAGGCCGCATTATTTGCCGGGCATTTTTTTTCTGAGGTGCCTGCTGCCGAGATCATTACCGGCAGAAAGCTTAGCCCAAAAATACTCCTGGTAGCTCCCGGGCAGCGCCTCTCCTGGCAATACCATTTCAGAAGAGCGGAAATATGGAAAGTCTTGCAGGGCCCCGTTGCCATCAGCACGAGCCCCGACGACCAGGAAGGAACGCCGCAAACCTTTGAGGAAGGCCAAATCGTACGCCTTGCACAAGGTGAACGACATCGCCTGATTGGATTGGAAGGATGGGGGATTATTGCTGAAATCTGGCAACATACCGACGCGCTCCGACCCTCCGATGAAGACGATATCGTGCGCCTGCAGGATGACTATGGCAGGTAAGCCCTGAAATTCGGCTTTTGTTCATAACAGCCTGGACAATGGCCCTGTGTTCTCAAAAATGCGCACGGGATTAAACGATTGTCGTGAGGATTTGTTAGATTTAGCGACGCAAACAGCAGGCGCTTATGAACATAAGGAAAAAAGCCACCTTCCAACTCTGGATATTCCGTTTATTCCGTCTCAAACGGACGTACTTCTCGATCGCAGTCCTCGGTGTGCTCGGCTGGGCCTATCATGCCCTCGGTACCCGGCTCGACGATGGCCAGCTCGTCCGCAGCCTCAATACCAATCCATTTGGTTTGGAAGCTTCTGTTCATTATTTCGAGGAGGAGGGCCGACGGATGCGCTATGTCGAAATCGGGTACGATAGCCTTCCGCTTATCGTGTTCGTCCATGGTGCCCCGAGTTCCTCGTCGTTCTGGGAAGAGCTGCTGCGCGACACCCAATTGCTCCGGCGGGCCAAGCTCATTGCGATAGACCGGCCAGGGTATGGTTACTCCGGCTACGGCCGTGCGGAAATTTCCGTAAAAAAGCAGGCGTCCCTGATCGCCCCCCTGCTGAAGAAGAAACGCAGTGGCCACCACACCATCATCGTCCACGGCTCCTCTTACGGCGGTACGGTGAGCGCACGCCTTGCCATGGACTACCCTGAACTCGTGGACGGCGTCCTCCTGCAGTCTTCTTCCAATATGCCCGGGGCAGAGACTACCTATTGGATTTCTTATCCTACCAGCCATTGGGCGCTGCGCTGGCTGATTCCCGGCGCACTCCGCGTGGCTAATGCCGAAAAACTCTCCCATGCCGCCCAACTTCGCCAGATGGCCAACGGATGGAAACGGATTACCAGTGCCGTCATCATCCTGCACGGTCTGAACGACCGGCTTATCTTTCCCGAGAATGCAGCGTACGCCAAGCACCGGCTCATTAATGCGGCATTCCTGAAAATCCAGATGGCAGCAGGAAGCCGCCATGATCTTTTATGGACTCAACGCGCGTTGCTGATCCATTCGCTAAAGGAATTACTGCTCGTAGCCAAAAAATGACGATATGGCCGAAGTCCGCATGGAAGCCTCCTGGAAACTCGCGCTGCAGGATGAATTTGACCAACCTTATTTCCTGTCGCTCGCTGAGTTCCTGAAAAAGGAAAAGGCGGACGGCAAAACTATTTACCCACCGGGAAACCTGATTTTCAATGCTTTCGAACATACGCCTTTCGAAAAGGTAAAAGTCGTCATTTTAGGCCAGGACCCCTATCACAACCCCGGCGAAGCTATGGGGCTTTGTTTCTCGGTACCTAAAGGCATAAAGGTGCCGCCGTCCCTTCAAAATATTTATAAAGAGCTCAACAGCGACCTCGATGCCCCCATCCCCGGCCATGGCGACTTGACCCCATGGGCCGACCGTGGGGTCTTCCTCCTCAACGCTATGCTCACGGTTGAAAAAAACAAGGCGGGCTCCCACCAGCATATTGGCTGGCAAACGTTTACCGACGCCGTTATCCGAAAGCTGTCGGAACATCGCTCCGGGCTCGTTTTTATGCTCTGGGGGAATTTTGCTCGGAAAAAATCCCAACTGGTAGATGGATCCAGACATCTCGTCCTCGAAGCTGCCCACCCTTCGCCGCTTGCCCAGGGGGCATTCTTTGGATGCCGTCATTTTTCCAGGGCAAATAGCTACCTCGCCGCCCAAGGCAAAACACCTGTTGACTGGGCACTTCAATAGATTAATCCCGGCGGGATTATCCCCGGGCAATGGAATGATGTCGCACAAATTAAGCGATCGTATGAACGAAAAATTGCGAATCTCCCCCACCACGATGATCTATCGCAACAATAATGATATCTTTTGACATATTTTTTGAGAAAATATCAATTTCATATACTACTTTTACCGCATTCGTTGTTTTTGATGTAATTGACTGGAAAATAACCTTCTCCGGGATATTTTCCGATGATCTCCAAGATATGCGCGCGCAACCCGAATAAACCTTTAGAACCCCTATCTGAGAAACACTATTTTATGCGAAAAATCAGTCTCCGCCTGAGCGCCATGTTTGGAATCCTTGCTGTAGCCTTTGGTGCATTTGGTGCCCACTTGCTAAAGTCACATTTGGGCACAGATGCGTATTCCAGTTTTGAAACAGGCATCAAATATCATTTCTTCCATACCCTCGCCATTTTTGGTGCGGGTGTCTTGTCTCATTTTGGTCGAAAGAAAATGCTGACCTACGCCGTATGGTTATTCAGTTCCGGTATTCTGGCGTTTTCCGGCTCAATTTATTTTCTGGCAATAGATGAGGTTTTCGGTGCCGAACTAAGCTGGCTGGGTCCGGTTACCCCGTTAGGTGGCATTTTGCTTATCGGCGGTTGGGTGTGCCTGTTTATGTCCACCTTTGCCCATTTCGACAGGAGCTATAAGCAGACGGATAAGGATTAGAAAATGTATCTGCATAACAGCCCCGGCGGTTTATGCCGTAAAGAGCTGTACCAGCTTCTCCTGTTAATGTACATCGGTCAACTTATCCGGGCTGATCAGCGGAAACGCCACTGGCGGCTGCGCTGCGTTTCCTGTTTTTCCACCAGAACAAGCCAATCCCCCCGATGAGCAGGTACGGGGTAGCGAGCATATACAGAATGCCGAGGTTGAGTCCTTTTCCCTGGGTCCCCCCATTTTTCAGGTTGCTTTCTGCAGCGATTTTGCACATTGGACACTGTGCGATAAGAGATGTATCCGACAGAACAAATAAAAAGCACAGCGTAAAAAAGAAGATTAAGAACTTTTTAGTTGTCATCTTATCAATAAGTTAGTGTACTTAATAATACGGCAAAAGCATAAAGTAACAAATCGGACCGGTGACTGCCACATATAGCCATACCGGCCATACCCAGCGGGCCATTTTGCGGTGGCGATCGAACTGATTGGTGTATGCCCGGATAAACGTAAACAAAATAAAGGGCAGCGACAAGCCTGCCAGCACGATATGGCTCAGTAGCACGACCAGGTAAACCGTCCGGCCAGTTCCGGCCGCAGACCGCTCGACTTCGCTCAGCATGCCATCCTTGTCAATATCCCCGTAGATTGTTTCGGGAGTGGTGAAATGATAGGCGACATAAGAGAGCAGAAATAAAACAGAAAGTACGACCGCTACATAGATTGCTTTCCGATGTGCCTCTACCTTCTTCTCGAGGATAAAATAATATGCCAGGAGCAGCACGATAGCGGTGCATGCGTTCATCGTCGCATGAAAAGGGGGAAGAAAGTCCACGTTCACCCCTTCCGGAAGGGGGATTTTGACGCGTCGCATCAATCCGACAAGTAGCAAGACCGCACCGGTCACCACCCAGGCAGCAATATTTAAACGCTTTTCCAGTAAAAGATTTTCAGATGTAGAAGCCATTATTGATTTCGTTTATCAAAGAGGGAAATATGTTAAATCACTGATGAGGTGATCTGCTTGCTT
>Ga0068872_10001312_pt1 | contig 20047 bp, 19 predicted proteins | sample NOAtaG_7_FD_66441 | JGI IMG/M metagenome (GOLD analysis project Ga0068872, IMG submission 66441) | Freshwater lake microbial communities from Lake Erie, under a cyanobacterial bloom - NOAA_Erie_Diel1S_2200h metaG | ecosystem: Environmental > Aquatic > Freshwater > Lake | place: USA: Ohio, Lake...
ATTGAAGCTGTATTAATGTTAGGCGCATTACCTGTTTTTGCTGAAATTGATGAGACCTTATGCTTAAGTGCAGACGGAATAAAAAAAGCGATAACACCAAAAACTAAAGCAGTTTGTTTGGTACACATGTGTGGCGGTAATGCCAATATGGATGAGATCATGAAAGTGGTGAATGATCATAAATTGATCTTAGTAGAAGATGCCGGACAAGCGTTTGCTGCATCCTATAAAGGAACTGCTACAGGTTTGTTTGGTAAAGCAGGCGCATATTCTTTCGATTTCTTTAAAATAGCAACGGCGGGTGAAGGTGGAATTTTTGTTACTAATGATGAGAAGACCTATCTTTTAGCTGACAGCTATTGTGATCATGGTCACGATCACATTGGATCTAATCGTGGAATGGAGAATCATCCTATTATTGGTTTCAATTATCGTATCTCTGAATTGCATGCAGCTGTTGGCGCAGCGCAAACGCGTAAGGTGCCTTCTATTCGCACTTCAAACTTAAAGAACAAAGCTTTCTTACAAAAGGAATTATCTAAGAATTCAAACATCAGTTTTGCTAAACTTGGAGATGATGCCGGAGATTCGGGAACATTTTTAAATATATTAATGCCGGATACAGAAACTGCCAAACGTACGGTTGATGAATTCAACAAAGCAGGAGTAGGTGGATTTAATTATTGGTTCACTAATATGTACCATTTTATTAATCAGTGGGACCATATTAAAAAATTACAGACAGCTTCCAAACTTCCAATTCAGTTATTAGGTGCACCACAAGATTATAATTATCTTGATCTACCAAAAACACAAGAAGTAGTAGGACGTTTAATTTCATTTGGCATACGTTGTACCTGGACAGAAAAAGAGATGAGCGAATTGGCTGGCAAGATATTAGCTTGTGTTGAGAAGACGACTTCTACTGTTAAAGCATAATTGTTGGTATAGATCGGTTATTTAAACAAATTATTTTCGTTTATTCGTCCATCTGTTTCATAAAATTCAATTACACTCTGTGGGTTGATTTTAAAATATAAATGGCATTGAATTATAGTTGGATCTTTTTTGAAAGAGAGCCGAATAAATCCCCTTCGTAGAGAAGGAATATAATAGGACCATGTTTCGCTCATGACGGGCTCAAGTTCATTTGTATTTAAATTCGGATCTTTTCTTTCTTTTTGAAGGTAATAGTGAGTTTCAAAAATTCGATATTTTTTCTCAAACTGATCTCGGTTTTCTTCAAATTCCATAGCCATTGAAACTGCAATGGAGTCGGAAAGTTGGGTATTATATAGGTTATAAAAAGAAAAGTTCCTGTTGATTTTTTTATCTAAATATAATTCCCCTTTATTATTACTGTTTTCACAGATCTCTTCAATTTTCCAATCACTACCATATTTTTTTAATAAGGTAAGCAGTATGCAGCTATCTTTCCTATCATTGAAATACCTATTAAAGTAGGAGAATTTAAATATGGAATAGCATCTTTCGTTTTTGCAATTTGTTTTGATCTCTTGTACTTTAATATTATAGGTATCTATATCCCTAATTGTGGTAATTCTGCGTCCAGAATAAAGATAACTACTATCGGAAAATAGTTTCTTGTAGGTTTCAACGTTCTTTTTTTCTAAGCAATTATAGAGCTTGTCGAGTGTTTTTTTTTGCGCAATCGCTGATTTACCTAAAGCTAAAATTAGACTAAAAATTAGGATATTTATCAATCTCTTCATAGATTTTCTTTATGTATGATTTTGCAATTTACCTTGTGCATAGTATTAATCCTCAAATCCTAAATTATCAATGCATCACCTTGATTACCACAGGCTGATTATTGATACCTACTAGATACCTTCTCTTTTATAAATTTATAAGTTTCTTTATAGGAATTATAATAAATGTTTATAAAGTAGATCCCTGCATTTAGTTCACTTGTTTCTAAGATAATCTCGTTACTAGAGTTTGTAATTGATTTCCCATCGAGCGTATATACAATGCGACCCAGTTTATCAGTAATACATAAATTAGTGAATGATTGAATGTTGCTTTTAAACTTTAAGTACAAGTTAGTTGCAGTGGGATTAGGAAATAAGCTTACACTATTTTGGCGAGTATAGTTTGAAAGATCAGAGGAAGTGCAGGCAATTGTTCCAACTATTTTTCTCCCGGTTCGTAAACTCGATGGATTTGAAATGCTATCCATAAAGCGTACTCCCTCACTACAATCTGATTTCAATTGATTGTTTAAAAATGGCAGAAGGTAATTCATGTAAGAGGTAAATGCCAGTGAATTGGAGATCGTATTTGAACAGCCTGATGCATTTTGACCAAATGTGCAGTTAAAGCTGGACCCGTTTCCAAAATCGCAATGTGTTAATCCTTTAGAAATAACATGAAACTTTTTTGAAGATGATAAATTGCTGTAGTGTGCATTTTGAACGGTTGTGTCAACTACGCAATCTCTTTGTCCTGATAATACAAGACAAGGAACGCTAATTAAACTTGCGCCCGCCAATGAAGATACTCCTGATGTATTAGATGTTGCCGCAGCCATGTTAAATACGCAAGTAATGCTAGTGTTATTTTGAGCCCCAATAAATGAACAACCACCACCCATGGAGTGTCCTCCAATGGCACAACTTTGAGAGACCTTCCCGTTAAAAATGGTAATAGATGAAGGTGTGGATGCGGAGTTAAATGATTTAAATTGTTCTGCTAAAAAGGCAAGATCTTTTCCAAATTCAAGATGATTTGGAGCAGCGGAGCCTTCGGTGCGAGGTAGAATTACAATATAGCCATTGCTTGCAAGTGAATTGTAAATGTTGTTATAGCTATCATAAGTCATCAAAAAGCCATGACCAAATACAACTATTGGAAAATTGCCATTTGCAACAGCAACATTTGTTCCGGCACTTACGGCAGGGTAAAATACTGCTGCACCAATGTCTCTTCCGGCACCGGGCATTTGCACTGAATTAGCGATAGTAGTTCCACCACTACGTGAAGGATCTTTAAAGTTAATGCTCATAAAACCAACCGGAAAAGTTTGAGCAAAAGCTCCAAGAGCAATTGAAATCAAAAGGATTGTAATCTTAATTCTCACAAAATAATATTTTAATTTTATTCTTCAGTAAATCCTAAATGTATCAAAGCATCACCTTGATTTACCACAGGCTGATTATTGATACCTACTAAATATCCTGCTTCAGGAGCGTAGATCTTATCTTCTAAATTTCCAAAAGGATTGCAAACAACCCCAAGCAGATCTCCTTTAAGAACATGCGAACCATTGCTTTTGTTCATATGAAACAAGCCGCTTGAATTTGCTCTGATCCATGTATCCTTCACGATCTTTACCGCAGGCATATCGGGTACTTCTGCATTGATCATTTGATAGGCATTCATCAAGCGTAAACAACCATTGTAACCTTCGTTAATAGCCAGGTAATCAAAGCGCATACTTTCTCCACCCTCATAAACCAAAATCGGTTTATTTTTTTTCGCAGCTTCTTTCCTTAATGTCCCATCACGATATTTACTATTGATGATCAATGGTGCGCCAAATTTTTCGGCCAATTCTAAATTGCCATCAAATTCAAACACACATCTGATCTGTGGATAGTTATTTATTTTGGCTCCACCGGTATGAAAGTCAATTCCAAAATCAATGATAGGAAAAATATGTTTTACAAGGTCATATGCAATTCTACTTCCAATAGAACCTTGTTTGGATCCGGGAAAACAGCGATTAAGATCTCTGCCATCAGGTAGATCGCGGCTACCATACAGAAAAGAAATAATATTGATCACAGGTATTGCAATTAAAGAGCCACATTTTAAGTGCTGCACTTCTTTGCGTTGAATGATCCTTCTTATGATCTCAATGCCATTTGTTTCTTCGCCATGCATACCGGCGCTTAATAAAATGGCAGGCCCGGGTTTTCCTGAATTGATCACGTGCACAGGAATTTCAATGTGAGTTTTGGTGTGCAACTCGTATGAATTTAAGATCACGGTTTTGTGTTCTCCCGCTTTTATGGTTTGCTTATTGATGATGATGCTCACAGTGCTTATTCTCCCGGTTTATTAAATTCATTACGCTCTACATATTCAATGATCTTTGTAGCAATATCAATGCCTGTTGCACCTTCAATGCCTTCTAAACCCGGAGATGAATTCACTTCCATTACTAATGGTCCGCGAGCCGATTGCAGAAGGTCAACACCTGCAATACCTAAGCCTAATTTTTTAGCAGCCTTAATAGCTGTAGCGCGCTCTTCGGGCGACAAAGTAATAACAGTTGCCTTTCCTCCTCTATGTAAATTACTTCTAAATTCTCCTTCTTTTGCTTGGCGTTTCATGGCCCCAACTATTTGTCCATCCACAATGAACACGCGAAGGTCGGCACCTTTTGCTTCAGAGATAAATTCCTGAACTAACATATTAGCTTCTAACTTTAAAAACGCTTCAATTACACTGCTTGCGGCTTTTTTGTTCTCAGCTAATATCACACCAATGCCTTGCGTGCCTTCTAATAATTTGATCACACAAGGCGCTCCACCAACGGCATCAATAACGCTATCAATATCTTTATCTTTTGGTGAGTTAGCAAAGGCAGTTTTAGGAATTCCTAAACCGGCACGCGCTAATATTTGTAAGCTTCTTAATTTATCGCGCGAACGCACCAAGGCTTGCGATTCAACGGCCGTAAAAATTTTCATCATTTCAAACTGGCGAACAACAGCAGTTCCATAAAATGTTGCCGAAGCTCCAATTCTTGGTATCACAGCATTTACACCTGTTACTTCTTTCCCGTTATAATAAATATGTGGCCTGCCTTGTTCAATGGCCAAAACACATTTCATGTGATCGATCACTAATACTTCGTGACCTCTTTTTTCTGCAGCTTCGATCAACCTCTTTGTTGAGTAGAGATTTTTGTTGCGAGATAAAATTGCAATACGCATCATTTTTTAAGAATTTGATTTAAATATAATGAAAGTTTCTTACCATTCAAGTGTGCCTGTTTTACGTCTATGATAAATTTTCCTTTAATGGCTTTGCGTCCGATCAAAATTGGGTAACGCATGCTCTTTCTATCGGAAAGTGAGAAATCGGCCATAATGGTCTTGTGTCCAATATGAATTTGTGTTCGAATGATATATCGCTCCTCGGCTTCTCCAAATGAGTTCTTTATTTTTTTTTGCGTGAACTCTGTTGTTTTGTGTTGTTGCGTTTTGTTTCCTGAATAGTATTCGGCTGGAAGCGTGAATGTTAAATAGTCTACACCGTTCTCGTTGATCACTTCTATCTCTTCGCAATGAATAGCCGACGAAAAAGCCCCGGTATCAATTTTAGCTTCTGTATGGTGGATCTGAAGCAAAGGAAGATCAACAAACTCGCGTCTTCCTATAACTCTTACCAGTTTAATTTTTTTAGCCATTATTGTATTTATCATAAAAACGCTTAAGATCAACTTCCGGGTCAAGCGCTTCTTTATTTAAGTAGAAATGTACAAATTTTTTGGAGAAATATGGTGCAAGCATCACGCCTTTTGTTCCTAAACCGTTGAAAACAAAGAGGTTTTTATATGATGGATGCCTGCCAATAATGGGTCGGCGATCAATAGTTGAAGGCCTTACACCTGCTTTGTGATCGATGATCTTATAAGGTGCAGTAATAAGGCCGGTAAGTTTCTCCTTTAATTCAGCGGAGCCGATCTCTGTTGGTTCTTCATTTAGCTCTTTCCAATTATAAGTAGCACCAATTTTATAAGTATTATTTTTTAGTTTAAAAATAAAAGCATTGTGATTCAATATCTCATTATTCAATTCAATTTCATTGGTTTCAATTTCTAATAATTCTCCTTTCACTGAATTCATAGGGATCCAATTAAAGAAAGGATTATTTTTAACCAAATGTCCTTCGCAAAACACAATACTTCTTGCTTTGATGGTTTTATAAGCGATATGATCCTCGCTTATTTCCAATTGTGAATGATCGAAAGTTTCATGCAAATTTTCAGAATGTAAAGTTTCACATGCCGAAAGAAATTTTTGCATGTTAATATTGCCACAGTTTTTTACTACGCCGTATGAATTGGGTACAACAAGGTTTTTATTTTGTGGCCCTGCCGTATAGATATGAGGATCTACGAATTGCTGTAGATCGATTTTTGATTTTTTTATCCAAAATGCTTTTTCTTCCTCCGAAAAAAATGGTTTATGGATAACTCTTTCATGATAGAACTGTGAGTTTGTTCTTTTTTCAATAGAAGTATAAAATGTTTTTAATTCTGTGATCAACTCATCCGCTTTCCACGATAAGGTCATCCGCTTAAATACAATTGGATTCCATAAGCCTGCAGCTATTCGCGAACAGTTACTTAATGCCGGATCACCAATGATACAATAAGAGAGTTGATGCTCTTGCAAGCGTGAGGCTACTGTGTTTGCCGCAAGTCCTTTACCTACAATGATCAGATCAAACATTATTTTCTTCTGGTTTTTACGTGTCTGTTATAGATCTTTGCCTTGCCTCTATACGAACCTGAAAAGAATAAAATACCTTTAATACCAAAGAATCGTTGGGTTTGATTCACTTCTCCAATGAGCTCTATTCCTATTCCAATGTCGTAGGTTAGTTTTTTAATATAAGAAGCGCTGGCATAAATACCTGTATTTCTATATTGTAATTCCGGAATGGTATCTAAACCATCAATATACGCTGCAATGGCTCCTTTGTTCTGCGAAATACCTGCCGTGAAAGCAATATTCCTTCTTTCGTCTTCAATTCTATAGCAGTAGCCTAAATGACCTGATAAATTATTATTGGAAAGGAATTTATCGCCACTCATTAAAAATCCAATTTGAAAATGCTGACGTTTGATGTGAAATACATAATCAATGCCAACAATGGCTTGTTCGCTATTACGAAGGTTTGATCCTCCAAATCCGAAACCGGCTTGCAGATAGTTGTTATGTAATGCATAACGTTTATCGTTGTGAATGATCTCTTCCTTGCGATCGTATGCACTCGTGTCTTTTTGCGCAAGACCTTTGATCGAGCAAAGTAGGATGAATATGAAGTAGCATTTTTTCACTGGGATGAAAGTACAAATTATGATCTATACCAAAAATGGATTGTTTAATTTTTCAAAACCGGTTACTGTTGATGGACCATGACCGCTATAAACTTTAATATCGTCGCCCAAAGGAAGAAGTTTGTTTTTTATAGAGTTTATAAGTGTTGCATGATCGCCTCGCGGAAGATCCGTTCTTCCAATACTTCCATGAAACAATACGTCGCCTGCGATCATCACTTTTTCTTTTTCGAAATGAAAGGTAATGCTACCCGGAGAATGGCCGGGCGTAAAAATGCAGTTAAACCTTAATTCACCTAGTTCGATCACTTGCTTATCTTCTAAGAATTTTTCGGGTTGTGGAGATTGATCATAGGGTACGCCATACATTTCGGCTGTTTTACCCATCACATCAATAAAATAGATATCTTCTTTATGAACTTCAGGTAATAAGCCATACTCGTCAAAAATAAAGCGGTTGCCCAATATGTGATCAATGTGTGCGTGTGTTAAAAGCAAACGTTCAAGTTTTAAATTATTCTCTGAAATAAATTTTTTGATCATTTGATTTTCCAAGTTGTTAGAATTTCCTGGATCAATGATGGCGGCAATATTGTTTCTATCCCATATAAGATAGGTGTTTTGTTGGAAAGGATTAACGGCAAATGATTTTAACTTTAGCATAGTAGTTTTATTAATTTCAGGTTGGAATTGTCATTGCTGATCAAATTAACGCCTGTGTTTTTTCCTTTAATGAATGATCCTAATCTATCTTCTATTCCTAAGGCTTTGGCCCCATTAAAAGTCACTCCCTTTAAACTCAATTCTAATTCGTTGGTCTTTGAATAGAAGATGCCTGCTTCTTTAATGATGTTAAGATCGTAATTACTAGCCAACGAATCGGTGCCAAAGCATATCTGTTGTGTATTTTTTTGCAACTGGTCGTAATTGGGCAACATATTCTCAATATAAAGGTTGGCACTGGGGCATAAACACCAAAACACATTTTCATGCACCGATCTTAGGTCATCAGTATTACTAAATGTGTTATGCACCAAAATGTTATTTCCTTTATTTAATTCTTTTACATATGCATTCAAACTACTTTTGTATTTTGGTTTGAACCAACTGATATCTAAATTTAAAAATTTATAGAGTTCATCAAAATCACTTTTTTCTCCGCGCATAAATTTATTTTCTTCTCCACTTTCCTGATTATGGATTGATGTAGTTGAATTAAATTTAGCGTTTTCGTCGGCAATGGCTTTTATGAGTTGCAGTGAACAACTATAGGGCGCATGAGGTGCCAAACTTCCGGCTAAGCCCATTGCTTTTAATTCGTTCACCAGGCCTATTCCATAATAGAGCATAGGAACAGATTTTATGGGGTCAAGTCCTAATAGTTCTACAAAAGTGTGATAAAAGATCTTACTTTCTTTTTTAACTTCAAAGGTAATGTTGAGATTGCTGATATCACCTACAGCTACGATGCCGTTTTGTAGCATTTGTAGATCAGCTTTCTTGGCAGCTTCAATGATCTGTTCTAGTGTTGCCGAGTTTCGTCGCGACATGATATTTTTTGCGAAATCAAGAAATCCCTTTTTTTCGGGGATCATTTGATGCATATGGCTTAACTCCAAATGGCAATGGGCATTCACAAATCCAGGTGTAATGATGCCATTGTGCTTTTCAATGGATGAGCTTTCCACTACCGATGCATCTTGGAACTCTACAAAATGATCGTTGTCATCGACTACCAAAACGGAACCTTCTTTTACGAATTCCTTGCCGTTGAAAATGCTATTTGCGCTTAGATATCTCACAAAACAAATTTAGCTATTTAGCTGGTAGTTTGGTATCTTTGGAAGGTAATTAATGGCTAAAAAAAACATACGGATCTTAACTCTTGAGCAGATCACAGCCCTCTTTAAAGAGCTTGGAGAGCCCGCGTTTAGGGCAAAACAACTCTATGAGTGGTTGTGGAACAAGCGTGCCATTAATTTTGACGAAATGACCAATTTTTCGTTGGACTTAAGAGAAAAGCTGAAGGAGAATTTTGACATCCATGCAGTGGAGATACATGATCTGCAAATAAGCAGCGATAAGACCATTAAATGCGCTATGAAATTACATGATAATTTTGTGGTGGAAAGTGTGCTTATTCCTCAAGGCGATCGCATGACCGCCTGTATATCTTCGCAAGTAGGATGCAGTTTAACGTGTAAATTTTGCGCTACTGCAAAACTAAAGCGCATGCGAAATTTAACGGCCGATGAGATCTATGACCAGGTGGTATTAGTTAAAGATACCGCTTTTAAAAAGTATGGGGCACAATTATCCAACATTGTTTATATGGGTATGGGTGAGCCTTTATTGAACTATAATGAAGTGATGCTTTCGGTGGATAGAATAACAAATCCAAAAGGTTTAGGGATGTCACCCAAACGCATCACGGTTTCAACGGCAGGGGTTGCAAAACTGATCAAGAAATTGGGTGATGATGGTGTGAAGTTCAACCTGGCACTTTCATTGCATGCGGCAAATGACATAAAGAGAAATCAATTGATGCCGATAAACGAAACAAATTCGTTGGATAATTTAGAAGATGCGCTTAATTATTTTTACGAAAAAACGGGCACTCGCTGCACCTTCGAATATATTGTGTTTAGAGATTTTAATGATACTACACAAGATGCTTTAGAATTAGTGGCTTATAGTAAAAAAGTAAAAAGTAAGGTAAATATTATTGAGTACAATCCTATCGACGGCGGAGAATTTAAGCAAACCACACCCGAACGTTTAGATAATTTTGTGAAGGTGTTAGAAGATAATAATGTGATCGTGAACGTGAGAAGAAGCAGAGGTAAGGACATTGATGCGGCTTGCGGACAGCTAGCCAACAAAAATAAATTAGCAGTTATAGAATATAAATGACCAGATATTGTAAGAGCTACAAAATTTGAACAAATAGTATTAAATTAGACCCAGGTGTCGAGTACAGTAAATAAAATAAAGCATCCTATTGCCGAGAACATGGAGATCTTTGAAGTGAAATTCAGAGACTCGATGAAAAGCACTGTGCCTTTGCTCGACAAGATCACGAACTATATTGTAAAGCGTAAAGGAAAGCAAATTCGACCCATGTTTGTTTTTTTAAGCGCGAAATGCCTTGGAGAGATCAATGATAGTACATACAGAGCAGCGGCTTTAATAGAATTACTTCACACGGCAACATTAGTTCATGATGATGTGGTGGATGATAGTAATGAGCGTAGAGGTTTTTTTAGTGTTAACGCTTTATGGAAGAATAAGATCGCTGTTTTGATTGGTGATTTTCTTTTGTCAAAAGGATTACTGTTAAGCTTAGATAACAATGATTTTGAGTTATTGAAAGTAGTGAGTTATGCCGTTAAAGAAATGAGCGAAGGAGAGTTGTTGCAAATTGAAAAGGCGCGTCGTTTGGATATTTCTGAAGAGATTTATTTTGACATCATTACCAAAAAAACAGCCACATTAGTAGCGGCATGTTGCGCTTGTGGTGCTGTTTCGGTTGGCGCTGATCCAAAAATGGTTCAGCTTTTTAAGGAGTTTGGAACATTAACCGGTATTGCTTTTCAAATAAAGGATGATCTGTTTGATTTTGGAACGGATGAATTGATTGGCAAGCCAACCGGTATTGATATCAAGGAGAAAAAAATGACACTGCCTTTGATCTATGCATTGAACAATAGCACAGCTCAAGAAAAAAGAAAGATCATCAATATCATTAAGAATCACAATAACGAAAGTGAAGAGGTACGTAAAGTGATCAATTTTGTGATCGAAAAGGGTGGACTAGAGTATGCTAACAAAGTGATGAACGTTTATAAAGATAAGGCATTGGCTATGTTAGCAGATGTTCCGGCCTCTGCTTCTAAAGAGAGTTTAGAAGCTCTCATTAAATATTCTATAGAAAGAAAAAAATAATATGATCAAACGTTTCATAATTGTTGGCTTTGCCTTATGCTTGATCACCTCATGTGGAAGTGATCAAAAAGAAATTAGCGCTGAAGAAAAGGAAGTGATCGATTCCATTAGTAAGGCAAACCAAAGACGTAAAGTAGATTCATTAAAAAAATTAAATCCATTATTGATACTACCACCCGATAGCACGTTCACAGGTGATTACATTGATAAGTATCCAAATGGCATCATTAAGTACACCGGGTTTTTTAGGTTTGGACAAAGACACGGTCAGTGGGTTTCGTTTTATCCTACCGGAATTCCTTGGAGTGAACAAAGTTATGATAAAGGAAAGAGACAAGGCGCGAATGTGGTTTATTATGAGAACTCTAAGCTGAGGTATAAAGGCTTTTTTAAAAATGATAAGCGCGATAGTGTTTGGATGTTCTATGATTCAACAGGTAAGTTATTGCAAACAATGATGTTTAGGAATGACAATGAGATCCCAATTTCTTCAAAATAAAATCGGATAGAATGTAGTTTATTTAAACAGTCTTGTATCGAGAAGTGTTTGGCCCCTCTGGGGCCATTTTAGTTTTTGTATTTTGTTTTTAGAAATGTTTGGCTCCTCTGGAGCCATTTATTTGCAAAGAGTTTTTGCTTCCTATGGTCCCAGAGGGACCAAACACTATTTGGAAGTATGTTACTGAAATGAAAAAAGCTACCCTTTTGAGGTAGCTCTTAAATTTATATGAGTACTTATTACACTCTTCTTTCTAATACTTCATCGATCATTCCATATTCTTTTGCTTCTGCTGCGATCATCCAATAATCGCGATCACTATCCGCCCATACTTTATCATAAGTTTGTCCGCTATGTTTAGCAATGATCTCATATAATTCTTTCTTCAATTTTTGGATCTCACGTGCAGTGATCTCAATGTCGCTGGCTTGTCCTTCGGCACCACCTAATGGTTGATGGATCATCACGCGTGCATGTTTTAATGCTGTACGTTTTCCTTTAGCACCGGCACATTGTAATACGGCACCCATACTTGCAGCCATGCCTGTACAAATAGTAGCTACATCCGGTTTTACAATTTGCATGGTATCATAAATACCTAAACCTGCATATACGCTTCCGCCCGGAGAGTTAATGTAGATTTGAATGTCTTTTTTAGCGTCAACACTCTCAAGGAATAATAATTGCGCTTGAACAATATTTGCAACCTGGTCGTTGATGCCGGTTCCTAAAAATATGATCCTGTCCATCATCAAACGCGAAAAAACGTCCATTTGTGCAACGTTTAATTGACGCTCCTCAATGATATAGGGAGTTAGTGATGAGGTTATACGTGATGAGTAATTATCATACGTTAAACTGTTTATGCCCATGTGTTTTGTGGCATACTTTCTGAATTCATTGTTATCGAACATAGATGTGAGGATTTTTAAATTAAATCAAAATTACCTTTGTTTAATTACAATACAAATTCTAATCCAATTAGTTTTCAACGATTTTGTCATGAAAATAACTGACAAGCTAGCAGGAAGGTGCAGGGCAGGTTTATTTAATGCGATAGGTTATGCCAAAAGAGGTATAGATACTCTTTAATGACATGTAGATAGCCTGATCGCTGTTATAAATAGAGTTGTTGCGGAAGAAGAATCCTTCACGTACATACAACTGTGTTCTGTTATTGATGTTATATCCTAATTTAAGTGCGGCGTTAAAATAAAGATTGTTCCTAAGGTCGGCCTTTTGTTTTTTGTACTCAAATGTATAGGCATCTGTTGCCACCAGGTGCATTGATTTTAATGGCATGGTATAAATGATACCTACTTGTGGTTCAATTGAGAATTTTGCGCCGATCTTAAAATTATAACTAAAATGAAGTGGAATGCTGATGTATCTAATTTTGTTCACGTAATTCAAGGTGCTGGCTGAGTCTCCGTTCACCGATACCTGTACTGTATTGTAGTTCCCGGTTGGAACCTGTTTGTAAGCAGTATCAACTATTTGTAGCGAAAGAGTTGGAGGGAAAACAGAAGAATCTTGCACCCAATTCCAAATAAAGTAATCAATACTGGTTGTATATTGCGGCGTTCTGGACGGTTGCAGATCTACTTTGGTCTCTAAATTGAAGTAGCTTATTCCTGCGCTTATTCCAAATCTTTCATTGTAAACATAACTCATTGATGCGGCACCGTTAAATAGACTGTGCTTTCCTTTGCCTGCAGCGTTGGCATAAGCCGTTGTGAAGGCAGGATCTCCTGTGCTGAATTGTGAAGGTGAGCTAGGATTTTCTTTTGAAGTGTGAAATAGAGTGCTGTATGAAACTTCGGCGCCTATTAAGAATTTATGTTTATTGCGTGGGCTTACAGAGCCTGTTCCTATTATTCCCGGAATGTGAACGGCATCATTGGCAGAATCAACTTTGGCTGCGAATGCATTGTTGTTGGATACTGTATCTGTTTTGGCAATCTGATCAGTTGAACTTTCATTTTTACCTTCAGAATTGGCGTTATTCGTATTGCCGTTGTTATTTTGATCACTAGATCCCTGTTTGGTAAGGGAAGATTGATCCGTGTTTCCTTGGTAGTTCTTAGTCGTTTCATCTTTTGTATCGTTTGACTGGGTATCGGTGTTCTTACCGGCCTTATCGGCAGGTAGGTTTTGACCCCCTGTAGTATTAAATACGTCTGAATTTGTTAAAGGTTGGGTATTTGCAGTCGTCTGAACCTGTTTTTTAACCTCTGTTTTGTTAACAGATGCTGCTATTTTAGTTTGACCGGATGAATTTGTTAAAATATTATTTTTCGCTCCAGACGCGTTTGACTGCTTTTTGTTCAGCGTATTTGCCGAAGCGTTCTCATTCTTTTTAGTGTGGGTTGTAGAAGATGAATTTGTTGCCTTTTTGGTGGCAGAGCTTGATGTAGCATTTACTTCCGAAGTTGGATCCGCATCTTTTGAAACTGTTTCATTGCCGGTGTTTGCTGATGTGTTTGTTTCTTGAAGGCTAGCTTGCTCTGAGTTTGTAGTAGTAAGTTCAAGTGATGTTTTTTCTGAGCGTTCAATAAATTTATCTTCAGAAGTAGTGCCAACGGATTGGATGGTTTGTTCAGGCGTATTTTGAGTGGAAACTCCATTTGCGGCAATTTGATCGCTTGCTCGTGGAGTCAGTAAAAGATAAGCACCTACTAAGGCAGCAATGCCAATACTTCCAAAAATGAAGAATAATCCCCATTTATTGGAAGAAGCGTCTTTAGCTTTGTCGTAATTAGCTTTTACTTCGGCAAACTTTAGTTTGCGAGGCTCAATGCTAAGACTGTCCAGCTTGCGCTTAATAAGCTCATCATTATGCTTACTGCTCTCCATTGCTTTTGTTTGATCTCTTCTTTTTTGTTTATTAATTCTATGAGGTATTGTCGTCCTTTGCTATACTGACTGCGACTTGTTGCTTCTTTTATTCCCAACTGTTCTGCAATCTCTTTGTGGCTAAAACCTTCTATCAAATATAAATTAAATATGGTTCGGTATCCCATGGGCAGTTCATTTAAGCATTCTAATATATATTCTGCTTTAATGTCTTGCTCTATCTCTTCTTCGCTCTCATCAACAATATAAAGTTTATCTGCTGTTTCAAATTTGATCTTTTGTTTTTCTTTTAAGTAGGTGAGTGCGGTGTTCACTGTAATGCGCTTCATCCAACCCTCAAAATTCCCTTCGCCTCTGTATTGTTTGATGTTTAAAAGTATTTTAATGAACGAATCTTGTAGTACATCTTCTGCATCATCTCTGTTTTTTAAGTATCTACAGCAAATCCCATACAACGATTTAGAAAAAGAGTTGAAAAGAATTTCCTGAGCTTTAGGATCATTTCGTTTGCAGCGATCAACTATTTCTACTAGGTTTTCCACTTTTAACTGAGAACGAAAGCACACCGGGTTGGCATGCTTTCGTTGCTAAGTAAAGATAATATTATTCTTTGATTAAACGTACGGTCTTTTTAGCGCTACCGCTGTTAATTGTTACAAAGTACATTCCTCTTTTAAGTTCGTTTGTTGGAATTTCAACTTCGTTCACACCTTGGTAAGCCTTACGGTCTTGTTGAACTAAAAGTTTACCTGTGATCTCGTATATAGAGATGCTGATATCACCTGCATTATTCATATTCACTCTTAAGTGTGTAAGATCTTTTGCAGGATTTGGATAAAGAAGAACATCGCTCATAGCTTCTTTAGCAGTGTTGACTTTTATACTTGTAGGCCCCGAACTTGCCGCTACATTTACATGGTACATTGGTAAGGATGCCTCTGCGCTTTTGTTGATGAAGGTATTTGAACAGAAGCTTGCAGTACCTGCACAAGATACAGTGATGGTAACACAGATATTATAGAAACCTGAAGCAGAGTAGGTGTGTGAAGGGAAGAAACCTGTAGAGCTGCTATTATCTCCCCACGACCAAACCACGTTTGTTACGTTAGCTGGATAATTTGCAAATGCCCACCATGTTAATGCTTGTGTAGTATCTTGAACCATAACAAAGTTAACGCTTGGGTTACAAGGATTAGAAGGAATGATAACTGTATCACAATAGGTGCTAAAGCAAAGTGAAGCTGAGTCGTAAATTGTTAAGCACACATAATTAAAGAAATTAGTGAATGTTTGACTTGCCGTAGGACCATTTGACCATGATGAATTGTTGAACGACCATAAGTGGCTTGTTGTACTGGTAGTTCCGGTTGAGTTACTCGCAAATGTAACGTTACCATTTGAACCTACAGTAAAGTTAAAGCTTGCGTTACAAGTTGAACTGTTAGCTGCTGTATTTACATTTATTGTGTCGCAAAAACTGCTAGTACAATTTGAATTGTTATCTGTTAAGAATAAACAAACTGTGTATAGGCCATTGAATGCATAGTTAGTATTTGCGTTAGGGGTATTAGCCGATTGATTATTTCCAAACCACCATGAGTAATTTGTGCTGGCAGTTGTTCCTGTTGAAGTGCTTACAAATGAAACGTTACCATTACTTCCAACAACGTATGAGAAATTGGCATTCAAGTTACATGTATTAGTTGAGTTGCTTATAACTATCGAATCGCAGAATGTATCAAAGCAATTGTTAAGGGAGTCGATTACAGTCAAACAAATATTATAAAATCCGTTGTTTAAGGTTGTAGATGGATTTTGTACGCTTGAAAAGAAATTGTTGTTGTTGCTCCAGTGATATGATGTTAAGGTAGAAGCGTTGGTAGAGGTGTTTGTAAAATACGTTACACCATTGGCACCAACATTTTTAGTAAAACTTGCATTTAAGTTACAAGTGCTTGTTGAAGCATTTGTAATTAAAATTGTTTGCTGTGTACTTGCACTACATGTGGTTGGAACGTTCCATGTGAAAAGATTTACAGTGTAAGTTCCATTTGCTGTATACGTTGTAGAAGCAGTTTGTCCTATAGCACTTTGATTATTACCAAACCACCATTGACAGTTAAGAGTTGAAGGTGATGATGTTGATTGGAACGACACGTTGCCATTAGCATTTAACGTATAGTTAAAACTTGCGGTACAAGCTTGTGCGTTCATGTTTTTGCCTATGAATAAAAAGAAGGCAAGCATTAATGCTGAAAAAATTGATCTTGTTGTTGTAATTGTTGTTTTCATTTTTTATGTTGTTATTGTTTATTATTAAATGGGTCTCTATATATAGGAGTAAGGCAGGCTTAAAACGTTGCTCGGAGACAGCAAATATTTTATAACTAGCTGATAATCAAATATAAAAAATGAAAAAGCCCTATTGTCAAATAGGGCTTGAAGTGTTAATAATGGCTTGTTTACTTGCCTGAAACCGAGCTTCCTTCAAATTGAATTCGGGTATCATAAACACCAACCAGTTCCGAAAGCTCGTAAACATTTTTATAGCCATAACCATACAAATTAATGTAGGTAGGAATATTCAAAGCCATGGTGATTGTTTTTTCTTTTTTAACGGCAGGAACATAAGCTTTGGTAGGGAAATTTATATCGTCCTTATCAAAGTTGTTATTGCAATAGATCAAGATCTTTGTGTCTTTTGATTTGATCAAGCGGGCTAAGGATGTTTGTGTAAAATCCGAAAAATTCAAGTGTACGGCGCCTTTTACATGTTTGCTTTTGTACATAGCATCTGAGCGTGTGTCAATAATAATTACATTATCTTCTTTGCTGAGCTTCAGAAAGGATTCCAAATTAACCAATCTGCTTTTGCGATGCTCTTTTACTTCCGCTACTAATTTTTCGTAAGCGTCAAAATCAACTTTAGCGGGAGTGAAATCTTCGCTTTGGGCAATTAGGCTCATCGCATTCATGGCAAGTGCGGTTAATATCAGTTTTCCTTTTGTCATAGTAATAGGTTTTATATAAAGGTGCCATGAATACAAGTATTCCATAAACGCCGTTTTAATATTTCCAAATTACACAGGATGATCCTTATTAGATTCTAAAAAATGCCAAAAAAGGATAAGAGATGTGAAAGCGTCATATGCGCATTAACACTATATTTGCGGTAAATAACACTCTATATGACCGAAGAAACTAAGAAACAACTCATGCAATACGTTCACAAATTGGCCGAGCATTACCAAATTCCTAACGCCACATTAGTTACGTTCAAAAAGAGAAATCTGTTGTTAGAATTATTAAGTACTAAAAATGAAGATGCCTTTGGCTTGATACGCGATGTGATCGAATCGGCCATGATCTTAGATCGCATACAAAACGATACCGAAAAGCAAACAAAAAAACCTGAGCATTGGGCTGAAGAAGTTGAAACGGCTAAAAAAGTAGTGAATTTCACTCAGGAAAAATTAGATGCTTATTTTAAGACTGAGGGTGTAAAGTAAATTAACTATTTACGTTTTAGAAATCTCCGAAAAGATAGAAGTAAATCAAAATGGAGCCCCTACTTCAAACACCATTTCTTTTTTTGAAACAGGATGTTGAATAATGAGTTTTCCGGCGTGAAGGGCAATGGCGTCTTGTTTATAAGGAATTAAGGAGCCGTATTTTTCATCACCAATGATCGGACAATCAACACTTGCTAATTGCGCTCTTATTTGATGAAATTTTCCGGTATAAAGTTTGATATTCCAAAGAAAAAAACTTCCGTGAGGATTAACTGAATATTCCAACTTGATCTTTTCAGCGTATTCTGTTCCTTCTGGAACCAAAGCAGCTTTCTTTTTTTCTTTGCGATGCCAATGTTCTAAAATACCTTCTGATTGGGTAGGTGCTTTAGAAGTTAAAGCAACATAGTATTTAAATACTTTTCGTTCGGCAAACTGCTCACTTAAATTGCGAAGATGTTCTTTTTGTTTTGTAAAAAGCACAATTCCACTAACGGGTCTGTCGATGCGATGAAGGTGCTGAACGTATGGCGTTTTATCACCTGTTTTGTCTTTCAAATAATTTTTTACCTGTTGTAGTAAATTCGGAAAGTTGTTACGATCTGGCTCTACCATGAGTCCTGCCGGCTTGTTGCAAACAAGCAACACCTCGTCTTCGAATATGATATTAGGTTTTAAATTCATTGAATTTGTATAAAACGAAAAATTCCTCGAATTGCTCGAGGAATTTTTCTTTGGTAGCCCGTACGGAAGTTAATAACTCGTTGGAAATCAGTTATTTTCAGAGTGTCTAATCCAATCGCATAAAGTGTTTCTGCAGGTTTTTGGAAAAATTCATTTTTTGAAGAAAGCGGATATAAAACGATATAAAAAGAGCTAAAAATCCACCTGTTTTTCCACCTGTTATTATATTAACACAAAAATATTATTTACATACTTTGCGGTTTTTGTAAAATATAAAGAGCATAAAATTAAGAATAAATATACAACCCAGGGTGTATTGCAGCCAAATATTTTATAGACTACACTTGCACTCAAATTTTAAATGCAAAGCATAAAAAAAAATTAATTTAAAAATGGAAAATTTGTTCATTGAGCCAAAATCCAAAACACCTTTAGTCGACTTCAAAACCAGTGGTCAATTAACAATTTCAGGAAATTCGTATCCTGAGAATGTTAGTGATTTTTACGAACCGCTTTTGCATTTGATCGATAATCTTTTGGAAAGAAAGTTAGTGCCTATTTCATTAACGGTAGATCTTAAATACATTAACACTTCAAGTACAAAGTCAATTTTAAATATAATTAAAAAAATAAGTACTTTAGCCAAAGGCACCATTAGTGTATCTTGGCTATATGAGATAGACGATGATGATATGTTTGAAACTGGAGAGGATTTAGAGAAACTTTCAGAAATTAAGTTTGAGTTTGTGGAAAAATACCGTTAGAATTTTTAAGAATAATGTTAGGACTATTAATCCGGTTAAAATTGCGAAACTTATTCATTTAGATTAATCTTTCACCTAAAAAGCTAGTCTAATTGCTTATTTTAGTGTGCCTAAGCTGATAACTTATAGAAAGCAATAAAAAAAGAGATAAATATCTGCTTGTTTTCCAACGGTTTTGTGAATTTATGGTGACATAGGTTTACATTCATAAAAAGTGGTACAAAAAACTTGAAGAATATGCTCAAATGATTATACCTCAAAGCACCTCAAATACATTTGGAGGGAGTTGTTGAATACATTTGTATTCAAATCAATCTCAAGTGTTCGAGAAAAAACGAAAGAGCACTGTTAGATTACAATAATTAAAGACCTCCAATAAGGTATAAGCGTAGTTTATATTAAATAGTCCCGATTCTGAATTGCAAATTTAGATAAGGAATTTGATTCAATAGTTAGTTCTAATTTTTTTGTTATATTTTGTCTGTGCTTTCTAATAGTATTTTCAGTAGTAAATAACATTTCAGAGATTTTCTTAGAGTTATTATTATCTGCGATAAGTTTTAAAATTTGTTTTTCTGTCGTTGTTAATCTAGAAACTAATTCTTTTGTTTTTTCGTTCTGCAATAGTTTACTTGGCTTTTTGGTAAGATTGGATCTCAAGTTGTCGTTTATGTAAAAATCATTA